>Ga0099806_1320464_pt1 | contig 12826 bp, 6 predicted proteins | sample OrbCnscriptome_3_FD_81147 | JGI IMG/M metagenome (GOLD analysis project Ga0099806, IMG submission 81147) | Metatranscriptome of coral microbial communities from Puerto Morelos, Mexico - Orbicella C C metatranscriptome (Eukaryote Community... | ecosystem: Host-associated > Invertebrates > Cnidaria... | reverse complement strand
GTCGAGTGCTGCTTGTTTTACTATTGTGCTCTGCTTTTATTTTACTGCCTTGTAAACCAGCGCATAATGGTTTTTTCAGTGCACTCAAATCGAGCTACAAAAGCAATTTTCTGGAACTCCTGTAAATGGAAATGAATGACAAAGGAAAAAGCAGTTAGAAGGCTGAGTGGTGAAAAAGACTCAATACCTAACGGAATACAAACTTTCTTTCCAGACGGATTTAAATGCAGTTATGAAAATTGCATCCCGGAAAGAAAATTTACGATAGCCATCAACCACAGTGTGATGTTCGTGTTTGTGTACCTAACCAGAATATATTAAAAAATGCGTTTAAGTGTAACAGTTAGGCAATCAAACTCAAACACTTGTGTCAATTATGACCATATATGGACTGTTGATGTTGCATTTTGACATTCGAAACAATTGCGTTTTGACTGGCTTGGCAATAAATGAACGGTCCGGGAGAGCGGTGTTTGTGCATGGTAAATAAATTCGTCAGAAACGTGACAGATAATTAAGGGCAAGAAAATAAAGACAATCTGTTTTGGAAAGAAGGAAAAAGAAAGTTGAAAGCTGAAAACAGGAAGTGTTAGAAGCTACCAGAACAACGGTTTGAAAACATATTAGGATTACATTTACTTCAGAAAAACTGTTCTCCGATCGGATGAAAGAGTAGCAGGGTGCCGATGATTTATGGCTTACACTGACCTTAATGCAATAAGAAAACCATTGTACAAACGTATCGGCACAGATCAAACGAACAATTAAAATATTGTTTTTGTGTCTCTATACTAGAATCGGAACAAAAGCAGTCCATATCCGAGGGTAAGAAATCTCAATGTTTTTATGATTCCGCTATATGCAGCGTGTATAAAATAGTTGTAACACGAAAACGAAGCGACAGAGCTTGAATACGAAAAATGACTAAAATATAATGTTCACAACTTTGAAGATTTTACCTAACCATTGAAGTACAAGACTAAACGGATCAGGAGTTAAGACACATTAAGCTATCTATAAAAAAATGTTAATCTTCCAGATATCAAAAATTTTTGCTCTTGCAAAGATAAGTGGACAAATTACAAAAAAAAAGGGCAAATGAAACAAGGCTGGCAAAATATTGTAGTCAAAAAAACAAACAAAGTGGCGAACTTCATTTTTTGTGGCATTTTTCAACAGCTGTTATTTATTATTTCGACATGCAAACTGCTTGTTGTTTCGCTATTTTTTGTTATTTAATTAGGAAGAAAATTCAATACACTATTTCCAAGGCAGCGTAGTCAGTATTCACTGAAATTAAATTTTTCAAATTAAATTTTTAAATGTACACTTCAGACGTAGAAGCAAATCAGACGGGATTTTACCATAGTGTTAATAGGATATACGACAGCAGATTTGTCAGCTGATAAAAACACTTGTGGATTAAGTACCGTTTTAGGTAGCTATTCAAGTTGATAAGGAACGGTAAAGAAATCAGTAACTACCGAATAATAAACGGTCTCGTCCACACTACGCCGAAGAAATGAGTGAGGCTGCCTCTAATTAAGGAGGAAGCCCAACTGCTAGTATAGCCAAAGATAACATTTCCGAAAATTAAAATTCTTCTTATATCTCAAAAACAACCTAGACTAGTTATCTTTGGGGCGGCCTGTTTTAGGCAGCATCCACACTACGGCGGAGAAATTTGAAAACGCAGCTTTATTTATACGATTTGGCCTGCCATCCACACTTGTAAACTACCGAACTTTTGTGTTACGTTTAATTCAACATTCAAATATAAGGGTACATTTTCCTTCCTTTCCCTCCAGCGTGCACAAGTGGAGAAATCGATAAAACATACCGTATCACACGACACTGAACGGATGAAAAGAAACAAACAGCACCAAATTCGACAAGGAGAAGCAAAGTCCTGGTTATTTTAATTGGAATTTCGTCAATTGATATTATAGAAAATGAATGCAGTTAGAACGCTACACTAGCTCCTATTCTAGTCATGAGTCCAGTGTATATCGTCCGTACCTGACCTAGTTCAAGCAGTTTTTCTTTTGCTTTCGAGTAAGGTTTAAACAATTCTAGTAGAGATCTCTAAAAAGATTGCTTAGTGCAATAAGTATGTTTTCATTTTCTCAAATAAACAAGTTAAGGCAGTTTCTAAATTTAGATACTCCTTACGTGTGCATCCGAAGAAATTACTTTAACAAAATGGCGACGACGAATCCACATTGTCCAGTTTTCAAACTCTTAGACCCTTTTGAAGAAAAGGATTCAAAACTGTACTTAGCGGGATACTGATAAGGTATTGAACTTTGAACAGTGAAAAAAGACCTTATTTTTTAATTCAATTTTTTTTTTCTTTCTGCAAACTTCTGCCCTCTATTTGACCGCCGTCAAATGTCCTGAAGTTTCTTGCACTGAATCGAGTGCAGCAAGAGATTATCAAGGTAAGAGCTTACTTTGATTATTTCTTGGGTGCAGCTGGCGGTAAGCAGGAAAGTGGAGGGAGGTCTGGGCCGGATAAAACCGAAACTCGGAAAGATCTAACGAGAATGACATGCCGAAGATGTAATTTTTCGCTACCACTTTGTTGCACAGATAATAGCCGTGCGTTTTGAAGTAAATTCTTGTCCATCTCTCGTCCACCGACTCTCCCCTCGTCCAGCGTCGTTCTTCTTTAAAATGCTTTTGTCTTTACCCGTACCGACGCATATTTCTCTCGCCATTTTGCTACATGTTCCTCTTCAAAATGACAGCTTAGAATGGTGTTATTTTGAGCAGGAGACCAAGTTAACTACAACCTATTTTGGTTAAACCTCACCTGTTTACGTTTGAAACCCTAGTGAAATTTTGGTACCTGATTGAATGAATGATTGGCATCACAAATACCAGCTTCTGAGAGTGACTGTAGCTGGTGGATTAGAAAGTGAGTATATTCTTCGCGCCTCCCAAGTTATAAACAGAAAACCTGCTTTCAAATGTAAATCGCTTACCCTTGCTTTAAAATAAAACATAGGCGACAGAAAAGAGCTATATATTAGAGATGTAATATAACTATCTTATCAAAGAGATAAGATGTCATTTTTTTACGACTGCACTTATATATCGCATATTTTTACAACCTGTCATGAACACGAGCAAGATATTATGAAATCGTCGTTGGTATAACTTGTTAAAAATTTCCACACGAAAAAAGAAGAAATTTTAAACAACGTGTGAATTATTTCAGGACCAAGCGTTCAAAAAAATACCGGCAGAGATAATGCAAAAAAAAAAATATCAAGAATACTCACCAGCATCTTAATTTTGCTTTCTGTAGCTAGGAAGGTTTGAGATATGCACCTGCATATTATAAGACTTCCCGTACGTGTTGAAGACCTGACAGGTAATACAACAAAAATGTCAAAAACTCGCCAACGTTGATTGGCGTGAACATGATCATAGGAAATGGATGAGTTATAAAGTGGAAAGCAAATTGAGCGAACAAATGTTTTGTGATCAGTAAAAACAAACCTTTTCATTTTGTAGACGAAAGTCTACACTAAACTTGCATGGCTCAACTTTCAGTAAGCCCCAAGATTTTAAGTCGTTTTATTTAAAAGCAATCAAGCAAAAGGTAACAAGCATCGAATGATCCCTCCTGCTTTGCGTATCTGTACAAATGATTCTATTTGATCGGATATAATATTTTATGAGCGAAAAATTATTTTTGTTCCACTTAAATACGTATATCGCGTAACACCTGTAATGGTAAATAAACGTCAAACTCCTGTCCGGGTTGGACAGGCTGGTCTCAGTGAGCCATTGAAAGTTATTCGAGTTAATGCCGTCTGCCGGAAAACCACTCAAAACATTGAATCTATCAGTGTAGGATGTTTATATTGGACAATGGGGAGAAACTTACCGAGAGCAAGCTACCTCAAAGCGGGGGCAAGCTTGCAACTTTAAACGCTTTTTTAGCACAAGATTGATTACATTTTCCTCTAGTACTTTTAAAAGTTCGTCTTCGAACACCAGTCTTAATCACTAAAATAAACAGTGTCACCGGAACGTGGTCAACTAAAAACAGGAAATACACCTTCAATTGATGAAAAAGTGTTGATGACCTCTTACTAACGATTTACATTAATTTAACCCATCCACGGTTTGATTCCGTAGTTGATGAAAGTTGCTAAATATTACAAAAGTAATTTGTAAAAGAGTGTCATTCTCGGTTGTCATGAGATTTTTTTTTTTTGCGAAATTAAATATAACTATTATTGTGATTCATACCATGATTGTGACTAGAAATTGAAATAAAACAGACTCGATATAACTAGAAATGGAAATATGAACATGCAGATGAACATTTTTTAAACAATGACTGTTCAGCAATACATACATGAATAACCTAACAAAAACTGATCGACATCGACTTCTCCTACATTATCAATACATTGTTAAACGAACAGGTGAAGAGAATGAAGGAAATCATCCGCCAGGAAAATTATCTTCATGGACTGCAACATTATTATAAGAGGGGGGTTGAGGGAAATGTAGCGGAGGGGAAAAGTGGACTCCGCCAAAAGGACCTGGCGGGAAGGGTCATCGGAACTCCTGAAAGGTACCAGAATCTCTTTGTATTGTGGACGTGGGGCAAATCCATTTTCACTCCAAAGGGTAGTATTTCTAACTAAACAAATTAACGCTGACAATACTTCGACTCATTACACGACCATAACTATACAGAGGGGGAGGGGTCATTCCAGGGTTAAGACCCTAAGCGCTACAAATTAATCGACAAACTTCATCTTTATTTACCGAACTGTTCCACGATGCGATACGCATTCTGATTTGTGATCCGTGGTATAGACCGCTAGCGATTTATTTTGCCGATTTGTCAATTTGGAAAACACTATGTTCAAAAGAAAGACGTTGCTGGATGAAACCGCACCTTGCCTTCTAGATCATGATTTCGGAATCATCTTGAGAGAAATGGCTTAAAAATACACGAAGGCAAGGTTGTTGACACTGCTGCGGGCTGTCACTGAGAATAAATGGTTCTCTTGTTTTTCAGCGAAACTGGAAAAGAACGAACACGCTTCTGATCTCGTTCACTTTCTTACAGGATTATATAGATCGACCCTGTTCGTAAGCCTGCAGAATGGGAACTGGAACAATATTGTATCGATACGGCCCTCACGCTTCTTCAAATAACAGCCTTACACCAATTGTCTTCAAAATTAAAAAAAAAATCAATTTCCTTGCCATTAAACTGTAAGTGGATTCAACCACTTTTCCGAGTCAATGAGCACTTTTCATTCCTTTGTATGTTGTACAACGCAATATTATACAGCAACAATGAAATATTTATTTGTTGACTTGGTGAAATTCTTTTCTTTGAGAAATGTCAAGTATTGTCACTGCATTTGAGACACAGACCACGGCTTGTGGGGACGACAGATCAACAAAGTTCTAGATTAACACGAATGTCCCACATTCAGATCCTCGCATTAGTTTTTAACATCAAACAACTTTGTCACCATTCCGCCAATACGGAGACTCTTAACGATTTTCCAGGACTCTACATTTGCATTTGCAGGAGATTGTTTACTAGTTAACATTTCCTTATTATCACGTTTTACAATTTCTTTACCCAAAAGCAGCTTTTATTTTCGCGATCTCCCTAGTTACCGTTGGTGGTGATTTGCCGAAACATCGCGCACAAAACCATAGTTTTTACCAAGGGTATTATGGCAACATTTATATCGTTACTAACTCGGTGACATTATGCAAATAAGTCACACATTTGAGCTGCACCAAATATTTGACCCATGTTTCAAACACCGAAGAGCTCGTTTTTATCTGCTTAAAAAATCCGATCGAAACAGATAGATACAGCTCGACGTCTCGTTCATTTGGGTGTGTTAATGTCATGTTCGTTTACACCGTGATTCAAACGTGATAATGCTATGACGTAACTAAGATGCTAATATTGCCTTTACTAAAATAACGAAATAAACCTGGTACGATACCGTCAGAAAGGATTGCATTATAGAGATTTGTTAGAATGAATATGATTACGCGAGAACTAGGAATTTTGTGATCAGAAAAACGGCATAAAAACGTGCAATACTTACTACGTGTAAGTAAATATAACTTCGAAGAGGATTTAACTGAAGAGACACTATCCCTCACTAGTTGGATATTCAAGCACAGTACTCCTCTTCCACCAAAAAATAATCACATCATTACAACGTTCAGACTTGCCCGACGAGAAAACACCTTTCGCTGGAACACTATACTGATTACCAAAAGTAATAATTTTCATCTGGTCTATTTAGCATCCGCATAACAAAGGCATATGACGGCCATTGTATGCGTTTTTTTAAATAAACTAAATATTAAAATAAATTAAACATGCACTGTAATTCATCAATGAATTATGAAAAATCGGTCTTGGAGGATTCACTGCTTCGAGTCATCTGAAAAACTGCGGACTGAGTATTTCTCACTTGATTTATTTTGTTCAATTTAAAGCTACGCCAAGGCAAAATATGTTAGTTTAGGCGTATGGAAATTCGCTTTTGTTAATCAGTTTTCGATAACACCTTAACAATTCGACAATTTCCGCAGCGAAACTGTAAAGTACTTACTTATTCATGTCAGAAAGCTGAAGTGAAAAAAAAAAAAATTAAAATTCCAAACGCGAGGGTCAAATGTCTAGGTTATTTGACATATGAATGACTGTGTTCCTTCCAGCAAAACAAGATGGCAAAAATTATACACCATCAGATTTGTCGTTCAAATTGAACATAAATGACATTTATTTAAGTGATTTGCTTTCGAACGAAATCGTCAATTAGTTGTGATAAGCGATATATTTTAGCTTCTTAAGCCGAGTACGAGAAACGTCAGTCAAATTATTATACACTTTTCCCATGAAAGAATCGACAAACACAAGAGAAAATAAAAACGAACCGCCAAGAGAAAAAAAAGAAACGAAGAAACGAAATTCAACTGGAAAAGCGTAAGCCTTTGAGTTTCGCTGATCTTTCAAGTTTTCAAGCACGCTAGAACAAAAGGAAAAAAACTGCACTACGAAGACTACTGACACAATGCTCTTACTCTCGATGGTTAAAACAGACTATGAACATTAAACAGCTTACTTACAGCTAAAACAGAATTCACCATGGGTTGACCAGGCAGATTATTCTAGAAAAAACGACCAAGGAGTGACTGATGCAGCAAAAAGCATGATATACTCACCGCTAAACAATTTTAGATTAAAACTTGCAGCTTGAAACGAAGCTTATATTTCAAGGAGCGCAATAAATGATTATTTCATATCTCACGCTGCTACTTTCAGGACTAAAAGAAAGGAAAAACAATACATAACGTTAATCTTTCTGTCTTTACCTCGAAACAAAAATTCTTTTTACCGATTTCGATACATTCTTTTGATGTCAATAAAGAGAATTTTGAAGTGCATCAACATAATCTCCCCTTTTGCCGGTCGATGTTTTTCACTCTTGCCCGCCTTCTCAAATCACCACAGGGAATTAAGGTTTCAAATTTTTCTTCTGGCAAAATTCGAAAACCAGTTATCTTCTAATCGATCGGGGAGGTGAAATCTCATCAACAATTTGAACTCGCCTTTATCTGAAAATATATAAGACGTTTTCTTATTTCAATAAAGATTATAAATCGGTTTGTTATTTTGAACAACTTTGATGTGATTGATATCTTTTTTTCCGTTGTTCTCAACAAATCAAGGAAACGTAAATCCCAAAATTAATAACTGAAAAGCTGAGTAGGGTGCTACTTGTAAAAATATACTCACAGCTTCTCCAGCGTTGGAAAATAGAAAAGCCGTACATGAGGTCTTCGCTGTTTGTTTAAAACCACACGCACAGTATTTGTCATTTCATTTTAGTTTATGTTTTCTTCCTGAGCTATTGTTTTTCTTTTTCATCGGGTTCTGAACAACCATCTGGTATCATGTTTTTTTCTTTTTATGTTGGCTTGCAGACAACTTATGATTATAAAATAATGACCGGTGCTTTCGTTCGAGAGCCGGTGCGACGTGGAATCGTGCTGTCTCTCATTACCATTGCAAGACGAAAATGTTTAATAAACATGGGTGGGTTAACTACTAACGGGTCAAAAGACGAGTTTACCATGTATCATACGGTAAACTAAATCAGCGTTTTGCCATTGCAACAACATCACTTTCTGCAAATGCAATGAATTCGACATGAGATTTGCAACCACTCATGCCATGTATAGACACTTTTATACTTACAGTTCACTCCTACGATTACCTACGGCGGGTGGAAAAATCGATTCAACAACAGGACAACTCGACCTCACCGAAACAAACACTTTTTTTCTGAGAAAAGAACATTTGTATTGAGTCCAGGGTTCTAGCAATGTCGCCATGGGTTGAGTATTAATTTTGTTTTGCTTCTAAAGCAGACAATAGCATTCATAAATGAATTGCTTATTGGCAATGTTCAAAAATACACCTAGATGTGAAATAGTATTTTGTTTGAAAAAAAAGTTGGTTAAAATGGTTATAATGAAAATCTAAAGTTGATGGTTTCTGCATCTCTTGTTACTAACCACGAGACTCAAAATACAACAGTGGGATGCTACTTTTATACGTTAATGATAGAAAAACCGAAAAATTTCCGTAGAAATGGAATATTTCCCTCTCTGTCTATTATCTGCCTGATAAACCGCGGTAAAAAAAAGAAGTCAAAGGAACACATTCAAATAACGAAAAGACGAATTATAAATATGTAAATAAACCGCCTTCGGATGACTATCGCAGACTAATCAAATGAAAAGCTAACGACCACAGTGACAATCAGTGAAGTTGCCTCTAATCAAGGTGGAAGCACAACTGCCCGTCTAGCCAATGAAAACATCTATGAAAATTAAATTCTTCTTATCTCAAAAACAAACTAAAATAGCTGCTTTATTAATCGTCTTGAGGCGGCCTGTTTTAGCCTTCAAGGACGAGAGCCACCACCAACAACAACGGTTAATTCTAACGTCGGCATGCAAGCAACTTTAGCCAACTCACGTCTATAGAACCCAACAGGAAAAACAAATGTAGACAGGAACAAACACCCGAACAGTAAAAGATAGGAAAACAAGTTACCGATCTTGACAAATTCCACACTGGCAGCCTCTAAGGCTATATCTTGCCGCGTTCTAATGAGAAAATAAAAGCAACAACCAGGTGGGAAGTGCGTAGGTTGTCTGTCTCACTGATAACGTAAAAAGGCTTGAGCCTCGTTACCGGAAAGAATTCACGACAAATGAATGACAAGCAATTAAGAAGAAAAACTCCCCCTTGCCTCTGCCGAAACACCTGCCTTTAACTTAAAAGGGGCAGGAAGTCTTTTTGCCAGAATTGGGTCTCTAATTTGTTACTGAACGTTCTTCCTGTGAAACTCCACTGAATGTACCAATGCTTCTTCTCAACAGTTAAAAAAAATAAAAGTGATTTTCTTAGCCTGGAAGAGAAATAAAGACTCTTATAAAGTATTGAGTGGAGGTTCGGTGGCCTCATGGCTAGCACGCAGGACTCCGGATCGGACGGTCCGGGTTCGTGCCCAGGGTAGTCGCTTCATGTTACTGAAACCGGAGATAAGCACCGGTCTGATGGGCCACTTGGCTCGTATGCAGACATATATATTATTTGCCGGCCGGGAGGTCGGTATTGGAAAAAAACTGTGCCCGAGGTCTGATCTTGAAGGTCCGTACTCAATATCGAGGACACTTTTACCCAATATGGACGACCATGGCTGGCAAATGACCTGTTAATTTTTTTCCCCTGGCGTGCGCGTTCGGGCACAAAAAGCGATAATGTTTGCAGAATTTATAGTCCTGATTTTACATGTGACACTGAGTTAACATTTTACGCTATTTTTACGCCATTTCTACGCTATTTTACGGAGTAACAAAAAGCTTGAAAAGTTGCTTAAGTTGGAAATTTCGGAACGGTCCGTACTCGGGATCCGGATGGGAAAATCTGGACCGTTGGAGCGCGCCATTTAACGACACCAATCAGAGGCAAGGATTTAGGATTCCAGACCGCTGAGAAGCTGGAGAAAAAGATAATTGACCTTACAAAGTGAGGTAGTGTTGAACTAGTTGTTTCTATCACATGCGAAAACGATGTAATATAAAAGAAACGACGAAATATGATGAAGCAGAAACCGGAAAAAAAATACACATATTGCAGAAAATGAGGCAAAAAAACAGTCAAAGAAAAAAAAAGGAATGCCATTACGCCTGCGTAAGGGTAACACCTGCGACAAAACTGCGACAAGACAGAGGATAAAACACATCGCATTATTTCAAATTTCAGTGAATGCACTCGCTGTTGGTTAAAATGTTGTATTGCAGAAAATGCGGCAAGAAAACAGTCAAAGAAAAAAAACGAATGCCCTAGCGCCTGCGTAAGAGTGACACCTACGACAAAACTAAAGAGGATAAAACACATCGCATTTATTTTCAAATTTCAGTGAATGTATTCGCTGTAGCACCATCCTCCTTCGTCTGCGTTATTTGCAACAGACTGCCACTCCAGAGTGGGACTCTATAGCCACTCGAGACGATGCTCCGCATCGACATAACGCTATACCATCGTCTCCCGAGACGAACGGCTGCCGACGAATTCACTGTTGGTTAAAATGCTGTAACTCACTCAATTAAAAGGGTTAACTAACTATTTACTCAATATAACAAAACGTTCCAGAAAGAGCATCACAATTACTTGTAGCAGTTTTTTTTTAATAATATTGACTGCCGAACTTCAAAAGCGACGCGCCGCAAATTGGTAAACAGTGCAACCGGAGATTCGGTAAGACAACGTTCAAGTTACTTTGGTAGCGGACATTTTCCACTGTTCAGTCGCAGCTGCAAAATATTTTTCGGATCAAATCTGGCGACAGTAGGCAGTGGTAGATGTTTTCAGAATCATCTAACCTTTCTGCTACATCACGGCTCAAACATTGTCTTGCGACCGAGACAGAAAACCTCCTTCTCTGAACGTCTCCCTTGTAGTCTGCAAATTTAACAATTGTTCCGCGGAATCTTTTGTAAGGATATCGAGATGTCGTTGGAGAGAAAAAGAAAAATCGGAAAGCACCGAATGTTCGTATATTTTGTATTTTCATCCGTACAACTGTTGAGGTGGTTTTTCCTTGGTTTGTCCCATATAGTCGTATATGGGACTCGTATGTTTAAGTCGCGACCACAGTTCAGTATATTTCTGGACCGAAAAGGACCTGTCACTTAAATTCACCATTCAAACGCTAAATACCTTCATTAACATTGTCGCTTGGTAACAAGAAAAACTAAAATAAAAAATATGTTCAGTTTTACTCTGAATCAATTTTGCCCGTTGTGTCTTATTACATTCAACTTTATTGACCAACCTGCGATTAAAAGAAACTAGCTTGTAAATAAAGTCGTGACCAAATAACGTAGAGACAGGTTAAGCTAAAATAAATAATCAATTTCTATACATAATTCCGTTTCGAATTAAATAAAAATTTCGAATGCGCTGACGCTCGCGCGGAAGGGCATAATAAACGTTGCTAGGCAAATACAAAGCAGCTGACGTATTTGAATTTCGACGGTTGACGTGAAACAGCAATATCATTATTGGAAAAGAGAGAGAGGGAGGGAGAGAGAATTTGGCCGTGGAAATTGCGCTGTTGAAATGGTTCCGACAGTCAAGTGCTGATTGCGAGAGAGGCCCAGCGCTAGCAATGCAAAGATAAGTTTCCAATCTCGCTATAGATGTCACATTTTCATCGCCTGCCAGGATCGTGCGTTTCCCTGTAAGGAACAATTATGCAAAATGAAGCCAGCAAACCTTATCACACCTTCTACAAATGTTTCCCGTTGAACGTAACCGAATAGTTGGATGGGATCTTCAGATCTGCCATGTGTTAAGTCTTTGTAGCTTGTTCATTTCTAGCCTTGACTGAACAACTATAAAGATTTTCAGCCTTGATGCTAACACTTAGGGGACTAACAGATGTTGTTTTCAAGCACGTCCTACCTAGCAGACATGCGCAGCTAAAAAATCGTCCAGCCGCATCACAAATTTACACATTCAGGGCAGCAAAAAATTTACACATACAGCTAAAAACAGGCAAACCGAAGCACCTGTCTCGGTAAACATTTGGAAGATGTTTTTTTAATTCAAGTTTCCGTAAGAGGCTCTGCATTAAGAAGAAAAATACAAATCAGTATGAATATAAGTTTTTTTTTTACTGATATTGACTCGGTAAGAACTCAGTTTAGTCTGGCTTCAGCCGTGATAACTATGTTAAAATTAAAACATAAAACCACATGACTATTACCTGTGGTATAAATTAATGATCCTGATGACATGGAAGGATATGAGTTCCATTGGAAAATATGTAATCATTCGCTATTAGCATGATTTTTTTAGTTTCTGAGCAATTGCTCGTCAAAACCATTCTCGGAGTGGCGGTAGTAATTGCAATACAAATTAGTAAATAACGGCTTAATGAAAAATCTGCGGCTTGTTTTGTTTTTTGTTTTTTGTTTTTTTTTTGGATCTGATCAGTTAGTGAAAACCGACAGTACAAAACAACAAATTAACCTAACACTTAGATGGGGCGATTTTTTAAAAGCGTACAAACTTGTCGATTGCGACTTTTGTATCGGGCGCACTCGCGCGATTATGAAAAAAATTGTACACAAATTTTCTCATAAAACATCGTCCGACGCTAGTATTATTGTCGGGTTTAAAAAAAATCCTACAACGTTTTTCGGAGCGAACGAGACAATCATTACC
>Ga0099806_1156600_pt1 | contig 12898 bp, 9 predicted proteins | sample OrbCnscriptome_3_FD_81147 | JGI IMG/M metagenome (GOLD analysis project Ga0099806, IMG submission 81147) | Metatranscriptome of coral microbial communities from Puerto Morelos, Mexico - Orbicella C C metatranscriptome (Eukaryote Community... | ecosystem: Host-associated > Invertebrates > Cnidaria... | reverse complement strand
GTGGAGCTAGACAAGATGCAGGTGAACATTCAAGGAGTCAAACGCGATCTTCGACGAATTGAACAAATTGATTCAAGGCTGTATAATAATGAAGATACCCAGCTTGTAATACAGGAACTAGGAAGTAAGTACACGAAGGAACAACAACAACTTCGCAAACTTTGTTTCTTCAACTGGGAGGCACCAGCAAAAGATGCTGTGGGACAAAATTTAATTCCTGATGACATTTTTTAAACACATTCGAAAATTCAATCCGATTATAACAGTGTTCAACCATGTTAATTATTACAAACCATACAACTTCATAAAAGCGGAATGAAGAAGTTAAAAGTTCTGGAAGTATTACTATATAATGGTGTAAACATGAAAGTGATCAGCACTAAGAGGACTACAGTTAAGGCGGGTTTATTACATTAAAACTCCTGTAGTTTGACTTCCATTTTTGGGTCATGAATTATTAATGAGTTTGAAAAGTTGGGCAAGCGGGGAAGTGCCCCGGGCAAGCAAAATTTGAGAGTTACTTGCCCAATGGGCAAGGTGGAATTCGAATATTTTTCTAGCCCTGATACGGTCGTACTAACATTCTGAAGGAAAGTCAAATATACGGTCGTACCAATGTACTGAATGAAAGAAAAATATTTGGTTGTAGTAGTATTCTGAAGGAAAGTCAAATATATAGTTGTACCAACAAACTGAACAAAAGAAAAATATACCGCCGTATATTCTACTTACTTCTCAGCACGACCATGTATTTTACTTTCCTCCAGCACATTAGTATGACTGTATATGTTACTTTCCTTCAGTACATTAGTATGACTGTATGATTAACTTTTTGTCAGTATGTTAGTACGACCGTATATTTTACTTTCGTTTGAAATGTTAGCACGACTATATATTTTACTTTCCTTCAGTATGTTAATGACCGTATATTTTTCTTTCCTTCACTACGTTAATACGACCATACATTTTACTTTCCTTCAGTATGTTAATATAACCGCATATTTCACAAAATTTGCTTACAGTGTATGTAGAATTTAAAAAATGTGTGATCGTAGAGTCGTAGAGCTTTAGAGTCATACAGCTGTACAGTCAGAGCTGTGGAATTGGAGTCATAGAGCCGTAGAACTATAGAGCAGTAGAATTGTAGAGAAGTAGAGCAATAGAGTTGCACAGTTGTACAGCTGCAGAACTGTAGAGTTCATTATGTAGATATGCGTGAACACAGAGCTGTAGAGAAACTAGCACAATATTTGCGTTACGAAGTTTAGCACATATCTGTATTCCGTGTGTTTTGGGATCCGCTCATTCGAAGCTGTCGTAACAGGAGGGGTGTTGCTGAGTTATGGTATGCAGTCTTCCGGGTTTTCTCTTAGTGAGTATTTAAGTAGTGTTACCAGCACTGATTTAGTTTACTTTTTGTTTTCACTTATGGTTTTCTTTTCTTTTTCAGTGTTGGGAGTTTGGCCATTTAATGCAAAATTGTCCTAAGTCTGTGTGCAGTTCTTCATCTTCAGACCATCCACCTAGCTGTTGATGACTATCTCAGGACACTGTTCTTGACTTTGATGTGGACATAGTGGCAACTGACAAGTATCTGTTCATTATTGATTTGAGTAGTGGGGCTGAGTTTGTCAAGGGCTTCTCTGTCATGAAAGGTCGCCTGAAACAGCGCGTTAGTTATTGGGAGTCTATCATTAGTACCCCTCGTTTTGTGCTTGATGTGATATCTGAAGGTTATAAGTTACCTTCCATTAGAGTTCCTGATCTGTGCTTTATAAGAAATATAAGAAATAATTGTTCTGCCGAGCTGTCCCAGCTTCGTTGAGGAAGTTATTTCCAAGCTGTTGGTTGCTTATTGCATGGAGGAGCATATTGAGCCGCCTTACTGTGTGAATCCATTGTCTGTAGCTGAGGGTGAAAAGTTAAGGCATTGACCTCCAACACGTCAACCCTTGTCTTTTCAAGCATTCATTTAAGTACGTGGATTTGCATAGTCTTTCCAAAGTTTTCAGCAGAACTTTTGGTTTTTCACCTGGGATCTTGAGTCAGGGTACCATCACGTGGATGTTTTTATCGGGCGATCAGAAGTTCTTGGGGTTTTCCTGGCCCTTCAGTGGTAAGGTTTGTTTTATCATGTTCAAGGTCCCTCCATTGGGTTTAAGCCCTGCTTGTTTTTGTTTTATGAAGTTGCTAAGGCCTCTAGTTAAGCGTTGGCATTCAATGAGCCATTGTTGCCTTGTTTATTTGGACAGCACTATTTCGGGGCTTCTGGAGAGGGTTTCTGCAATTGCAGCTAGTTTGGTGCATCAAAAGGACTTGAAGTTGAGTGGCTTAAAATTAAACAAGAAGTCAAAGTTGGAGCCTATGAAGGTGGGGGGGGGGTGGGTTAGGCTTTCTTATTGACACAATTAAAATGCAGTTTTGAGTTCCTCCTAAGAAAATCGCTTTGCTTAAGAGCAATCTCAATTTTATTATTTCGTCGCGTTCCGTTACTTTTAGAGATCTCCCTCGGGTGGCTGGTTTCATCAACTTGTTGTTTTTAGCAGTCGGTCCTATTGCCAAGCTGTTTACCAGGCAGATTCATTTCACTATCCAAGCGTGGTCTGGCCGGGATTGTTCATTTCCAATTTCTGGTCCTCTGTTGGAGGAGTTGCATTTTTGGTTTCTTAATATCGAGGCCTTTAATGGTTATGGGATTCAGCTGAAGTTCTCCCCTGGAGCAGTTATTTTCTGTGATGCCAGCGTCTTAACTTTTGGTGGCTTCCAAGTTAGGTTCAACAATCAGCCTGTCAGTGGTATGTTTAGTCCATTCGACAGCAAGCAAAGTTCGACTTTCAGGGAAGCGCATGTTGTTTTGCTGAGGCATAAGAGAGTCAAAGTTTTCTCTGGTAATCAGAACACTTGCAGAATTGTATTATTTGGCAGCCCCAAGCAACATCTTCAGTCATTAGCAATCGATGTTTTCTGGCTATGCTTGGAGAATGGCATTCAGATCCATGCTCAGTGGATTCCTAGTAAAGCCAATTTCAAAGCTGATGCTCTCAGTCATTTTCTTGATAAGAATGACTAGTCTTTGAATTCGGAGGTTTTCGCCCAGTTGGATTGCAAATGGGGTCCGCATTCCATCGACCACTTTGCCTCCCACTACAATGCTCAGGTTCCAAGATTGAATTCTAAGTTCACGTCTCCGGGCTGTAGCACCGTCTATGCATTTTCACGGGATTGGCAAGGTAAGAATATTTGGCTTTGCCCTCCTGTTTCCTTGGTTGTGGATGTGATTAGATGCACGTGAGTGTTGCACAGTTGGTACTCTTATCGTTCCTGAATGGCTGCCTGCCTTCTGGTCTCTGTTGAAGCCTCTTCCATCCAGATATTCCTCTTTAGTTGTGGACATTGTTTCCTTGCCATCAAGGTCTGATTTGATTATTCCCAGGCAAGTTTTACCGAAGCAAACTGTCTGTTTTCTTTGATCTGAAGTTCGCCATGCTGGCTTTACGTGTAGATTTCAGGTTAGGAATGCCTGTTTTTCATGTTACACTATGCCATTTTTGTGCAGGATTTATATGTTGCCATTTGTTTGGCAGCAAGGTGTCTGTTGTCAGGTGTTAGTGGTACCTGTAGTTATAAATGCGTTTATGACAAGCCTGTGAGCAGTGTTGTGTTGCACTGCGGTTTCAGGGCCGTGTGTTCTTGTTAGTTCAGGAACTCAGAATGGAGTATCGTTTTTCAGTGGTGTTTGTTGACCAGTAAGGCACTCTGTGATGTGCATTCTACATAGTTCATTTTTTCCCATTAGTAGGAGCTAAGTGTTTTTCTGTTTCAGAGATTGGTTTGATTTTCTTTTCTTCTGGTTAGATCTTTTGCAGGTCGGAGAGTTCGCTGCGAGTTTCGATGATCCATAGCTTCAGCCCTTGGTTCCACGCTTGATTGATCTTCTGTTGGAATCCAGCGCTGCTAACACAGTCCAGAAGCACAGTAGCAGTTGGCAGAGATGGAAGGCTTGGGCTCGTTTTAAGCTTGCTGTTCCTGTGCTTCCAGCAATTCCACTGCAAGTTGCTCCTTACTTGACGGAGCTTGTTGACCGTGCAGTCCACGAGTGCCATTCTGTTTCTGTTATTGAGTCTGCTTCCTATAGTATCTACTGGGGTCATTGTTTAGCTGGGATGGAGCCTCTGACAGGACATCCGCTGGTGAGAGGCGTCGAGTGGCGCAGAGGAAGCTGGTTAGGCCCGTGGAGCCAAGAAGCCATTGTCTCCCAATTGATTGCCAATAAATTATTATTTTAAGTTTGAACACTACTTCTGCTTCCCTCGCGGACATTCGCTTTTTTTGTTTATCCCTTTGGTTGGATATGCTGGTGTTTTTCGTATTAGTGAAATTTCAGATCTTAGGGTTAAAGATAATACTATCTTAGATGATTTCATGAAAATTAATTTCATTAAAGGTAAAAATGATCAGTACAGAGAAGGGCACGTTTCAGTTTTAGAAAGATCTCACAGGCCTTAGTGCCCAGTAGGGATTACTGAGAGATTGTTTTCTTTGTTGCCTTAAATCAAGAACTCCTGTTATCCCGTTGTTCCCAGGATAGTTAGAATCTAACTTCCATAAGTCTTCAGGGGTTAGTTACTCTACTGCTTTAAGTAGCTTTAGATCTTACATTTTTCCGTCTGTTTTGGATGGTCGTATGTATAGCACCCATAGCATTAGAATTGGTGTGGCCAACGATACCGCGTTCCGGTCTCTTGACTCTATGCTACTTGATCAACACATCGGTTGGAAGTATCCCAAGTCTAAGTTTTGGTGCCTTGAGGCTGTTCCTGAGAATATTGTCCAGATTACGCACGCTATTTTTCGGTTTAGGACTTCTAGGTCTGTAGCCTATTCGTTTCATTTCTGGCAGAGGCCGGCATGTCAGGAAGTGCTGTCCATAGGGCTGGTACTTTTCCCCGTAGTTCCTGCTGCGAGTGCGTTGGGGTTTTTTCATCCACTGGATGCTCATCGGTGCTTCCCAATGTTTATTTTGTCTAGCTTATTTTGCCTAATCAGTTTTACTTGGAATCAAATTTATCGCACGAGCTGGGGTATCCAGGCCCTGAAGAGTGTTTTTGTTTGTTTTGATTATAGCTTTTGTTTGTTCTGATTATAGCTGTGCTTACACTTTGTATGTCATGTTTATTTGTTTTAAAGTAAAAAGTGCTGGTTGCCCGTGGCACATTCATTATTCTTCATGTACATGGTTTGTGTTTTCTGGTTGTTTAATAGCAGGGCAAAGTAGCGCAGAATACCTAAATATGTGATCGTAGAGCAGTAGAGTTCATTATGTGGAAACAATCGTCAACGAATGAGTTCAGGCGTAAGGTTGAATGAAAATTTCTACAACAGACCAAGAACAGTTGGTAACCACGGTAACATGCTACCGTTTTAAATGTATATGCTAGAGAAGAAGTAGAAAAGGATTGGTGATACAGGGGTAGAGGCGTAGCACTCTAGGAAAATGTCTACACCTGTTTGAGCTTCATAAAACGGGCTAGGTATATTGACACTAATGCTTATTAATCTGCGCATACATTTAGAGCAAAATATTGGTTTTTTTCCTCAAGAGAAAGGTACCACAAAGAGTTTCCTAATCAAATAAATAGCTTTTTGAAGTGATCAAGGAAGTAACGTAGGTTCTACACATTTTATGTATTGCTCACAGGTACCTACTCCATCCTACCCCCTTGCTGCAAGGCTAATTAATTGAAATTAATTAATTAAACAGACATTCCAGTTTACACCTTAGTGCCTTTTTGCCAGAGCGGTTTAGCAGACGTCAACCCCCAAACCATCACAATAGAGCACTCTGCACTAAAAAGGCATTTGTGACATGACAAGTTGCCTTTTTGTCCATTACCATCGCGTTTTAGGACATATTTGCTTGGGCATGCAAAGAAATAAGATGTCTTTAGGCTTTTTTTAATTTTTTTGTTTTTCACCTTTCTTTCTCTCCTTTTCGTATCCTTTTGCTGCAGTGATTGACCTTCTACTGGGCTTGCTTTTAGTTCAAGAATTCCAGAGAAAGCATTATCAAGACAGGCAATTCTTACCATGGAGTAGCCAAGTGTAGTTGAAATAAATTTTACTCTGAGTTTTTCACTCAAATTTCTGAGCATTTTCATGCATATTTCAGGCACTATTGACCTGATCACCTGATCTGGGTACCACTGGAAATATATTTTCCTCCTGCAGAATTTGACTATAGATGATGCCAATTTTGGTCAAAAGGTGATGATGTCAGAAGTGGAACAAAAGCTTACGCTCGTCACAGCTAGTTAAAGGTGACACAGGCGTCAATGGATTAGGAACCTTATTAAATTTTAACGGGAATTTTGTCTTCTAAGGTTGTTGAGTAATACATTCCACACTTTAGCATCGTATAATGTTTTCTGATTTGTATATAATCAGTCCCACGTACATTGTCTGACCTTTATCATTCTTCACACCAAGTACCATCAAATTGATTGTATTTAACAGTTTGTTTGGTTCAATTTGCCTTACCTTCATTTAAATTTTGCATTGTGTTTCCAAACTTTTATATTCTATTTTTACTTTCAGAAACATAATCAAATTCATATTCTTGCTTTACTGATAATGTCCATTAAAAGACTAATGAAAATATTTTTAAAGTTTTGTATATTTAGGGACTGTTTCTCTTTGGCTTGTGCATTTAATAGTCAATGATAAAGTACTTTATGAACTATGAATAATGAGAAATTTTGTATCGGGTGTATAACTGTGCAGTCAACTTTAGTGGATTATATTTAACTGGAAAAGCTTGTTGACGATTGCTCATTGTAGCCCTGCAGAACCTTATGCCACATGCATGCTCCTAGAGGACAATGACAGATATCAATAATCAAGAGCATCCTGTTACTGGATTTGTTGAAACAGAGTAATATTATTAGCTAAAAATTGGGTGGAAAATATTTCTTATCGTAGATTCTAACTGGACTTCCTGAGACTGTTTACTCTGGTTTGCTTGTAGATACCAATTTTGACTGATCTGGATATTGATAGCTGTGCAAAAAGACTAGCAGAAAAATGTTTTACTTTGGGGAAAACTCCTGCACTTTTGTGAAACAAATTTCGAAAGGTGGCTAAAATGTGGGTCATCGTACATTCATTAAGGACTTGGCGATGAATTTACAGCACGAAAACTGCACTATTAGGATGTCACCATATCTCAGACAGGGGTAAATATCTCAGTAAGGGGTAAATATTATCATTAATATATAAGAGTTTATGGAAGTCATACAAAGTGTGCTTTCCAGTTACCCAAATCATGCCCAAATCTCAGATATTTTAGACCTCTCGAGAGGTAAAAATCATGATCTTGTGATATCTCAATGAAAGATGAATGGCCACCTTGGGAAATGTCATGGTTGTTAATCTTTTCAGATAGCTTTTATAGCAGAGCACCTACGTGCCAAAGGCACATGAGCGGAGCCCCATACCTTGAAAAATTTGGTAACCTGTTGATCTCAAAAATTTTGGTTGTCACATGACTGTCTGTATGTACGTCTGTCCATCTGTCCATCCGAACACCAAGCCCCACACATTGAAAAATAAGAGAGTAGCACCATTACCATAGGTACATCTTTGATATTGGACATCCACGTTATAATTAATTGACAGCTGTCAAAACAAGGCATCCACTGACCAACATCATGTGAGCATATCGTGGGCTCAGGTTAAGTTATCTATTCTTTGAGAGCCAAGAAGTAAAACCCATCCTTACAAGCAAAAAATTGTCACAAACTCTGAGTGTCAAGGAAAACAAGCCCCCGATCCTCAACATGCAGTGTGTTGTATACTTATTTCAATGTGATTTGTCCGATGCAAATTATGTTGGGTTCATTGCACGACACTTACATCAACCCATAAGTGAACACTGTTATTCAGCCATCGGGAAAAAACTTGAAACACAACATGGCAACAACAGAACAAAGACTAACCACCTTTTCAAAGTTCCGAGGAAACGAAACACCAAGTTTGATTGCTTAGTCTAGGAGATGCTGTACATAAACGACATCAAGCTGTCTCTTAACACACAAACCGACTCCATTCACACCAAATTGTTTATGTGACATTTTCATACATTTTTTCTTTGTGTTTCTTACCATGGGAACTATACCCATAGGACCCGCAAATATTTTATGTATTGTTTCTTATTTAATATATTTTTAGTACACCTTACACTTTTCCACTTTTTAACTTGGTAATGGCGTAACGTAGCATTGCAATGTCGTCCGCGCTTTTAAAAATTAATGTGTTTTCAAAATATCTTAGCATTTAACTTCTTGATCAATTCATTTTCTAAATCTCTCCTGTTATGTACAAAATAATAATACTTAAAACCAATTAACACCTACTGATGACATGATCAGCTAAGTAACTTATTGAGAAACTGGTGTTCATGACAGAAACATGAACCTATTGTTAGATGGTTTTCATAACAAGACAACCAAATAGAATCTTTCAATTACCTAATTCCGTGACTCGCTTCATGTTTCGGCTGTTCTTCAGGTACTCTCCCAGAGATGGGCCCCTTTTTATAAAAGGAACAAATTAAACACAAATTAAGTTGTAAAACACTTTTACAACAGATCATTCAATTGGACAACAGTTACTTGGCATAAGACAGGGTTTTTCATTTACATGTTCTACATGTGTACAATCATGTACCATATGAAACGAAGGTAAAATATTCATAGAAGGTGCTTCAAGTGATGTTTTCAACCTATTATGTCCGGTTAGGAAAAAAGATATGTTGAAAGATAAAAGATATGTATTTCTTTCTAGTTCCATTCTGTGATTGACTGTAAATTCTAAGTAAATGTTGATGAAATGGCCAGAAATCAGTAAGTCGGATATTGATATACAAATACTCAGTACATGTACTGATACCATATTTAATTGTATCTTTGCAACAGTTGACTGAACTCCCTGAAATTGAGAATTTGGAATGGCTGCAATGCGTGTCAATCATAAAAGTTTGTGATGGCCCGGCTTCTACTGCTTCTGTAAACTAAGTTAAGGGTTTTGCTTATTGGAGACGACTGGCTCAAATAAAAGACTCTGGCCAAACCTTCAAAAATATACCTTATTACATGTAAATTTTACATGTAAAAGGATCAAAATTTGTTGTGATGCACAAATTTGAATATCAAAGAGAAAAATCAATACAAATCAGTCTTTTAGTAAAAATGAGTAAATTATGTATTATGGAAGACAAATAATGCCAGTCACCATGCCTATTTTAGAGGCAACATGAGCTTTGTTTGTTTCATGAAGCATGAAAGAATAGACTAGAGCACATAAGATGGTAGACCCGACTATATCTCCATTGCATGACCTATGCATGAAATAGGCTACTGCAGCTTCTAGCATAGGCAGCCCAGGCATAATGAGGGATACAGGTTCAGATTTGATAATCCTGAATAGAGCGGTGATGTGATGTGTTCTGACTGTTTAAGGAGGCTGGCAACAGTTTCCAGCACTTTTCTAACAACTATACTTTAAAGGATGAATACTACCACTGTTTAAACAAGTGATTCCAAAATAATGGTATCATACAAATTCCAATCATTAGTAAAAAAGTTGTGGTTATCCTTTCAATATAACAGATTACCATGGCAACAATCTGACCTGCTAAAAACACCCTTAATTTTAGCTTTCAGTGCTTATAACTCCAAAACCAGCTCTATCGACTGTGGTCCAGTGGACGACATGACAGAATCATTTGAAAATGTTTTAATGTCACCTGGAGGAGGAATGAAATGAATGCTGTGTCATCTGGAAGCTAAGGTAAGCCTCCTTGCTGTATATAAAGAGCACTTTTGAGTACTAGTAATTTTAGTCTTTCGTTCGGAAACTGCTCGATTCCGAAAATAGTCATATGACTAAGCACATGGAGAGCTGTCGTTCACCATTTTGTGCCATTGTTGGGTGTTGTCTTTGCAGAGTTGACTTCTGTCTGTTAGTGATTTATATTACTGATCGGTGCTATGGATGTACTGGAAATGCTGATAACAAGTCTCTCACATATTCTTGGACAAAAGCATTACCGCAAAACTTGACTGGCTGGGACCAGGAGACGTGCAGCTTTGTGTAGCTTCGAAGGAGATTAAGTTGAGTTCTCCTCTCGCTGGGACTTAATGCCACAATTGTGGAAGGCACGATTGAGATAGAACTGTCAAATACTTATCAAACAAATGCTAACAAATGTCAAATAAATCTGTACCAAATAACAAATGCCAAATATCGAATGCTGAGCAACTGCAAAAGGAACAAAAACAGCTCTGCACTGCATATTCTTAATTTGAATGAAAACAAAATAAAGGTTAGTGAGAAAATTAAAAGTGAAATGAGCAGACTAAGAACACAAGAAAGCCTTGTGCCTTAGGCAGTGTTACAGACTGACAATTCACCCCAAACAAAATCAATCTTACTTCAGAATGTTAGATCTCTCCACCTCCACATAGATGATGTGCAAAGTGATTACAATATTCAAAAAGCTGATGTCAATATTTTGTTGAATCAAAACTTTGCTTGTCAGATAGAGATGATGCATATCAGCTTTGTGAATTTACGCTTTACAGAAATGACTTTAGTCAGCCTAACATAAGAACTTGCTATGGAACTACTGTGTACATTAATAATGATTTGAATTGAACTAAAACTCCATACAGGTGTAACTTTAATAATTTGGAAATTACTGTTATGGTTTTAATTAGCCAACCAATTCCAAATATTCATGTCATTGGTATTTATCATTTGAAAACTAAAGTTACAATTTCACAGTGAATTGATGCTTTTACTCATCTTCAGAACTAAGTATTAATAGAACCTACAATTCCAACTGTACTGCTTGGGGATTTTAATATTGATCTAGTGCAGGCAAATTCAGACCAAAAGGCTCTAACAAAATATCTTATACCCTTTCAGCTGATTAACCAGTATACTACTGACTATTGTACACAGATAGATCATGTACCACAATGTGTACAATCAACAAGTATCCTTGAGTCCTACTACAGTGATCATAAGCCTATTTATATAAATTTCCATGAAAGCTGTTTGAATATTTGTTAAAAAAATTCACTGTGTATCAGATGAGATCATTACTATTAATTTAGCTGAATATGAAACTTTACTTACCAAATAAAAATCTACATGTATTAAGCAACCATTTGAATCACATATAGAAAACAGTCAGAACATTTATTGGCAGAAACAAACAATGGTTTGAATTTCCTGTGCTTTTCATGTTCCTAAATTCCTAGTCGTCATAGAGATTCAAAAACTACATGTAACTCTACCAAAATTTGCAGATGCTATACATAAGAGTAAAGTTTTCAGGTTAAAGGAATTATTTTAGCTCCAATGTTTCTTAAAGCAAAGCATGCCATTTGTAACTGACATTTTCTTTCTTAAACCCTTTCCAGAAAAGCAAGAAATATCACTTGGACACCACATTTAGGTAAGTAGAGCTGTAGCTTATTTTTATTGGGGTTGGTTGAGGGGAAGGGGGGGGGGGGAGGGCAGCAAATTAAAGATATACATGTATAACGTTTCTGCATTCATTTTATACCCTTTTAAAACACTTCCTTACTTCATGTAGGTTTAGAGTCAAGAATGTCAACAAGTGAAATCCACCTGAACTCATTTCATTCAATTTTTAAAATGGTTGTTATCATGCTGTACTTCTACTACATGTGTGTCCTGCTGCTGTAAAGACTATGTTATTTATAACTCAATAAGAATGTATAATCTGCATGTATAGGAGACTGTTGGCTACAATGTCCCCTCTTAGTTTTTACGTGCTACATTATGGTAGTCAGTATTTCACTAGACTTAATAAGAAAGAAACAGTTCCTATTAAAAGTAGTGTTCATCTTGATTTTTGTTGTTGTGCTCTGTTGAAATCTATTTCAAGTATGTAATAAACAACTATAATAAAATGATTTTACCAAAGAAAAAATTCAGCCAAGGGTTTCAATAAGCAACCATATTTGGACATCAGAACCTATGCATCACATTTCACCAAAAGATGTTTATCTTCCTGTTTTTCACTGCAGTACCAAGAAGAACTCTACAATGATCAATTTCTATTCTGGTTTTATTCAACTACCTTTTCTACATTCATCCAAAAGGCAATTTCCAAGTTGCCTTTTGCCTCTGTGTAAAAAAAAGTCTAAGTGCGAAACCATTCATATGACTTCCACCTACAGATTCAAACTCAGTTTCCACAAAGACTCGTTTTGATACTGAGGCACAAAAAAACATTCATACATGATCTGGCTCACAGGAGCCTTTGATTTATTACTGAATTGTAATAAGCATGATAAGGTGCAACTTTTTGCAAAGTTTAAAAAAATTCTGCGGAATAGGTTCCTAATCATGTTGGGCAGGGTCAGTACTTGGATGCCCATATCAGTTATTTCTCTCTGCTTCTCTCTCCTTCTTTGGCTTAGCTCATTCATTGCCTCACATGACAAAGGAGAATTGACAAAGCAAGAAAAAGCGAAACAAACATGGTGAATGATTTTTTGTTTATTTTGTTTCCATTTTTCCATTCAATATGAAAAAGACTACAGAAATGGGGTATTAAATTTATGAGTTTGAATTTTGACAAAGACTACAGACTAGTGAGACAATCTCAGATAGTGCAGAGTGTAATTTACGGCTCTGATAAAGTAGTCACACAGGTCCTCACCCCTGCTGTTCTCTCCCTTGGTAGTCAACTAGGCCTTTTCCCCTTTGCAGAATATGAGCAGACAAAAATTTGATAAGACTTAATCTTAGCAGTGTGTATGTTTCATGTTTGTGTTTTGCCCAAAAATAACTTACAATTACC
>Ga0099806_1294897_pt1 | contig 12959 bp, 12 predicted proteins | sample OrbCnscriptome_3_FD_81147 | JGI IMG/M metagenome (GOLD analysis project Ga0099806, IMG submission 81147) | Metatranscriptome of coral microbial communities from Puerto Morelos, Mexico - Orbicella C C metatranscriptome (Eukaryote Community... | ecosystem: Host-associated > Invertebrates >... | reverse complement strand
ATATCTGTGGTAGCTGAAAGATAATTTTAAGAAATACAAGATAAGTTTTCCAAGAAATTCTTACCTGGAAATTAAGAAAATCTAGTTTTTGGCCTCAAAAATTGGGGGTCGACTTATACACGAGATCGACTAATACACGGGTAAATACGGTAATTTTTAGTCCTGCTGCAATAACTTCAAGGATTTTTCAATAAAGGTCTTCCACAACCACAGAAAACTTACTTCTATTTATATTTATGCATTTACATTTTTGCTTTTGGACTTTTCTTGAACCATTAAGTACCCCACCAGGAGGTCTCTGACACATAAAAAACAGGTTATGTTTTGTGTACCATACAAGTTTGTGAATATTATTTTGAAGCCTTTAAAGTGTTTTGGGACATACTGTGAACTGCATTTTGCATTTAAAATGACCAAAATTAGCCTGAGCAGGTACCTTAAATCAGGTTTTTCTCAAAATTTACCCTATGACCCCACCTCAAAATTTCAGGAATTAGTAATTGGCTCTGGTTTAATATTCATGCAAAGTGAAATAAAAATCTGTAAGACAGATTCTTTGCAAACTAAGAATATGTGAAATTAAAAATAGCTGAAAATCAGTCTTACAGATTTTTTTAAAATTTTGGCTCAAAACGTGATTCACCCCTATGAATCAACTGTAAAAATTTCATTGTGGGTTGTACAGTGGGTTTTCAAGCGATCCTTGATCAGACTGGCTTTTACAACCTTGGATGAGAGTTGAATTGCACATGCCCTTTATTTAAGCATGCGCACATGTGACGCCATGTATCACCTGCAAGAAAGCCAGAGTAAATTAGGCCCATTTCAGACATCATGCTTCTGTTGTGCTGAACTAAATTTAGGAATTAAGTTAGACAAAAGCACAGCAGAAGCACGGCATCTGAATCAATCTTTTGAATTAAGTATGGCAAGCAATTAATTGCGACAAGCTCTGCTGTGCTACACAACTCTGGCACGGCAGTGATTCAAATGTTGTGCTTCTGTCATGCCAAACAAAATTCATAAATTACATTAATGTATTTTGGCAAGATTTTGTTCTACGGGGAGTTAGGAGGAGAATTGTTACGAGGCATCAGTAAATCCTGAATTTGGTTCTTTTTTTTCGTATTTTTTTTGGCCCTAGGCTTAAACACGTGTTTGAACGGATTTTGGAAGTATTGCTAGGTATACCAAAGTGATTCAACGCCTTTGAAGTGCTGAAGTGGTTTTCATTTTTTCTTAGGGTTACTTGCATCATTTTTGCACGCTCGATTAAAGGGGAACTTAGGCCTATTTTAAGAGAATTTTATATCAATATTACCTGGAGTATTTTGGTTGGCATAAATCTTACCCACGTGAAATATTTTTATTAAAAAATCGATCCAAAGTTTCGTGAATGACCGCCATCTTGATTTTGGAATGCGGGAGCTGAAATGGTCAGTGGAATGTCGACTGACGTCATATCGTGAAACACGATTGCCCGAAGTTCACGTGCTTTTCAGTCGCAAAACTTTAGTAGCTCAGCTCATGAAATATTTATGTAGTTTTGTTTCCATATAATCTCGCTGTGGAATAGTGATAATGGTCCACTGCTGTGTGCCTGGTTGTATTAACCATTCGTCTAAGACTTCTAACATTAGTTACCATCGCATTCCCAATGATAAAGGATTACAAAAAGCCTGGTTAGCAAGGATCAGAAGGGATAATCTTCCATTACAAAACTGTTATGTGTGCAGTGAACATTTCACTGATGATTGCTTTGAAACGGACTTGAAAGCACAGTTAATGCCCGAGCTAAAGGTCAAAAGACGTCTTAAACGTGATGCAATACCCTTGGTGTGTTCTTTTGGGCCTGAACCGAAGAAACCTAGAATAAGTAGTGAGAATCATGAGAGCCAGCAGCGAGCAGAAGAGTTACGACAAAAGGTGAGTGTCGAATATTGAACTCAGACTTGTATTTTTCTCAAATGTAATAAAATTTCCTGAACTAAAATTCTTGTCTAGTAGTCTTGTCTCCTTTATTTCTTCAAATGGTACTATCCTCATCAGTCGATCGATTAATGGTGAAGTGTTACGTAGTGTATTTACACTAGTTGTATTAATTTGATTGCTAGGTGGCATTTTCTTGTTCTTACGATATTTTGAGCTGTGCTGCAAAGCACTGGTTGTATTGATTTGGTGGCTCTGACTAAATAAATTCTCAGTCAGTGAGTACCTCGGTATGCATTTTAAAACGTCAAATTCTTGTTCTTAAGACTTTTCAAGCTGTGCCACAAAGCACTCAACCAGAAGGAGCTTGCATCATTATCGAAGAACCAGCTGAGTCAGCCAGTTCAATGGCAACCAGCCCAGGGAATTTAAGTGTTTCTTTGCAAGATGTGAGTACTCAGTGTTGTGTGGGAGCAAGGTTTGTGATCACTCGTTCTGAGTACACACAAACCAATCCAGTAGTTTCAACACCAGTGCCACAGCCAGTCAAGACTTTCACTGATACTGGGACACAGGTTGAGATAATCAGGGAATCTCCTGATGGTGCGAACCCTTGCCCTTCTGGTCACAGTAGCCATGTAAAAGATGAAAAGGAAAAAAATTGTGGGGGAATTTACCCTGGCTTTCGACCTGTTGATTGTTATAAATTTGACAAAAAGAAACAGGAATCTGAAGAAAATATAAACACTGACAGTAAACCAAAGAAACGTACCCTGTTTGAACAATTCTATCCATCAGGTGAGGAGTCCCCAATTGATCCACCACTGTCTCCCTTGGTTGTGAATGATGATGATGATGATGATGAGGAATACAAGTGTGAAATGACTGATAATGTAGGTTCATCTTCAGATGACACAGATTATGAGTTAGATTCAGAAGGACACCCTGAGCAAAAATTCCTGGTTTTTGAGACATGCCTAAAGTTACTTCTAAAATTCTGTTCAAAATGTGGTGGAACCATTTTTGAATCCACTGAAACAACTAGTGGCAGTATGTTTTCAGTGAAAATGCTGTGTGTCAATAACCATCTGACTTGCTGGAATTCACAGCCACTGATAAAAAGTATTGCAGCAGGTAATTTACTCTCCTCAGCTGCCATTCTGTTTAGTGGCAATACATTTTCTCATATTGTCCAGTTTTCATTCTTCCTAAATTTTAAGTTCTTCAGCCATACCACATATTACAATATACAAAACAAGTATTTTTCCTGTGGTACACAAAGCCTGGAAACAGGAAAGGAGTTCAGTATTAGATGAAGTTAACAGGAAAGGGCCAGTCAATTTGATTGGGGATGGAAGGTGTGACAGTCCAGGTCACAATGCCAAATATTGCACATACACTATGATGACAGATGAAGGAAAGGTGGCAGCATTCAATGTTGTACAGATAACAGAGGTAACTTCATCTAATGTGATGAAAAAGGAAGGGTTCAAGAGGTGCATTCACGACCTTGCCAGAGAAGAAGTCACCATAAAGAGAAGTGCCACCGACCACCATACTTTCATCTCAAGTTCCATTAAAAAGGACCATGGTGAAATTGACCACCAGCATGATGCTTGGCATTTGTCAAAGTGGGTGATAAAAAACTTTCCAAGAAGGCTAAAGTGAAAGGATGTGAAGATCTCCTTCCATGGATCCGTTCAGTGTCGAACCACATGTGGTGGTGTTCTGCAACATGTGATGGCAATGCTGAAGTGCTGAAAGAAAAGTGGCAGTCCTGTTTCATGTGACAAACAAACACAAGTGGAATGGCTACACCCACTTTCATGAGTGTTGCCATCCAAGACTGACCAGTGCTCAGATCAGGAAAAGGAAGTAGCTGAGGCCTGATACCCCTGCCTATGTTGCCCTTGAGGAGGGGGTGTTCAAGGACATTGAGAAGCTGACTGAATTTTGCCACACTGGAGAGCTTGAGGTGTATCACTCTGAATATTTGAAGTACTGTCCAAAGCGTGAGCATTTTTCACACAAAGGCATGGTGGCACACGCACAACTCACAGCACTCGATCACAATGCAAACTGTGGAAGAAAGCAGGCAGTCATCCAATCTGGGCCACGTGCTGGTGAAGCCAGGTGCAAGGTTAGCTTCCCAAAGGCACAGTGGGTGGCTAAGCCAATAGGAGAAAAAAAAAAGTCCTATGCACATGTTATGGTTTTGATGGACACTGTTACCAATGCCTGTGAAACCGGTGAAGTTGAAATTGAACCTGAAGCACACCATCTCCCCAAAAACATCTCAGGGAGTGCACCTCCAAGAAAACAAGAACTTTTCCATAAACACCGGACCAGGTTTAACCGATAAAAACCCTACAATTTGGCTGCACGAATGTGGACTAATTTGCATGCAACTGTGATCAAGTACAACTCAAATGAATGAGAGTCGTTAATTACAGCTATTGTTTCCCAGGGGAATCAGTGATCTCTGCACTGAAGGGATTTGGATTGTTTTGACATGACATTTTATCATCCATCATAATATAGATATGACCCTGGGCACGCTCTGATTGGTCAAAAACCCAGTTTTATCTGAGTAACATAGAAAAAGTGTGCTTTATTGTTTTTCGCCCCATCACCTCAATATCATAAGGCAAATAAAGAAGGCTAAGCCATGTGTTACACTGTGATAAAATACTCCGGACATTTGAACACTCGAGAAATGTAGAAAACACTATTCACCTACGGCTCATATTCTCTACATTTCCCTTGTGTTCTAAAATGCCTGTCATCTTTTATCACAGTGTAATACATGGCTTAGCCTTCTTTATTTGTAAAATAAAACCAATCCCCCCGCAAAGTCAAAAAAACAATTAGCATTTGTGTATGAGGTAAAAGACAGAAAATCATTTCCTGTTTTTACAAACAGTAGAACATGTATTTTAATCTTTGTTTCTTTGTGGGACTTTCCCTAAGAAATTATATAATTTGTTTACAAAACAACAATGACTTTGGATGACTGTAGATGTCCTAATGGTTAATATTATTGGTTTTTACCAAAAAAAATCAAATTTAAAACATAGAGTCAAAGCACAAAGGGTGCATAATTTTTTTGTCACCATATGAACCTGCTTTTTCTTATTTATCTGGAAAATGAAAACCCTCGAACTGGAAGTCATCTTCAAATTCTGGTGGAGGAAAGTGTGCTCTAATGCAACACACTGCACATGATGGCAAAGGGACTCATTTCTTTGCCAAGAATACCCCAGCAGCATCTGACAAGTTGACGATAGGCTATGTGCCTGTTAAGTTTATGTTGGGGACCTCCATAGGACTGAGAATATTGCTGCTTATATTGGTACCAGGCTGTCTGCAGCACCCATCTGTTGAGACAAACAGCTTGGAAAACAGCTTGGAAACCTGGATGCTGAGTTATACAAACTGGGGTTTCAGCAACCTCCCCCATCTCTACTGCGTGACTGTTTTTGTCGCACATTTGAGGAAACTCTAAACAGCACGTACATTCCTCATTTCTGTTCAGTATTTGGCAATTTCCACATGTACACTTAAAGTAAAGAAGCTTTGTTTGACTCGGATTTATTGCACACTAAAAACATAACCAAACTTTTCGGGATAACTTAGAAGGTTCTTTATCATTTAATGTCTGAGAATCTGGCCTAGTTATAGGTATGCAACAGATTCTGTCAGTAATATTTTCTTTGTAAATTAAAAGGGGGCTGCAAACCTATCCTTTTGAAGAAGAATAGCAGAATCTAATCTGATATAACATTTTTGCGTTCTGATTGTGATAGAAAACAGCCTTACATGCGTTTTTCTCTGATTTCTAAACAAGAACCAGAACCACTTGGAAGCTCAAACACCGCTCAGTTTGTCAGCACTAGAACAAACCAAACATACAGGTTACTAATAACTAAATTAAAAGTTATTTGTTTCATTTCAGAGGTAACGATGGCAATCGTTCCTTTTCTAAAAAAAGTAGGTTAGCTTAAAAATTATGTTTCATAATCTTGTTACGGTTCTACAATAAATGGAGTATATTGTGTTGTTGATAGGAACTGGGATTCAATATTACAGAATCGCGGTACAACCAGCTTTACTCCAGGAGGGTGATTTTAAACTGGTTTAGTAAGGTCTAAAATATAGCTTAGCAGTGGATATTGCCTCTCTAAATGCTTGTGAGATCACAATAGCTATGAATAAAACGGACAAAAACATGCAAGAGCGACTTTAGTTTTATTTTTATTTTATTGTGTTTGTTTACAATTCTCAAGCACATGAGCGTTTGATCTTCACAGCATCTCCAAAACATCAAACACTGTTTAATTCATGGTGTGCCACGACGATTCAGTTAAATTGCATTGCTTAAGTTAGAAAATATATCTAGAAACTCTCACCAGTCTGAATTTCTGGTACGAGCATTTTCATCGTCGTGTTGATGCTCCTCTTCTAATTCTCCTTCTACACCTTCGTTGGAAGAAAACTCTGGTTCGAACTGGTACGGCAGAATCACATTTTCAGGCATATTTTCATCGTCAATAGAAAGACTTGATTGAGATGAATGCGAAGTGGTTTCGTCGTCAGACGTTTTGAAGCGGCTGAAACTAAACTAGCTCAATATACTCAGTTCAGCTCGCTAAACTCCCCAAGCAAAACAAAAGTGAAGCAATGTGGCATCACGATCTGGCGTCACATCTTAATCCGCTGGTCGTTTAAGCTCCTGCGATGAAAAGGAACATGGCGGGTGCAATCTGAAGCTTTGGATGGATTTTTTCATAAAATCATTCATCGTCAATATAAATTATTGCTGTCAAATTGATCCATCCTATGTTAACATCAATACAAAAAATAGTTAAAATTAGCCTTGAGTTCCCCTTTAACACTGACAGCAAATGTTTGGCTGAGTTTTGTTTTCATAAGAATGATGTTCCTGTCCTTTTAGAGACCTTGCAGCTCCCTCAGTCTTTCACTGTGATGGAGTAGAAGTGCTTTGTATGAAACTGAGACAATTTCCTTACCCATGCAGATACAGCAATTTAATTCCACAATTTGGTCGCCCAGTTGCAGAGCTGAGTATGACATTCAACCTTGTGATGGATACAGTTTATCAAGAGCACAATCACAGACTAACTCAGTGGAATAATATGTTTCTAAACCCTCCACTTCTTGAAAGCTATGCCCATGCGATTGACTCAAAAGGAAGTCCATTATGCAATTGCTTTGGTTTTATAGATGGAACAGTAAGGCCAATTTGTTGACCCGACCAAAACCAGAGGGTCGTTTATAATTGACATAAGCAAGTACACGGTCTCAAGTACCAGTCTGTTGTCTTACCTAATGGCATGATAGCCAACATGTACGGCCCAGTAGGTAATTGTTTTAATTTAATTTGTCGTTTTTTTCTCTTTTGGGAGGGGGAGATTTGGAAGTATTATACCCTGACTTCACTGAAGTAAAATACTCATTAATCTGATCTCTTTAAGAGGGTAGAAGGCATGATTCAGGTATGCTGGCTGATTCTGGTCTACTTTGCAATCTGGAGCAGCATGCCTTCTCCACAACAAGAGAACCAATGGCCCTTTGAAAACTGCTGAAAATTTTGCATCTGCTGTTGTTGCTGCTTAGTTTGTTCTAGCAAGATTTTCTTTATATCCTGATGTTGTTTTCTTGAGTGATCTTCCCGTTTACCCTCGACTTCAACTGGTTGCTTTTGCAGCTGCAATTCTTGCTCTTTCCACTTCTGAACAAGATAATTTTTTTTAACAAATATGCAATTGTGTCACCTCCACTTCTACGAATTTTGTGCTTTAGTTTCACGTTCTCCTCTTCATTCTGTTACCTTGTCTGTGTTCTGCCCAAGCTTTCCATTTCCACTGCTTTTGCGTTGTCAATTTTCTTATGGTCAGTTTCCTCGGTGTCTCCAGCTGCACTTTTTTTTTCAATTCCACTTGCCTTCTCTTCGTCTTTCATCTTTGCTTTAAATTTCTCACTCAGCAGTCTTTATCTCTTTCTAACAGCACACGTACTGACTTCGATTCGGGGAAACTTAAGGCCATTCAGATTTTTTGTAAATTTTTCCCAGATTTGGCCTCAAGAAATGCTTCCTTTTTTGTACTTAAAGGGTTCAAGTACTAAAATTTCTTGATACAAGCGGTTGTCACGTTCCTCTGTCCACTCCATGTTTGATCTGAAAAATCATAATGATATTTAGCTTCAACAAACTTTTCCTCAAACAAACTTGGGTAAATTATTTAATTAAATTTCTGGTTTAGCTTTCATTAACAACAACTTACTGGACTGTTTTCTTTCTTTCTTTGGCATGGTATAACAGAATTTAAACCCTGGATGGAACCTGCTTTACTTTAACTGTAAATAATTTATATTGGTTCCTTTACAATGATATGCCTTTAAAAATATTTTACATAACAACCACTTAATATCACTGTGGCAATTTAAGCTGACACTTGTTAAGCATACTTTAAGTGGAAGGTTTCCATTAAAACTTTTCTAGAATTACCTGTGCGATATATGTACATGCTCTGTCTCCATATTGAAACACTTCACATTTTATTTTTGACCAAATAACAATCCAGCAACAACAGTATAACATTGAAAACATTATCTAAATTGGTGACTTTCAGCAGACTTTCAAGTGCAACAAAATTATCCTGATGACATGATGCAACCATTTGAGTCCATGTGTCACTTGACCAAGGAGACGTTGATGACTATGACATTAAATTTACAACACTGATTATCTGGTGATTTTGTTCAAGTGTTATCAACATTAAATTTCTCTGGTTTTCCATGGTTGTGTAAATTCAAAATGAAGCTGTAAATTCAAGTGGAAATTGGAGATACTGGGCGAGTGTTATAAATCTGCCAAAGAGTTTCATGAGTTTAATATTACAGTAACAGCAGCTATTTCATGTGAGATTGTAAAGACAAACTTTGAGTCATGGAATTTTGCTGACCCGATAGTAGTGAGCCCGTTTTTAAAGCCCGTGAAGCGGCCGACATTGAAATTTGTCGTTCCCAACCTTCTCTATAAACTCCTCGATGATTTCAGAAATTGACATAGATAGGAAGTTAGTTGAGTTCAAGGTCGTCTTCCTGTACAATCCTTCAAATGTCTGGCCTGGCAGTATCTGCACCACTATTGCAGTGCAAATTGTTTCAAACTCCACAGAATTTAAACCTGTAAGCTTAATTTGGTTACCTCCATCCTGTATAATTCTGTCAATGATTGAGAATGTGAAATCTTCACCTGATAAGCTTGATAATACACAGGATGAAAAATCCTGAATGAGAACTCCTTCCATACTTTGACATGTTTTGAATCTCCATTGCAAAGAAACACAAACCAAACATGCAGAGACTCAGGCAAAACTTACCTGGCAAGTGACAAAATATGCTAAACATTGTAAATTTCATGACATAGTAACCTTTCATTGGTCAAAAGTGACACATGAACAAACAAAAACCTTCAAAGTTTGAACAAATTTGTCCACTCACTTCATGACAAACATTTCACTTATGCCTGCAGAAGTTATGCAATTGTCCAGCTTGTCTGTCACCCTTTGTTGTTTACATATCTCAAGAAACTCTTTCTCTTCTGTATATTGCCAGGAATTGCTTTTTTGGGCCTGTACTCCTCACGGATAAGCCATCAACTATCACATCCAAGCATCTCGAGCAAGCGTAGGAAAAACTTATGCTTGCGCAGTGTGAGTTCGTGTCTTACGTAGGCCGCAAACAAGATGTAATACCATTTATACAAGTGGCTTTGTGTCTTACATAAGCTTACTTAAGCCGAGTTCAAAACCCTCGTCTTACACAAGCTGCAGCTTATGTTATCTGTGGCTCGTGTAAGACATGAACTGGCTAAAATGTACTGTTTATGCGGCAAGTTCATGTCTTGTTTAATCCCCGGTTTGTGTAAGCCGCGGATTATTTTTCTCGTATAAATGGCCCTAATGTTTTCTTGTGGCATACCGTGAATATCCCACTCGTGGAATATTTCAAGGCATGCCATTCGAAAACATTGCATAACTAGTGCAGTATACATATATACATATGTTGACATCAGAATCAAATCTCATCCCTGAAACCCACCCCGCTATTATCAATTTACTATCACCCATGTACCTGGACTTGAGGAAGGACGTCCAGTCTTAACAGTCCAGCTGTTTCATCTCGCAGACGATGGACAGTTTAAGCTGGTTTGCCTCCCTAACCACTCTGAACCAGTCTTCAGGGAGGTGCACTGTGGCATTTTTTTCCTCTTCTCAATCTGGCCAAAATCGATGTCATTTGGTAGGAACATGTGTCCCCTCATGAGGTACTTGTGGTTGAGTACCTTGTGCACACCAGTTCGGTGCAGCTCTGCATAGAGACTAATGATGGTGAGGTTTTTGTTCTGGCCCATGCAGCCATCAGAGTAGCTTAGAAGCGACCTATAAAAGATATGGTAAATGTATTATTAAATAAACAATGGCCTCCACAATATCCAGGGATTAACATCCAAGCATATTTTCGTGCAAAATGGAGGCTATTGTTTATTATCCTTTAAATATTTTTCACAGCATGCGCAATTTTGAAAAGTGGTGAATATCACGCGGATATCTGCCAGTCTTAGCTAGGGGAATATTCAGTCACATGAAGAACTTAGGTCAATGGCATGCAAGTGAAAATATTTGATGGATCATAGTGTTTAAACACACAGCTTGAATCTAATGGTTACAAATAATATATCCACAAGAACAAATAAAACCAAAACTAGTGTTTGGCAAAAGTGCAAAAGTGTCATTTTTGCAGTGAGTAAGTAAGTAAGTAACTTTATTTCAACTCAGGTTGATGAGGCTGATTAGGCCCCTAGCAATACAGTCATGCTAATATGCCAAGAAAAATATCAAAAATATCTAAAGAAAACATACATGATCAATTAATGACTAACATTCTAACTATATCAATAAATAAACAATAAACAGTCCTAAATCTTAAAGTTATTACAGTGAATCATAGAAAACTGTACATCACAATTTTAGCTCTCTTACAGTATTCATAAATTCCTTAAGGATTGTCATTGAACGTAATTCATCCGGTAAAGAATTCCACACTTTGGCACCAATAAAAATAAGCCAAAGTTTGCAGTTTTCTTACGTGGGACTATGAGCTTGTTGGTGGCTCTCAAGCACTTCACATTATTACATACGACAAACAAGTCACTTATATATCCCGGTAACATACCGTTTACAGCTTTAAAAATTAATATGGCAATGTCCTGTAGGCGATGATTGGATAAAGTTAAGCTGTAGTCATCATCACCATGGGGGGTCATCCATTTGTTGTAGACACACCTTAAGAGCCTCTGCTTGTCAGACTCGTAACAATTATGCCAAATCACAGAACAGTAAGTAAAATAAGACATTACAAATGAGTTGTAAAGGCACATCTTCGAAGAGATTGATAGCATGTTCTTTAGCCTGCTCAAAACATCTAACTGATTTCCAACTTTCTTAATAATCTTGCCAGTGTGTTTGCTAAAATTTAGCAAGTTATCATTAGTTACGCCTAAAAGTTTTAAATGGTCTACGACAGGAACCTGCACATCACTAATGCTAAAGGAAAGATCGCAAGGATAGGTTTTTGGAAGAATAATACATTTACATTTCTCGGGATTGAGCACTAGCTTATTATCGTCAAACCAACATTTTGCAACAGTGAGATCGCGATTGATTACAGACTTTACCACCTCAGGATCGCGATCACTGGAATAAATTTGGTTATCGTCTGCGTAGTTGGACAAATTAGCACAATTAGTAAAATAGAACAGATTTTTCAGAAAAATATTTAAAAAGGAGGGGTCCTAAAACCAATCCCTGAGGTACACCCTTAGAAAAAACAACAAGATTACGTCTTCTATCCTGACACACTGGGACCTGTCTTTAAGGTAACTGTGTAGGAGGGGCAGGCTCTCTGGAGCAACACCGTGGGCAGCCAGCTTGGCAAGGAGTAGGTTGTGTGGTATCATCAAAAGCTTTACTCAGACCCATAGAAACTGTGCCAACAACACTATATTTGGAACCTCTTGTAAGCGACAACTTCTCGCAAGTGACCATGATCACCTTTAGAACTCAAAGTTTGAAATTTTCTTTTGTTTTTAACCTCCCATAAGTGACCACCTGACAGATAATAGAGCGGAAATTGGATTATAAGGTGTTGTAACATTATCGCATTCCTAGGTATTACAACAAGAAGTGGAAATTTCTCAGTGGGAAGTACTCGATTTTTTCTCAAAATTCAAGTATATTGTTGTGGCTACTAAAATCTATTACATAAGTTTAGAGGGGCATTGGTGCATGGCGTAAGGTCTCTGCATTTATCATGTGCAAATAAGGCAATATTTTGACCCAATATGGCCTAAGCTCATGTAAGCAACCACCTCCTGTAAGCGACCACCTAGGCTTGATTTTTTGGATGGCATAATATTTTGATTTTCTAGAAACAAAACAACGTTTTTTAAAAACGTGTTTCAACAGAATCTTCTGTCATCTTCAGTTTAAATTACAAAGTACAGAGTTGAATACATAGTGTACACAAAATGCTAATTGACTGTAAGAACAAAAGGAAACATGACAATGTAAAATATTACAAAGAAAGTTTTGAATTAACATGATAAAGTTGATGATTTAGTGTAGGTTTTTCCCATTGAATATGAATATCTTAAAAGAAGCTATTCATATTCAATGGGAAAACTAAATTTGGAACAAAATAGGTTGACAAATTGTAGTGTGTACATCAACCTTAATAATATGTATTCACCCACTGTAGTTTAAGCACATGTCTAAGTACACCAGACTTTATATCTTGTTTTTGCATATTTGTCCGTGAAGCCTTTTTATCATTATGATAACATTGTTGTTGTAGGTCTTCTATGCAGCTGGCCAACAGACTTGACATTCAGCTGAGGTCTGTTGTTGAGTGGCAGGAACTTTTCCACCCAGATGCTGTACTGC
>Ga0099806_1100232_pt1 | contig 12959 bp, 6 predicted proteins | sample OrbCnscriptome_3_FD_81147 | JGI IMG/M metagenome (GOLD analysis project Ga0099806, IMG submission 81147) | Metatranscriptome of coral microbial communities from Puerto Morelos, Mexico - Orbicella C C metatranscriptome (Eukaryote Community... | ecosystem: Host-associated > Invertebrates > Cnidaria... | reverse complement strand
CGTAACTTTGGTCAAGACGCCGCCCTGTGTACCTTGTGAGGATGGTAAGCTTTGGAGCAACCCAAATATTATTGATCCTTGATTCTCACTCTCTGGTTGCCTGCGAGGAAAACAAAAAAATTACGTTTATATTTATAAACAAAATATCTCGATTCACTCGCAAAATGCGAGATTTACGTCCGTGTTCGATGCATGGTCAGAGGATGGTCGGTTTTTCTAGATTTCTGCGTGTTACAGGTTTTCCTGACACAAATCTCAAAGAAGTGATGATAAGATAATAATTTCCTTATTGCAAGGATATGGATAGGAGACTAAAATGTCAGGTGTCATTTCAAATCCGTTTTGTCATCTATCCGTTTTCCGTCACACAGCTTTAGTGATTACCAAGATTTAGGTTGGTTTGCGAGTGAGATACTGGCCCATTTGTCAGTTTGGCAGTTAAAAGTCAGTTGCAAAGCTCGTCCTTGTCCTTGCTACTGGAAGGATAGCAACACGCTTGTTTAGTTTGCGCCAAAAAAAATGAAACCGATTCTCTGGACGAAAATGTAATCTTTCGATTCAGCAAAGGAGCAAGTAAACAAAAAAATTGAATTTTGATTTATTATGTGAACACCAATGAAATACCAGGTGCTCTTTCCCGCAAAACATGATATTTTCACACGTTAAAATGACATGTTATCTTCACATGTGAAAAGATCACCGTTGCTATGGTCATACAATAAATCGCGCAGTTTCGCAGCGAAAGTCAAATTGTTTGGCATTTCATTGGTGTTAATGTAATTAATAGAACATTACATGGCCGCTTGGAAATACGAAATTATCTCTCGTGTTTAAAAATATTTCACTCGTGAACTGAATATTTTTCAACAATCGAAGAGAAATTTCGTATCTCCAAGCGGCCTTGAAATATCCTCTGTGTATACAATGTAGAATAAATTGACAAAACCTTTACTTCGATGGCTTTATTCGACTATCAACCCCTGCCTTAAAATCCCTTTATATTTTGTCGCACGCAGTCGGGATCGCATCGACAACAGGATTGCTCATGATTTGTTGTTATCGAGAACACCAGTTTGTGACAAAAAATGTTAACTTTGGTGCCAACCTTTAATATTTTAAATAGAAAGTGAGAGAAGATTATTTCTGAATTGTGGAAAACTGCAAAACAAGACTGCATTTGATTGGCTCGTTTTGAGTCAGTTAAATTGTTTACAGCAGGACCTTACACTTACACAATATACGTTTGGGAAGTTGGATTTGCCAATTTATATTTTTTCCGAAAGAAAAATATAATCTTGTTGTGAGCGTATTTTCAGATTTACGCGGTGTTTGACCTTCAGTCCTCAACCCTGACTTGTGAAACCCGTGACATTTTGTCAACCTTGCGTTCACAATAATGCATAGTGTTTCTGTTTGAGTCCCCAGTAAATTTCTTTTACATCATACATCATATTGGTTTTCAGTGAACCAGTAATTTTCGTGTTAATCTCGTTTAATTATTAAATAAAAGGGAAACGTAATTTCCTCTGGGTGCACCTTGGACGGTTCCTTTTTCAATAAATATTGCAAAAAGTTATTTTGAGTCATTACAAATCGGATATTTCTGTTTAAATACTTCTAAATATGGCTGACGTAACATAAACGTTTCTAAGGTTATAAGCGGATTAACATGTTTTTCAGCACGAGCCGGTTAAGCCAAAAATAGGAACAGTGCCCGCGTTTTTCATCAAGTAAACAGACGTTTCGTTTGAAAAAGTCTAATTCTACTGAATTCTAAAAGTAGTTAAGAATTATAGTGAAAAAAGGAAAAGGTCCATTGAATTGGTGTGAAATGCAGAGAGTGTTGTTAAGAGACCCAAAAGCCAATCAAGTTGCAACTTCTTGGTCAGCTTTGAAGGTTGATTATTCATCACTGGTTTCTTGACGCCCTTATCTTAACTTTTACTCTAATTTGGTGATAGACATTTGAATTTTCTCATATTTTACGTAGACGCCTGACCCTCCTTCGAAGGTGTTTTCTAATTTTGTTGGTTATCGATTAAAATTTAAGTCACTTTTGTTGCAGAAATCTGTCAGACCATCGTGATTGTTTCATTGAGTCTTTCGCAGCAGTTACAGTAAATAGACGGCGCGTTTCCGCTGATACAAAAGGTTTTCTGACTTTTCTAACCTTGCAAAAAATAGCCAAAGGTGTGAAAATCTGATCATTCCTGGTTCCTAGGAACAAATCTTGCCGTATTTACCTTGTGGAATATTTTATCAGCCTCGCCAATCTTCCCAACCGCAGAATTTAGCCAAGGCTTTGAACTTTTTGAAAAATGATCATGTCAGCGCACAAAGGCGTAACAGAACGAATCTTAAAATATTTACCTTGTGGAATAGTTTACCAGTCTTGCTTATCTTCGTAACTGCGGCCCCGAATCTTCGCCGTCGGCGAAGAGTTATTTTTTCATAACACTAACAAGATATTGGACGTGACTCTGAGTGCGACCCTGATGTGACTCTTTCAGCTGATAAGTATCTTTTGATTCATGTATCAGAATAAATGTATAAGTGTTCTCATTGTTTCTTCCGACTGACAGTTACATTAGCCAACTCATCAGCCTGCGGCTTAGCTTTATACAAAAGAATCCCATTCAAGAGATTTGCGTAGTTTAATGGCCGTGAAAGGATTTCCTGTTAGGTTGATATGATTTCTCCTTCTCATTTTGTCAAATCATACTTAGCGACCACGGCGGCGCTGCAAACGAAGTTAAATTACTCCAAGGATAATAAAGAAAACCACAGCAAAGCGAATGAGTCCTTATAATTTATGTTAGGGATGGCAAAAGGATATGAATCAATGAGCGGACTGCTTTGTCGGTCCTTACCGGATAACATTTTTAATTTCGCGTCGATAACATGGTTTTGTGCAAGCTTTGAAATTATAATATTCAATATGATTTAGAATAAAGACATCAACTGATAACCTAATGCATTTTTAGAATTCTCATTTTGCGGATTTTCAAGGAGTAAGTACCGTTAGAACGGACTTGTCGTACCTAAGCTGCTAAATCGTTCCTAATGCACTTTTAGAATTCTTATTTTTCGGGTTTTCAAGGATTAATGCCATTAGAAGACGCCTTTTCGTAGCTAAGCTGCTAAATCGTTGATAGCTCAAGAAGATTAGCTGCAGATTTTGTAGTGTTTCGATAATTTCCTTGTTTCTTTTCATCAAGGAACATAAAAAGAGACCTCGTTATAAATATAATGCAGCTGAGGGAAGCCCAGTGAATGCAATAAATACTGAATGGTAAACTAGTCGTTCTTTTTGAACGTACTCTTAAGAAGTTCCAACTTTATATACAAGATTGAAAAACTGACAGATTAAGAAAAAAGTAACAAAAGTTTCCACTTATTGAAAGCGAAGCTTGCAGTAAATGATGTATAGGGAGCTTTGAGAAAACCAAGACTGTATTCTGAACCTTACACCAGTCACCAAACAAAAGGTCATTTGAGCAGAACAAGAGCTATGCACGTGCGTTATAAACTTTGGAACATTTCTTGGCCATCCTCCGCGAATCAAAGAAGTGAAATGACCATTAACTACTTCGAATAATTTTTCGTATTTCCGTTTAGAAAATTGGACGCCTTTATTACTTGAGCTTGCGCAAGTTTTAAGACCGATACACGTACTGAACAGATCCATCTAGCTACGGAATTCCATGGTGTAGTCTGAGTTTATGATTTGCTATGGTCGTCCTTGGCGTCGCCGTCTCGCACAGCTCACGTGCTTAAGTTATTTTAACTACAAAGTGTGTTTACAGCATGAATACAGTCGTTATATCTAATTTGTTATTGCATCAAATGTCGTTTGGGCACTGCCTACACACGACCATAAAAACACTGCTGTTTTTTGTTACAATTTTGCATAAGTTTACAGCGTTTATTTGTTTGCCCCTTGTCTCAATAGTGACACTTTCTTTCTTTTTTTTTTTTTGCTCTTTGATCTCCACTTCTTTCCGTGGGCGTGTATGCTTTTAAGCATGTTCCGGAAAGGTATCATTTGAAAATAAAAACGGATAAAATCAAGAAGGCTGGTTATTAATGTTGATTTTTAGAGATTTCCTTGTATAATAAACCTGCAGGGATTGTGTCAATTTCAGCGAAACCTTCGTTGTCCTAGAGAGAAAATGTTTTCTTGCGAGTCATTTTTAAGTCATCCTTAGGAAGTGACAAGGATTGACGTGAAATGAAAAACACAATCCAAATTACACTACAAAACTCTTTTCAAAGGAATGAATAATTTTCCGTTTGGGCATTTCGAAGAAAAACTTTTCAGCGTATTTCTTACCAGCATTTGAGTTCTCTGTTCAGGCATTCTTGCCTCACTGAACAAGGAAAGTATCGCCGTGGGGTCTAGTTTCTTTTTACGTGAAAACTGAAAACCACTTTGATATCCGAACAATATCCTGTACACTACGTAACCAGCAGACGCCCCCACCCCGCGTCCGGTTTAAAACGGATTTACGTTGAAAGAAAAAAAACAACAACAACAACAAGAAAAAAAATCTATGTGCCCTCTGCCCTTTACCCCTTTTGCACCATTACTGGCAAGAAAACCTTCCTGAGAAAATAAATATATTGCCTTCTTGACTCACAATTTCATGCCCATTAGCTTTATGCAAAAATTTCCCCATACTGAAGGTTTAAAACTACTAAAAAAAAATGATAGCTTCAAAAACGTGATTGTACAACCGATCACTTTACTTTTAAACATTCATTTAGTCTCTTTCCTTTTCAAATGAATCCACATTCTTGTCAGCGAATTTCTTCTATTATTTTCTTGAGTGGTTTTCTTTTCTTTGTAGATGAAAGCGTCAGTGAATTCCAGGCGGGCAATATCACATCAATAACACACTCTCGCCGGGAACCAGTAAGTCGATACGACATTTGTCATTAGGCCAAAACAACTATGTGTTTTGTTTTCATCGTTCCCGGTGAATCATAACTAGCACCTTGTCCTGGCTATATTCTAAGTGAAAACCACAGCATTCCTCACAGATTTCAATGTACAAATTCTCCTTATCGACTTCCACATATTTCCTCTACTAGAGCTGAGAGAGTATATTCACGCATCGAGACAATTTCTCATTGGTGAACCGTTCTTTTGATCTCATAACTTAGACACCAAATTGTGGTTTTCAAGGAGAGTCCCGAACTTCTAACTGAACTTTGATTTATTTGTTCACTTAAATATCGCAAGAGTAATTTTCCTGTGCAATGTTCACTCCGGCTTCTTTACGCGAAATTAATTTATTCTCAGCCAAATAAAACGCCCCAGGGTCATTCCTTAATCCAGGGTGATTAATCCTTAACTATTCATTATCTCTTTGTAATAAATTCACAAGGGAAATTTAAGAAAATGAATGAATTGATCAATAAAACGCATTACTGAATACCAAATTTTTCCAGCAAGAACGAAACAAAATGTATAAAGCAGCTTCGAGGGTATGGATGTCGATTTTGGATTCTTATGTGGTGTGAACTTCAGAATTTGCCCTGTTATGTTGATTTGAGACCTTAACGATATTGGCTCAGCTGAGACCGGCGGAACATGCTGCATTCCTGACACTTTGATTTTATTGAACTCGACATCCAGGATTTGTGTTTGTTTTGAAGCAATTCGGTTTTAGGCCCCTTTTGTGAAGAAAATATTTTACCATTACTTTGCGTTCGACACATTGACGTAGAAATCTCTGCGGTTTGAGCATAGAAGAGGGACTGACTTATACGCAATTGTGTCGGCAACGGGTCTGATTATAGAGATATTATTCAACTGGGAACCTCGTTACATCTTCTACAATGCTATTGACAAAATGTAATCTTGCAAAATTCACATGAAAAATAACAAGTGTTTTAAGCACATGCTTTAAATTACTCGCTAAACGGTAGACGGTCAAAGAAGACTGCACTGAATTCGCGCGGAGTAGTAAAACAAGCAAGCTCAAAATCAGTGTACAAAAACTGAAACGTTCTGCAAATTAACCATTAAGCATTAAGCAACCGTTTTGAAACATAAGGCACAAAAGTTCTAAGAATCATTCTGCAAACTAAGAAAGAAATTAAGCAAATAGGTGTCACTAGAAAATCCGAAGCTATCACATGACTATGACTTGCCTTAGTTCCAGGTTCTTTGGAATCCAAGACAAATATCTTCTCTGTTGCATTTGCTGAAAAAGTTGCTAACCGAGAACCTTGGTTCCTCGATTGTGTGCTTGCTTACATTGCTAAGGGCGTTATGCACCGTAAACATCTACTATCTTCGTCCCGGCGGTACTAAGTAAAATATCATGTTGACACTGTCTCTGGACAGAATCCATGTGATTTGCATACTCTTGTTGTTTAATATCGGGGTAGATTTTAATGACTGCGTTGAACTGACACACGGTTCAATATAACTTTGCTATTGTTGCTCTTTGTCTAGAGATAAAAGTAACCGATCTCGGACGTTTACGTCAATAGGAAAACATCTGTTAGTTTGCTTGGGCAATATATAATATGAAGTACCGGTATTCTAGGCATTTTAGGTCGGAGTTGTTTTATTAGCTTTAAGCTTGGATATTGTAGATTGACGTAGCTTTTTTGGCAGGCATAGTACATAAGATTCACTTTAAGAACAATTCCCTTTCGCTTAAATTTCACTAAGCAAGGGTCAAGTTAAGTTATGTATTTGGTTGGAAATGATGTAAAAAAGAGCAATTACCGATTTTTATTGAAATAGTTTTCATTAATCTGTTAGAGAACTACAGTACTTTATGCATGGCCATCAGGTTCATACATGTAGCATTCTAAATAGAAACTTGGTGATCACTCAGACACAATTTAGTGTCGCAATAAATCAGGATAAAGATTATATTTTGACGAACATTCCTATAATATCTTAAAATTTAAAAATAGCCCCCAAACACCTTTTCTTTCCTTTTCCGAGTTGAAGCGTAAAGAACTGACTTGGCTTTGACTCCTCTCCGACACCAAGCACAGTATTGACATCCATTACTGAACTGATAGAATTTTTGAAAGAAAATCTATTAGGATTGCTAGTTAAAAAGCACTTAAAACCTGAATTGAACTCAACTTAAAAACGAGCACTATCACGGCAATTTTGCTGCTTTGTCTTTTTAGGTCCAAACGGTGCTAAAACCATGACTAAGAACCTTACCTCGTACAAGAAATGCACATCAAACACCAACGTTACGCATTAGATGATGTTACTCGAATTGATCACTGGAGAGCAAGGGATGATTACTTACTAGTTGCTGGAAATTTTTTCAAGGCAAGAGTGCGCGGTATGAAATAGTCTGCCGGACTTTTCCATTTTGAAATCAAAACCACGACTATGCCTGACCCCTGATAAGACTGCTTCCATAATGTCTGCACTGGTATAGTTATTGCAGCAACCCTTACCTAACCCATGGTACCACTCCTTCGATATTTTCTACGTTGGTTCAGTTATCGAAACAAAACTAGACAATTACTATTAGGTCTCCATTAATGTGGCTAAATGCAGCTGCATTATTATTATTATTACAATTATTATCTTCGTAAGTCATACTCAAGATGCTGCCCCTTCAATACAATACCTGTGACTGCAAGACCTCAGTCACGATATACAGATAGTGTTAAATCCTTTTGTGATGTACAAAACTACCTTTTGAAACCAGGGAGAATTCCAAATCATAGTTTACTGAGGTAGAAAAACAACTAAAGTAGGTTCTTGCTAAACCCCCGAAAACAAAGGTAGTTGGAGAGAGATTGCACGGGGTCACGAACCGGCGTCGAACGAAGAAAATGAACGTTAAATGTTAAATATAGGCCATTCCGTGACATGCACTGAAGTTGTTACACCCAAGGGGCGAAATATAATTAAATGATTAACGCAACTGAATATACAGCTCCTGATAACTAATTCATATGACTATGAAAAGTCTTATCTTTTTGCATAGTTTTCCATCCTTGTATAATCGAACTATTTGTCGAAGCACTAGACCATCAACCACAATCAAGTCTTCATGACCCTTCGCCCCGAATTAATAAATCTTCTTAATAATTGATTTATAAATACCTTTTTGTTGATCCCATCACAATTGATTTTTTTCACGAGTGCAAGCTACATGGTCATGCAAATTCTTTTAGATCATCTTTGGTCCTTTCATAATAACTATGGTCCTTTCAAGTGCATGAAGAACTGGAAAACGTCTTTGGAGAACTTATAGAAGAACGAAGATCGTAACGATTCCAGTATATAAAAACATAAATAGGGCAAAATTTTATGTTCTTCTCCCTCGAGTTTCACTAATAAAAAGATGGATAAAAAGTATTGAGACATTTTTGTGCAATTTAGACATAGGAACTTAGATTCTATGCTGAAGGAACTTTGTTGTCAGTCTCTTTTTTTTCAGGCGATAGTCACGCTATTTATACCATAGTGGTTATAAACATAATATCAAGCACTGTCTCTCGGTATCAGCGCACCTTCATATTTGACCTATGTTGTCGTGTGATATCAATTATGCAAATACGTTACTCACAAGAAAAACATCAACAAAACCTGTCGCCTTGGAGAATGAGTGCATTTGTGTCTTCAGTCATTAGAGGTAAAAAGGTGGTACGAAGAATCCTAAGAAGTTTTTCTAAAATCCAAAATTTGGACAAGAATTCTCGAAATATAGTCGGAACCATTTCATCAAAACAACTCTTCAAACTCATTTACCGTGACCAAAATTGTCGAGTCTCCTTTACGAGAAATGATTCAGCGATTTTCAACCGCCCACATTTAAGTGTTATTAACTTTCTTGAAGGATTGTTTTGAGGCTTGAATGACCCATTATTTTTGTCATGTCGAAGGAAAACCGCCAAGTGAATGCACTTATAAAGAAGTCCAACAAAACATCCTAATGAAAGCGCGTGGTACTCTTAAGCATAACCGATGAATATCACGATGCTTCGCTTGAATTGCACGTCAAGAAAGCTGCTTATTCCATTCATACGCCTAGTTCTTTCAGAAAAAAACTGAATTAAACTGCCTGAACACTCCATTTACTCAAAAGAATAAATAGCATTCAAAGATTTCTTGCAAAATCTACGTATCGTATTTTTTAAGGGAAGGTACAAACTAGAAAACGCGCCTTTCTGTGAATAGTCTTGTTTGTCACAATCTCGACTTTCCATAACTTTAATAACTTGTACATGTTGAATTCTTAATAACGATAAATAAATTTTCGTGGTGTTATTGATAATTTTAGTCATGGTTGAGTTCTAACACGAACACGATTTTACATAATAGCACAGACAAATTCCTGTTATCACTGGTGGCTCTTTGTTTCCATATGTTGTGTCGAGTTCCAGCCTTTTGTCCGAACAACTCCTACACGGAAGAGTTTCGAACGTATAAAATGACCCTACCGTAGGGAGCATTACTCAGCACAATTTGAAATGAACGAGGCGATTAGCGGTTGTTTTTAGATGACATATAACCCGGCTGCTACAGTTGGTATTGGTCCTTTTCCGCTTCGGTTCCTTCGCCGCTCTTAGCTACTTGTAACTCTCGAGACAACAGCCAAAAGTCGTGAAAGATGCCGACCTTTCATGGTATGAATTTCTTTTCGAAAGATACTTGAAAGAGACTTCACTTAAGTCACACTTTACAGGCACTCCATTGTAAACCTACACTTCTTGCAATGACCGCGGTTTACTTGGTTCCCAGAGACAAAACATTTGATGAATTCTATCCTTACTGATATTGCAGAGTCCTATTAGGCACCAGAGCAGCCGTCTCATTAGCAAAGTTCAACTTCTAATACCGATAACACCTGTGATGTCTTTCTTAGTGGGAGTTTTCTGTACATGCGAGAGTCTTCATTGACAAAAGCAAGCTTGCATGATACACGAATACATGCATATAGAAACAACAATACGAATTTACCATTTGACTCATTCAGCGAATTAGGAAGTGTTTCGATCGACGTTGAATGCGAAGGTTTCGAGTAATTTTATGATCATCGGGAAGAGAACAGTACAATTTGTATCAGTCTCTTTTGCTATAAAACATGCACCTTGAAATTTTAAACTACAGTACATTCAAAATCCCTATAGCTTAACTATAACATATATATGATCTTTCATATATTCACTATTATACTATAACGTATTTATAACCTATTCTACAACTTAGAATATATATGTACTCTTGAACTTCTTAGGAAACTTCATAATATTTGCATACTTAATCCAAAAAGCTCTGAAATCGCCAAGCAAATTAAAGGGTATTAAAGCCACCAAGGCGTATGACAGAAAACTCAGGAGGGTTTCTATTCTAGAAAGAGTGAATATTAAAACGTGGAATAATTTCGCTTGTTTATAAACACGATACGTTTAAGCAGATTTAATCGCGCCATCTTTAGAGGAGTTTTCATGCAGTCATTAATGTTTTTTTGGTGCAACGATGTAAATCGCGATTGTAGTCTACTATTGACTTTATTAACTAAAAGGGAGGTTAAAATATTAAATTTAAATACAACATGTTGCCACTTTGATGGATTGCTTCGCAATTAAAAAGCAATGACGAAAAATTAATTAGGATAACTATGTTATGCGTAAATGTTGGCTTGCGCGGCTCTTACTACAAATGTTTGAGACTCTTCGTTAATCAAGCCATATTCATTTCTCTGTTGTGAAGATGAGGGGAAATAGTGTGGCGACCAAGGATGTTTGAGTTCGTGATCTAAGTGTTCTTTGTATTTCTGTTACGATTTCATGAAGAACTGCATGTATAAAGATTTGTTTTTAATCTGATAACCATGCGGTTGGAAATAATGTCTAGGCTATCTTGCGATGAGCACTGCTAAAAGCTACGAATCAGCAGAACGTTTAGTTCAGTAAGTATATGCTGTTGTGCTGTTTAAGAAAGCGATATTTAAAGAAAATATCACTGAAACTTATGGACCGTCGTTTATAGGATCTTGTGAGTCAATAATGAACATATAGACCTGATGTCTTCACCCATTGATAATCGAAATTGTAAAATACACGATGTATATACGTCATAAAAAGATGCCAGATCTTCTATTATACTTTTTGTAGTTCTGTAAAGGATAAACGTGAAATAACCATTTTATTTGCAAATGAAATAAATTGCTTCGAGAGCTGTTTCTGCTGATAACAGTTAAGCCAAGGTTACAGAACAAGAGGCTTAGAAACTGTTAATATGTTGTCATCTAAATTATTTGTTCATGGCCTTAGCATTGGGGGGCCTTGAAAATTCGATATTTTTATTAAGTCGCCGTGATAAAGTTATTAGCTTTCCTAAACCTTTCTGTAAGTAAAGCGTGTTTAATTGGAAATAGGAAAACCAATTTAGAGAAAATTAACTTAATTAAACTAAAGATGAGTGAAAACAGGTTAGCAAAACCTTGCAACACTTTTCATCTGTGTTTTACCAAACAACTTCAAATTATGTATCCACTGATGTTAATAATAAAGAGTTACTATAAGTGAACCGCTGTCGGAATGAGGTATAGCTAAAGTTGACCTTGGCGTTTTCAATTTTCTATGTTTGATTTGCCCCTTTCGTTTTGTGAACGAAATTGCGTATTTAAGACCGCAAAGACAGTGAAAATTTGAATCGATTTTAAATAGCTGTAGTGTTGTCCGGCTTTTGTGGTAGACAATGAAATAACCTGGTTATTGACCGGTATATATCGATGGATGCCCGTACAATCAAGCGCCGGAACATGTACAAAGCAATGCTCTCGTGGTCAATACGTAATGAATAATTGAATTTTCGCAAGCGTGATTCAATTTGAGGACTGAGGAAACACCAAATTATGATACATACGTTTGGAATTTCGGCCTCTTTCGATGGCGCTGTTATAGTTGGTCGACGGCCGGAAAGTTTGTCCGACTCCAAAACAAACAAAACAGTCCAAGTGGAGCAGTCATTTAAGGAATCCCTATATATGGTAAACGACCTCGTTGAAATTGCTTTTCATCGACAGACGGACTCGCTCAGATGATTATAAATTGTTCGCCTGTTCTTTTAACTCGCCACTGTGTCTACGAATTTGTTTGTTTTATTATTGGTGCTTAACTCGTTAACAATAAGCTCGGCTGAGCGTAAACTCCGCTTTGGCAAGCTGCTCATTTATTAGCCCTCTAAATTGTCCCTTAATCGCTTTAATGGTTGGCTGTTTTAATCACGCCGAAACCTACTGTATTTTTCCATGCAAATTGTACTATGAGCAAGGTAAAGAGGCGATTAAGCAGAGGGGCTGCTTCTCCGGAAATATTTATTTGAGAGAGCTTTAGACTTGTATTGAAAATGCAAACGAGCAATTAGTATTTTCAGATTTTTCATGAAGTTCAAATGAATTTTAGTTTCCACTCCATTACACCGGAAAGTTTGGTGAAGCTGGCGCGCTGTTTGGCTTTTTACTTGTTTCGGTTTCGATCAATTCTTCGCTGAATCAATTCATAAAGTTTCGCGAGACACTTTGCAGCACAGATACTTTCGTTAATACTAAATTAAGTAAAATAAAACGATGTTTACCACCTTCTTCGTGTTATGCTCCGATAAACAATTATTTGCCACGAAGTTTTTTTTTTGTGGTCTTGTCGCTTTTTGCGAATGATTCAAGCCACAAAGACTTACATACTGCACAGCCATTTAAAATGCGTGTGTTTAAAGCATTCTCATATTGACTTCTAATTACTTCTGTGCATTTCGAACATATATAGCACAATACCCAGAACTTGCTGTGAGTTATTGGCTAACAAAGAGCGGATTAACATAACAACCTACCTGGCAAAGTCTTTCGCTCGTTTCTTTTCTTTCTCTTTTCGCAAAGCAAACGAGTTACTCAAGCTGTTCTTGTGGTTATCGAACAAACAGTTCTCCTACCTCGGCAAACCGTGTTCAATTT
>Ga0099806_1108089_pt1 | contig 13010 bp, 22 predicted proteins | sample OrbCnscriptome_3_FD_81147 | JGI IMG/M metagenome (GOLD analysis project Ga0099806, IMG submission 81147) | Metatranscriptome of coral microbial communities from Puerto Morelos, Mexico - Orbicella C C metatranscriptome (Eukaryote Community... | ecosystem: Host-associated > Invertebrates >... | reverse complement strand
CATTTCGCAGAGGGAGCCTTATTTAACCTTATCACAGCCCCCACCATCAAGACAGGCCCTCACAAGCTCGGGCCGGTTGAGCCTGGGGGCTGCGAAACGGTTAAATGCAGCTCCCTCTTTGAAATAGTATTTGGTTAATTCCCTATATACTACTCACAACAAAGGAGTGCGGTATGTTAGAAAGGGGCCAGCCGGGTGTTATGTGGCTCGAGCGGGGATGACATGAGCGCCGAACAAGTGCGGGTGGCTGAAGCAGGGCCAGAAAGAAAGCTGCGGAAAGTGCTTTTACGGGGCGTATTGCGGGCAGCACAACTATCAGCTGAAAAAAGGAATGAAAAAGCCAGAGCCCTGCAGAGTCTGCGGGATCGGTCTTCTGTGCGACTACCATCTCTGCAAGCCCTGCAGCGGAAGGACGCTAAAACAGCGGCTTATCCGCAAGCGTGAAAAAGCGAAAAAAGCTTTTCAACTTGTTTTGCTCGAGCTGAAAGAAAGAAACACAGCAGTTAGAGAAATGTAACCTTCAGTTACATTCTAAGGAACCATGTCTTCCAGCATTCAAGACAGACTGGAAGAAGAACTCGCAAAAATTGACCCCGCGGTATTGCGTTATTTCGATGAGCTTCTTGTAGAAAGCCCGCCAGCGGTAAGAAAGGTTGTCCAGAACATGCTGGATGAACCAATTTCTCAAGAAACGCAGGCGCGTCTGAAAAAGCCACTTCCGAAGCCTTACGAGCCAAGAGCCCCCCCACACCAAAGAAGGTAAAGAGGAGTGGAAGAGCTTTTGAGGGAGTACGACCCCTTCCCTGTGCGGAGAGTTCAAACAGCGACAGATTACCAGAGAGAGATTCTGGATCTGTTCAATGACGCAGAGAAAGAAGGGGAAGAGACAACAGGCCGGCGTTTCATTCGATGGCGCTTCATCAAAGGTCTGGGGAGAAACCTAACGCCAGACTTTATGGCGAAGATACGCGAAAGAGTAAGCACGTCGTTCTATCTGAGGCACGTTTTCGCTGACCAGTTGCGCAACATTGAGGATGGAACGATTATTGTGTACTACTCGAACCCGAAGGGCTCACAGTGGTTCAACAAACTGGAAGATGCGGAAAAATGGCTTATCACCCAGGAAGAACTGCGTCTCGACAATGAAAGAGTTGAAAGGCCCAGCACGAAGTGGGTTTTTGAAAACTTTTTCAATGTTGACGTGAAGGTTGTGCTTGACAGGCAGCCGTTGGTGGGAACAGGTCCTTTGCTCAAATGGCTGCGCAATCTTGCCCATAGCGATGCAATGGTATCTTTGGACATGTACAACAACAACCTGTGCCTATGGCGATGCCTTGCTGTGCACCAAGAGGCACGCACAGATCGTTGTACAAAAGAAGCTAGAAGACTGGCCCAGAGTTTCAACAAACTCAAAGCCATTCCACTGAACTTCAGAAAAACGTCTCTGGACGAGCTCGACAAGGTGGAAGCCCATCTGAATAAGGGCTCACCCTTCTCATCTTGGCTCGGAATTCGTGTCTACGAGCCTCAGCGTTTGGATGACGGTGAAGTGGTGTGGTATCTCAGAACAAACCCGAACCCCAAACTCAAAAACGTTTTGACAATAGGTGCCTACGAAGGCCACGCTTTCTTGATAAAAGACATTGCGAAGCTGGCAAAAACCTATGCATGCACCCATTGCGGGCAGAGATTCACACAAGCTTGCAGTCTCAAGTGCCATCATGAGACCTGCAACGCGGGAAAAACGGCAATCTTTTGCCCTGGGACAAAAGTTGAAGCGCCACAGACAGCTTTCGAGAAAGTGATGTACCCAAAAGGCTCAGCATCAAAACAAGCGATTCTGTGGCTGGAGCAGGAAGCGAAGAGACGGGGGATTCACATCCACCATGCAATGTGTGGGCACGGGGGCGAGAGATGGCTCCCTCGAGAAGGCAGGAAAATGAAGTCTTCTCCTGTTGACTGGTACCACCACGAAACGAGAATGGTATGGCAATACCACGGCTGCCCCTTCCACGGATGCCCAAAATGTTATCCTAACCGACAGGAGGTCATAACAAATGGTAAAACAGCCGAACAACTGTACCAAGCCACCGCGAACCGTACCGCATTTCTGTGAAAGAACGGTTACAAAGTAATCGAGGCCTGGGCTTGTGAAGTTGGGTTTCTTAAAGGGGAACTCCCGAGGAAGCAAACGAAAACTTACCCGCACGAGATATTGTACGATTTCAAGGTGTATGGCGACAAAAATTATCGGAAAGAGCCGACAGGCGCGTTAACGATAGAAAGCACGCACGTGCCGATCTCTGTGAGCGTCGGGGATTCTCTTGAAAGAGAGCCCACCAACATCTGCGAAAGAAACCCCGTGGAGCTGGTCCGCAAGTTCCTGAAAGAGCTGGAGAGACGCGAGAAAATCATCCAAGACCTGGTGAGAGCGGAGTTTGTACCAGAAGACATGCACCTGCTGCCAAAAGACCAGCAGCAAAAAATTAATGAATGGTGCAACCAGGTCCCTGTCGTGGGCTTCAACTCAGGCTCGTACGACCTGAATCTGATCAAAAACCACTTCGCCAGCACTCTCGCTGAAGTATCAAAAAAAGTCAAAGTGGCCAAGAAGGGAAACAAAACCATGTTCCTGCTCACCTGGGGGGCCCGTTTCCTCGATATCATCAACTATCTGGACCTGGGCACGAGCTACACGAACTGGGTGAAAGCCTACGGAAGCGAGTCCGAGAAATCTTGGTTCCCTTACGAATGGTTCGACGTGCCCGAAAAGCTCGATTTCCCTGGGCTCCAGAATACGAGGCCTGGTATTCAAAGCTGAAGGGCGGATACGTTCTCACGCGGAAGGAGTGGGAGGGGTGCCAGCGGCTGTTCAAAGAAAAGGGGATGCGGACCTTCGCAGACTGGCTGCGCTATTACAACAATCACGATGTCGCTCCCGGCCTAGAGGCGCTGGAAAAGATCAAAAGCTTCTACACTGAGAGAAGAATCGACATTCTGAAAGACGCGGTGAGCCTGCCAGGGGTGAGTTTGCATTATTTACTCCGAGGGGCGATCGAGCGCGGAACAGACCTTTACCGCCCTGGCAGAGAGGCTTACGAAATGCTCAAAGGGGCGGTTGTTGGCAGACCGAGCCTGGTTTTCACAAGACGGCACGAGGCCGGTGTGACACGGATAAGGTCGCATCAGTTTGAAGAACCACGTCTTTGCAAAAAGATTCTCGGTTTCGACGCCGGCACTCTCTATCTCTCGACCATGCTCAGAGAAATGCCTTGCGGGAAGGAGAAGGTCGTGCACTACAGCGATGACCGCCAAGCGGAAGCGGCCGAAGTTCTGATTCGCCGGTTGAAAGCCGGGGAGTGGCTCAGGTTCGCCGAAGTCAACATCAAGATCCCAGAGCGCTTGTGGCCAAAGTTCAACAAGCGGGTTCCCGCCGAAGCTGTGCCAGAACACATGAAGGAGTACTTGGCGAGAACGGGCAGAACGTGCGGAGACGGAAAAAAGCTTGTGGGGGCGCTGTCCGCAGAACGGTTGCTGGCGTACACCCTCTGCTGCGGTGGTAGGTGAACCATGGGGCGGTTGTCATGAAGGTTTACAGAACAATCGACTACGACGCGGGCAAGATTTTTACCTGGTTCGTGGAGCAGGTGACGGAGGCACGCCGGACAGGAGACATAGACAGAAGCAAGGCGCTGCTTGCCGAAGTGTTCAAACTGCTTGGAAACAGCGCTTACCGGAAACTGATCGAAGCGCTGGAGCAGCAAGCGAACGTGATCTACACGAAAGATGAGAAGGTTGTCGACAGAGCGCTGTGGAACGCGTATTTCGAAGACCTCGACGAGATCGGGGAGGCCTACGAGCTGGAAAGCCGCAAGCCCCAGATCACGATCAGGCGGCCGTTCCAGATCAGAATCGCCGTCTACCAGCTGGCGAAGCTGCGGATGCTGGAATTCTACTACGACTTTCTCGACAAGTATGTCAACAGAAGAGATTTCGAGCTGATCCAGATGGACACGGACAGCAACTACATGGCGATCTCGGGCGAGCGGCTTGAGGACGTTGTCCGGCCAGAGCTGAAGGCAGAATTCGATGCAGAAAAAAATCAGTAGCTGGCTTGGGACAAGTGGAGTGGCCGGACCCCAGGTCTCTTCAAGCTTGAATTCGAGGGCCTCCGGATGATCGCCCTTTGCTCGAAGTGTTATTACGCCGACAACGGAGAGGGTGGCGAAAAAAAAGAAGTTCAGCATAAAGGGGATGTCGAAAAGGCAGAACAAGGTGTCATGGCAGCGGTTTAAGGAAGCGTTGGAAGGCAGCAAGGACATGGCCATCAACCGGGGTTTCAGGATGTGGGATGGCCAGATCGTCACTTACGAGCAGGGGAAGCTGGTGCTGAGCGCTTATTACGACAAGTGGTGGGTGCTGCCCGACAGGATACACACCGAACCAAGCGAATATCACATCTAGTTCACGTCGGTGGGAGGAAGAGTAGTGTTCAGAGGAACAACCAGCAGCCCTTTTTGCGCACGAAGCTGCGCTTGGGCCCGCCGCGCAGATAGTAGAGAACGGATTGATCCGGTTTGATGAAAGTTCTTTCAACGTTGTAAACTCTCGAAGACCAGATTGGGTCTGTGGCTCTTTGCACGCCCCCTTCAAGCTCGCCGGGCTGGTACAGAAAACAAACTTGGACCAGAGAGGGGAGGATTTTTTTGCGTTTTCCAACAGGCCTCGTGTAAGGTGTCGACGGCCTTGCATAAACAGATTTTTCTTTGATGGCAATGGCGGGTTTCTTGCCGATAAGGCTTGTGACCTCGTTGTTCAGAGCCAAAACAACTTCAGGAAGTCTTTTCACCCAGGCAGTGGACCGCTTGCCCTCAGGGAGAAGCATCTCCACGGCGTAATGGTGCCCGAACAATCGCTCCGCCAGGGTGCGGTTGAAACGTTCGACAATTGCCTGGTCACGGTGAATGTTAATGTGCCCGTACTGGATATATGTCTTGTGCTTTCCCATCTTCTTGTGTGACAGCTCCCATGAATTCGCGCCCGGGGTCAACCTGCAGCATCTCGGGCCATTCGAGAGGCGAGCGCTTGTAAATCTTCTGAAAGGCGAGGGCGACTTCATCAGAATTCTTCGAAGTCAGAGGTTCGGCCTCTTTGAAGCGGCTGGCCACGTCGACAACGGTCAGCGCGTATTTGAAAACTTTGCGGCTGCGAGGGAGCTTGTCGTGCGGCAGAAAAAGAAGGTCCGCCTGATGTACCTTGTTGGGCGTGGGAACGTTGAATTTCAGCCGAGGAATCCACTTCGGCGCAGGAAGGTATATCTGCCAGAGCGCTTGCCTGATCAGCCACTTTTTTGCAGTTTCTTCAGGAACCTCGGCGGCCTTGGCCAATTTTTCAATAGCGGCGATTCCTTTCCAGTAGTCCCCGGAGCCATAGTAAATCTTCGCGAGTTTGGCATCCATATAAGTAACGTGTAAAAAAGTTTAACAGAACCGGAAGGCCGTGTAGCCCAGAGCGACCGCCCCGGCGCCCACGAACGCGAGTTCGCCGTTTTTCTGCTGCTCGCTTGGCTGATAGAAATCTGAGAACTTCGGCTCCTTAGGGGGCACCATCTGTTCGTCAGGATGCGCCTGGTTGTAGAGTTTGAAGGCGTAGTCCATGTTGGTCATGTTCTGCTTGGCCTGCTGCTTTGTTTGCGCGTTGGTCGTGATCCAGTCGAGAAGTTGTATCTGGTCTCGCGTGTATTTGGCATAAGCCGCTTGATAATCTTCGAGAGCCTTGTTGTGGCACTTTTTCTTCAAGCGCGGCTTTGCCGCCCCTGCCAAGCGCTCTCGCCAGATAATTGCCTCCGATAAAAGCAGTGGCGTTCAACACAGCCCCGCCAATCATGATCGCGATGCTCACCATGGTTGTATATTAACGGAATCTTTTTTTCAAATCATAACTCATTCCTGCTTCTGGAAAGCAAACAAGATGTTCGCAATCCAGAGGAGAAGGCCTTCGGGTCTATTTTTGTATTTTTCTTTGGCGTTTTGATACTTTTCAACGGCTCACACTTGCATACCTTTTAAAAACTCTGCACTTTTTCCGTGAAAGTTTTCCTCGATCCAGTCGAAGTTGAGAAGAGAACACTCCAAACGCTCAAGAAACTCCTTGAGCACGTCGTCGAAGCTCATTCCATCTTCTGTCATTGATGTCAAAACAACCTCGTAAAAGTCGGCTCTTTCAATGCTTGCTATGGCGCAATATAATAGGCTTTTACATCTTCAAATGCTGGCGGGGAGGATTTTCTGGTCCTCAAGGTACCCTTTTAGCGCAATGCTGCCCGCCATGACGACGGTGAACTTCGTGTAATTCATAAAGCTGCTGCTGGGATCGGCAGTGAAATTCTCTTTCACAACCTTTTTCGCGGCCCAGCCGATGCCTGCAGCTCATGCTGTGAGAGTTGCGGTGTCAATGGCGGTCTTGACAAGCTTGTTGTCGGACATGGCGCGCTTGATATAAGGAAAGAGCGAAAGTTTAAAACAAAATTAATTGGGGACCTGTCTTTCAGCTTGTTCTTGCGCGAATTCTTTGATTTTGTCTTCTATTTCAATTTTTCGCCTGACCTCTTGTTCCATTTTTCTCCACCTTTCTCCTTCTTCAACAAGCATTTCATTGGTAAGACATCTCACCATCCTCCAAGTCTTGACGGTTAAATCAGCCCAAAAAAGTGTAATCCCTCCGATTGCTGCTGTATAGATGAGAACCCGCAAAATGCTCAGGCTCGGCATCGTGAGATATGAATCACGCGCAAATATTTAAATCTTTTTTTTTAATCCTCTTGGCCGTGTATCGCGAGCAGGTTTTGGCTCGACACTAGCGGGCTCAGGAGCGGGTTCTGGCGCGGGCTTCGGCATTTTGAATTTCTCGAACACGGGCTTGGCCATTGCCTTGAGCTCTTCATGCTTGTAATAGATCCCAAGAAGGGAAACTCCAACGCCGCCAATAGTGATCCATTGGTTGGCGCTGAGGCCGCCGCTATTTGGGCTTTCTTCTTTTGTATCCGGGGCTGGCTTAGGGGCCGCTGTGGCGGCTTTCGCTTGCTTTTCCGCGTAATAAGCCTCGGCGAACGCTACCTTCTGTTGTTCTTGGCCCAGCCGTCTTTTTTCAGCAGAAGTTTTCTGGCTTCCACACGCTTGGGGTCTTTCTTGTGCTGCGTGGTTGCAGTCGGAGTCGTCGCTTGCTGTGTGATATCGGCAGTAGGCGCTGCCTTGGTCTCTACCCGAGGCGCAGTGACGGCGGCAGGCGCTGCCTTGGCCTCTACCTGAGCGGCAGGCGCGCTCTCGGATTGTTCGGTTGACATTGAAGCGAACTGTATTATACGCAAATAAAAAAGTTTAATTGTTAACAAATTGTCAGCAAGACCGCAGCATTTGTTAACAATTTGCCAGCAAGACCTCAGCATTTGTTGATGATTGGTGACGAGTTATTCTGTTGCTTGTGAGTTGGGTACTTCATCAACGCCCTCAAGCGGACAGCCTTGTTCATCGCGAGAAGGGTGGCTTGGCTCCGGCAACTGTGGACTAAAATGAATATGTTTCGTGGTGATGAAAACCGCGTTGGCCGCGGCAAGAAATCGGCCGCACTTCAAAGAAAGGTTGCCGGCCAGATTGGAGAGCTCTTTGTTCAAGATGTAGTCGTTTCTGAGCTCTTTTTGGTAAGCCTTGATGTCTTTGATTTTGACGGCCATTCTGACCACTTTGGTCGCAAGAAAAATGAAGCTGTCGATCAGGCTTACTGTTGTCTTTGAGCCCACATATGTCTCATAGCGTTTGGTGTAATTCTCGACCGCTTTGTCTCTCAGGGGCTTCACCTGCTCATGGGTAAGCTTCACTCCGATAGCCTCTTTGGCTTTGCCTGTGGACACCAGCACGGCCAGCTGCTTGCGAAGAGCTGGAATTTCAGGTCCGGGAGCGGTTAGAACAAGGCCGCCTGCGAGACCACTTGACGGCGCGGGCTCCGTTTCAAGAAGGTTCAAAACTTCTGCTAACGCAGCGTCTTCTGCAGCCATTGTGCAAGGCTATAAACAGCTCGCATTTTTTATTCAAATAACTTTACCCCGTACGGGTGGCGAAGCGCAAACATAAGATAAGAGAACTTTCGCTCTTTCAGCTTTGAAATCAATCCTCTGTACTCATCGGGGGAGAGCTCGCCGGCGTAATCGTCAAAGATGGCTTTCGTTGTCTTCGCCAAAGGGGTGTAAAAGAGGACGATCGCCGCCATGTTCTCATGGAAGGAAGGTGTTATTCCGGTCAACTTCTGGGTCAGCGCCCACACGCTGATGCCCATATGCCATGCAGAAAAGGCGAGATTCACCAGCTCGCCTGTGCGTCCTTTCAAATCTTTGGAGGCGGCACAGTCGTCAAGAATTATGAGCGTGTTGGTCCCTCAGAAAGCCATCTCACGAGCTTCAACCACCTTTCCACGTCGTGCTGCTCACAGACTATCACATCCACTCTCGGATTGTTTTCGCAAAGCCGGTGGTAGGTGTTGTTGTGCGTGAACGTCGGGCAGATAAACACGATGTAGTCGAACTTTCCGCGGAACGGGCCGTACAGCTGGTCCACCACGAACCTCGATTTGCCCAAATTAGTCGGCCCCACGATGAGAGTGTTGAAGGGTATCTTGCCGGGGTCCATGTCTTCCGACTGGAGAAAGTTTTTGCCGTGCGCAGCGCTGTTCATATTCAATACTACACATCTTCAAGTGACTGCCCATAAGGTTTAACTGGGAGTCGGAGATGACGAATACGTGGCATATCACGTCTCCTGTGACGTCTTTGGGGTTTTTTTTCCGCTCAATTTCCAGCTGGACACCGTCTGTACTGTTCACAATACGCGTGCCGCTGCCATGCATGTTTTGGTCAGCCATGGGGTGCATATCAATCACAAGCCCGAACTTATCACCGGTGTAAAACTTTGTCATATCCATGTGCTCCGTTATATTTTTTTCTTTCACAAACAAGTTGCAGGCCTCTTCCCACATGTCCTTGCCTTCGATGCCGTATTTGTAAAGCATGTTGGGCGAGCCGTTGACCATGACGCTGACTTTCGTCAGATCGGGGAAGATGAATTTTTCTGAATCTCTTTCGCCCGCGGTATACGGCTCTACAAACAGGAGGAGGAAGGCTTTCAGTGACCTTCTTTGGGCGTTGACTTTGATGGTGAGCCTCGGGTCACTTTCTTTTTTGAAGGTTACCTCTTTGTCATGCATCATGTGGTCGTAAAGTAACTCTTTGCCGCTGGTGTAAACGCTCCGTGCCTGGTCTGCCAGAGTCTTGCTGCGGATCATTTTGTACTCGAGCTGGATGTTGGTCAGCTTGTATTTCAGCTTGGTTGTGTCGGTGCCTTTGACCATGTGTATAGCTTCGGCAAGTTTTACGTCGAACTTGAGGTCATTGTAAAGGGCCTGGGGGTAGAAAACGCCATGGTCGGTTAAGATCTGGTGGTCAAGCCTGATCCGGTACTTGGTTCCATAGACCTTGTTAATCTTTTGTTCAGATTTGGAGATGCCTGCAGTTTTCTTGTCTCCCGCACCTGAGCGGGTCTTGCAAATGGCCTCGCTCTGAATCCCTTTGAGAATCCTGTTGTCATGCTCCTCCTGCAAAAGGAAAAGGTCTTCGAAAGTTTTGTAGATTTCGTACCCAACCGTGTCTTGCAGGGTTCTTCCCGCAAACGACATGACCAGCCTGTCAACGAGTGCCCGCGTGACGTTCTTGACGAGGAAGTTGTTGGCGTGACCTCTAGAAAGGTTAATGCCAAAAACAAGCGCTAGCGAGCCCGGCACAAGAACCTCATTCTTGTTTAGCTTGGGCACGTAAACGTACAGCGTATTGCCAGGGTTGGCTTCAGAGGGGTTAAAAGTGATCCGCTTGACCGCGTGCTCGGCCTTTATGGCGTGCATGGTCTTTTCTCTGTGCATTGGGCAAAGGTTCTCTGGCACCTCTGCCATTGTGTATAAAACACCAGCGATTATTTTCTAATTTGAAAAATAATAGGCTTGAAATATATCGCTATGGCGGAAGGCAGTGGCGAATTTGGTTACGAAGACCCGGACCTTGACAATCGGCTTGACCACGACTCTGATGAAGGCGAACAAGAGGTTGACACAACCCGTCCTTTTCAGCCAGGCGCGGCATCCACTCCCTACCAACCTGGCGACCCCTACCACGGGGGCGAACAAACAGGAATTAGTACTTTTCCTCATGAGCAGTCCAGCCTGGCTGACACTTCTTATGCCGAAACGTCATTTGGGGGAGAAGAAAACCCCTTGATTAAAAGAACACCTTCAATCAGCGATCTTCAAAAAGAAAGTTTTGCGGCAAAAACTCAAAAAAGCTGTACATATGATAAAAGACAAATTCCCAAAAGCAAACTTTGAAAAAATCCCAATAAAAAGAGGGACCGGAAAAAACGAGGGAAAAATTGTTGCTTTGGGGTCTAAAAAGGGTGAGTACAAGATTCTAAAAGATGATGAGTGAGGCTATAAGCAAAATTTTTTAGATAGCTTCAAAGATAAACTTGGACCGAGGGCTGAACAAATTATAGCCGAAGACCGAGATACAATCAGAGAACAACGCCAAAGACTGAAACAATCTGAAAAACAACTTCAACAGGGGGAAAAATTATCTGCGCAAAGAGAAAAAGAAAAGAGAGAAGTGGAAGTTCTGACAAGTAAAATACAGCAAACCGCCGCTAAGATTGATTCCATTGAGGATCAACAAGGTTCGAACCTTGAAAGTGAAGCAGAACTGCGAAGGCTCAAATAACGGAAAAAGAACTATGAAACCGATCTTGAAAACAGGAAAAAAGCTTTGGACTCGCTCACAAAAAAAGCAATGGCCAGAGAAAAGGAACAAGCCAAGGTTGACAGACTCAGGGCCAGCCTCGCAGCAAAAGAAAGTGAAACAAACGCCATGGAAGAAAGGCTCAACCAAACAAAACCATTGGACGGCCTGAAAGACCAGGAAAGCGAGCTGCAGCACCAAAACGAGGAAGACCAGGCGATCATCCAAGTTGAGAATGCCTCGCGCTCCGAAAAAGAAGCCGCTGAAGGCAGAGTGGCAGAAAGACACGAGGAGATTGCGCGTTTGCAAACTCAGATCGCGGAAAGGCAAAGGGGGCGGCTTCTCTTGGAAAGGGTCAAGGAGATCTTCAAAAAATATGGCGTGACGTTGACCGCCATTCTTCTCGCCGCCGGTACCACAATCGGCGCTGTCATCGGGGTCCTCACCAGAGGTTTGAAAGCCACCAGCAAAGCTTTGGGAAATGGCCTCAAAGATATTGCCACAAAACTTGGTTCTCTGCTGCCCGGGCTGATTGGCTCGATTGTGAGCTTCCTTTTCAAAGCCGCCGGCCAAGTCATCGGTTTTCTGGCCGAGCACACCTGGCTGCTCATTCTTGCCGCTGTGGCCTTTTTGTTCGAAAAATATTTTAAGAAGCAGCATTAACCAGCGGGGCCTCTTACCTCCAAGCCATTAACAGCAAAGCTGATAAACCAACTACACCGACAATGACAGCCGTTTTGTTAATTTCGTGCTGCGGCGTTTTGTCTGCAGCCTCGGGCTCAATTTTTTGCGCCAGTGGCTGCGCTTGTTGAGTTTCGGATGAAGCTGGTTTCCTGTGGGGTGGAACACCACGCCCCGATTCAGCTGTTGCAGCTTTGTGTATCGGGTTGGACAGGTGGCTGTTGGGCGGGTTAATTTTTGACGGGCCGCCTGCCATGGGTTTGAGCCCAGCTTTTTTTGTCTCCGGGTTTACCTCGTTGTTCACTCCCAGTTTCATCCCGGAGACCGCCTGTTTCAGCTTGTTTTTGTAACCGCTCGTGCTTGCGGTGTTGATTATCATCTGCGCGGGCATGAGCTAGGCCATGGGGGCAACAGCGAGATTGAGCCTGACCTTCGCTTGGTCCACCGCGAGCTGGTACCTTTGCACGCTCGCGGCCAAGTCCGGCTGTCTGATCGCGTCTTCCATCAGCACCAGGAACTTGCTCTGGGCTTCTCTCGCCCGACCGCCAAAACCAAGAATGCTGCGGTGGACGTTCACCTGCGTGCCAAGGACACAGTAAACGAAAGCCTCGATTGACTGATTTATTCTCGACAAGCCTGCCTGCATCAAACCATTCACTGTGTTGGGTGCAAACCAGGCCGCTTGTGCATCAGAAGCTGCCCCCGGCTCGATGTAATAGATTAGGTTTCCTTTTATCCCTTTCCCGCCTTCATCACTGAATTTGTTCCATCCTGGGTATTGGTAGTCAGTTTTTGTCGCGCCTGACGCGTACACGTAAACACTTCCCAGACCATGGTTTTCCCCGTGCGTGAAGCGGAAATCACTCAAGGGGGCAATGCCGAACTCGCTGCATATCCTTTTGTACGAAGCGATGTTGTAATGATTGTTGTATTGGTTGAACGGCGGGTCTCCGGGCAAAGCGCTCATGCTCTGAATTCCTCCCAGCTGGTACAAAATTCGCGTGACCATGAAATATACGTGGAATTTGTAGAAAGCTCTTATCTGCGGGGGGAGATCCATCCCGCTGTCAAAGATTTCGCGAGAAACTCCGCACCCCTGTGTCGTGCAGAAAACCGCGAAGTTGAGCTGTTGCGGCCAATATTTCATGTCAGGCCCTCCCAGCCAGTGTTTTGATTTGACTGCCAACGTGTGCCTGAGTTTGGTTTTTTCAAATATTTCACGGAATTTTGTTGTGAAATATTGTTCAGGCGTGACGTATATTTGGATTGGGGCATCGAATATTTTTTTCAAACTTTGCGCTTTGCCGTCGAAAGGTACGGCAGGGATGGGCAAGGAAACTTTTGAACCAAGCTGGTAAGGAAACCCTCCAATGTCCCCCGACCGCTTGTCTTCCAAACCGAGCGCCTTTTTCATTTCCTCGCTCCAATATTTTTTGTCTGAGCCGAAGACGCTTTGAAGCGAGCCTGGGCCCTCTTTGAAAAAGATTTCTTCCGTTACGTTTTT
>Ga0099806_1142641_pt1 | contig 13129 bp, 24 predicted proteins | sample OrbCnscriptome_3_FD_81147 | JGI IMG/M metagenome (GOLD analysis project Ga0099806, IMG submission 81147) | Metatranscriptome of coral microbial communities from Puerto Morelos, Mexico - Orbicella C C metatranscriptome (Eukaryote Community... | ecosystem: Host-associated > Invertebrates >... | reverse complement strand
CAAACTATTTTCAACAATTGAATCTGGAAAGCTGGTACACTGGCCTGGAGCAGGCGCCTCTTAGCGGATATCAACAGCTGCCGGCGCCTTGCAAACGGCTTATCCATGACGGAGGCGAGACCGAGAAACGCACTTCTAACAGACCGACTGAACAATACATGGACCAGGGAACCGACCAATTTGATTGACAATGGACGGATCGAGGCCCACCGGTGACTGATGGCAGGCTTTGCACGGGTCTTTCGGCCGGCGCCATCATGGCTGAACTGACCGGTGGCATTCGGCGGACCAGAGTTGTAACATCATCGACTGACAAACGCTGTTCACTTGACTCAAGATGATTTCCGCTCAGGTTGTCGAAAGATCAGTCACCTGGATGATCACACTATACGAACTATTGTTGAAGATAAGTATAAAAGGGGTCTTGGGCTGATTCCTGCTCAATTCGCGTTAGTCAAGACAAAACTGGCAAGTTCTCACACATGTATGGTGGGGGTTTTGGGACCGGGCCAATTCTGGCTTATTTTGAGTCTCACCTCGCGGCTCGACTCAAAATAAGAGGCCAGAGTTGGCCCGTTCCCGGAGCCCCCATTGTGCATGTGTGTTATACCGCCGGCATTGACCTTGTCTGCCCCAAAATCAACATTGCCCGCTGCTGTCGAGAGTAGTCCTAGACTTATTTTCCAATTGAACAAGCCGCCTGCCTTGGTATAAAGCAACCATGGCCACGTCAAGGTTTTCATCTGATGTGATAGAGATGTTTTATGGTCTTATCTAGCACAAAGAGAACGCAAGACTTCAGCCCCCTATAAGGCCCAGCAGGGATTTTAATTTTGATTTGGTAAGAACCAACTTCAACGAACGTCTTCGTGTATAGAAAATGGCAGTTCCAGAAGCCTATAAATTCAAAGCAGACCTTCTGAAATTCACACAAAAAAACGTAAGCAAGATTCAATGAAGTGATAGAGAATGAAATTAAAACCCTGAAAAGCGTCAAAATGCAGTTCGCGCTTAATGTTTATTTTTTGATAACTAGAGATGGTGAAAAACAGGAAATGGAACACTATTTCAAACAGAGAGACCCCATGGTTTTTAACAGAAACAAAGCGGCAACAGTAAATAGCGTATTTTGCAGATTCATTGATGAAGTCAAAGGTGAAATGGAAGCCTGGTGTCAAAGAGGTTCAGGCTGGGTGGTAGAAGGCGTCTTGGAAGCTTTCGTTAATGTCGCTCAATACCAGCCCCTTCGTGGAGGCAGTTACATGCCGCTGCCCAAAAAGCTACAAAACAACAAAGCAATCATCAATGTCCAAAACAGAGACAACGAGTGCTTGAGGTGGGCTCTGTGCGGCTTTATTTCCAGCAACAGTTGGTAAAAATGTTGCAAGAACGTCAAGCTATCCCACAGAAGACGGGCTGAATTTTACGGGAATAGACTTCCCAACACCTGTATCACAGATAAATAAGCTAGAAAAGCAGAACCTGCACCTGGCTATAAATGTGTTTGGGTGGGAAAAAGAGCGCATGATAATGCATAGGCTCAGTGAAAAAGAGGGAAGTCTCCTGAGAATCAAGTTGATGTTGATACAGAACAATGAAAAATCTCATACCTTCGTGAGAAGGTTGAACGCTTTGTTGTATGACCAAAGCAGGCATAACAGCAGCGAATGCTGTCTGCATGGTTTCACGACAGCAGAGTTGCTGGAAAGACACAAACCCAAATGCATGGGGCAGCTGAAAAGGCCAACAAGGACAGAGTTGCCCAAAGAGGGTAAAAACAAAGTCAAGTTCAAGAATCACCACAAGCAGATGAAAGCACCGTTTGTGGTTTACACTGACTTTGAGTCTTTGATAAGGAAGATATATGGCTGCATCAAAGAAAGTCAGGCAACAATCAAAACAGAGGTCCACGAGCCCATAATCATGAAAAGCAGCGGCCAGATGCATGGCCCATTCATGTACCGTGGGAAAGACATGGTGCACAGGTTCTTGGTGAGCCTCCTGAACGATGAAAAGCTTATAAGGGCCGAGCTGGCCAACAAAAAGCCACTTGTGATGATGCTGGATAACTGGCATCGATGCAACAGCATGACCAAATGCCACATCTGCAATGAAAGTCTGGTAAAGGGAGAGTTTGATGTGTACAACCCTAACACTGGCGAGTACCACAAAAGCCACAAACGGTGCTATTACCAGGCCAGGAAGGGGTTCATGGGGCCTCTGAGAGAGAGACAGCCCAAAGGCCCTGACAGCGAAGACTGCATATTTTGCAAAGTGCCACTGTTGGTGAACAACTACAGAGAGGCGGTGAAGGACCACTGCCACATCACAGGGAAATATTGGGGGGATGCGCACAATGCCTGGAAGCTGGAGCTCTGCCTAAACCCCAGAATGCCCATTCCAGTGGTCTTTCACAACTTGCAAGGATACGATGGACATCTCCTGATGCAGGCCATGGCATGGGTGCAGGGGGAAATAAGCTACATTCCGAACAACACAGAGAAATACATCTCCTTTTCACTTGGAAACCTGAAGTTCATAGACAGCCTAAATTTCATGATGAGCAGCCTAGATGTGCTGGTAAAGGATAGCACACCAGAAGAGATGAAAATAACAAAAAACTTACGGAGACATCAAAAAGAGGAAGCTGCTCTTGAAAAAAAGGGATTTATCCTTACGAATACATGGACGGCTTTCAAAGGTTCGCCAAGAAAGAGCTCCGCGCCAAAGAAGAGTTCTTCTTGAAGCTGGCTGGAAAAGGGATAACAAATGAAGAGTACACCCACGCAAAGAAGGTCTGGGCCAAGTTCGGATGCAAAACCCTCGGCAACTATTGTGATCTATATGTGAAAACCGACATCGTGCTGCTGGCAGATGCGTTTGAAAACTTCCAAAAAGTCTGCATTGGGAAGGTACGGGCTAGATCCAGTACATTATTACACAACCCCCAGTCTGAGCTGGGACGCGCTGCTGAAAAAGACCGGCATAGAGCTGGAGCTTTTGACTGACCTGGACATGCACCTGTTCATCGAAAAAGGCATGCGGGGCGGCATCTCGATGGTGAGCAAGTGATACACGAAGGCCAACCACCCGCAGGCTGCCGACTATGACCCCATTAAGCCACACAAATTCATCACATACCTGGACGCAAACAATCTGTATACCTGGGCCATGAGCCTGCTGCTGCCCAAAGGAGGCTTCAAGTGGAAGACAGTGATGCCCACCCAACAGCAAATTATGAAACTGAAAGAAAACTCAACAAAAGGGTGGGTCTTGGAGGTGGACTTCGATTATCCAGGGGAGCTAAACAAATCCCACAACAGCTACCTGCTCACGCCAGAGAAAAAGGCGATCGGGCTGGAGCAGATGTCAGAATACCAAAAAAGGATGATGGACGAACTGGGCTAGACTTTGCGAAAAGCGAGAAACTGGTGCTCACGCTGGAGGACAAAAGCAGTAATTATTATGCTGTCCATTACAACAACCTGCAGTTTTATCTCAGCCAGGGGTTGCGTTTGAAAAAGGTCCACCGAGTGATCGAGTGCAACCAGGAGTTGTGGATGGAGCCTTACATCCAGATGAACACAGAGTTCAGGAAAGAAGCAAAGAGTGAATTCGAAACCAACTTCTACAAACTGATGAAGAACTCGGTGTTTGGCAAAACGATGGAAAACCTGAGAAACTGCATCGACATGAAGATCATCCCCAGCTGGAAGACCGACAAGATCCAGCGTCTGGTGGCCAGCCCCTCGTATGAAAGGCACGAGATATTTGGAAACGACCTGGTGGGCATGCACAAAACGCGGCTGATCTTGGACAAGCCGATCTACACCGGCATGACGATCTAAGAGAACAGCAAGATTTTGATGTACGACTTCTTCTACAACCAGATGAAAGCCTGGTATGGTGCCAAGTGCAAGTTGATTTACACAGACACTGACAGCCTGCTGATGGAAATCGAGATGGACGACGTCTACAGAGACATGGCTGAAGACCTCATCCTGTACGATACAAGCAATTATCCCAAAGAGCACCCACTTTACAGCAGCGTAAACAAAAAGGTGCTGGGAAAGATGAGAGACGAGTGCGCGGGAAGGGTGATCAATGAAGCGGTAGCTATATGGCCGAAAATGTATGCGATCATGGAAGAAAAAGAAAAAAATGTCAAGAGAGCCAAGGGAGTAAAAAAGTACATGGTAGAAAAAGAGAACCAGCATGAGCAACACAAAGAGGCACTGTTTGAGAAAAAAAGTTCTGGCATGGGATGAACATCTTGCTAAGCGAGGGGCACGAGATCTACGCGATGCACATGGAGAAGGTCTCACTGTCAGTGTTCAACACAAAGTGGGGGATTGCAGAAGACGGCGTGCACACACTGGCATACGGACACAAAGACATCATCAGGCACGGACTTGTTCGGAAGGAAGCTGCGTATTTGGAGGTACAACCAACAGCTCTTCATGAACAAAGCCATGCTTAGGCCCGTCAGACAAATAATAGACAACAAGTTTGTTCTGTTAAGTTACAGTTTTTTCAAGATGGTATACTTTCAAAGACCAGACTGGGCCTGTGGCTCATTTAGTTCCCCCTTCAAGTTCACTGGGCTGATACAAATATCTTTCATTGATGAGTGGGGTACCTTTTTTTCTTTCAAGTCAATAGGTCTGGAATACTTTGTAGAGGGTTTGGAAGAGACAGATTTCTCTTTGATTGCAACAGCTGGTGTTTTTTTCCCAATAAGACTAGTGACTTTGCTGTTAAGAGCGACAACAATGTCGGGGAGCCTTTTGAGCTAGGCAGACGACCGCTGGCCAGAAGGCAGTAGCATTTCTACGGCATACTAATGCCCGAACAAGCGTTCAGCGAGTGTGCGGTTGAAATGCTCCACGACTGCTTGGTCTCTGTGAGTGTCAGGGCACCCACAGCAAATGGTTGTTTTGTGGTTTTCCATTTCTGTTTTCACGCTTCCCATAAACTTGCACCTGGGGTCGACCTGCAGCAGCTGAGGCCATGTCAAAGGGCTGCGCTTGCAAATAGACTGAAAAGCTTTTGCAACCTCTGCAGAGTCTTTGGAGGTCTGAGGCTCAGCCTCTTTGTAATGGCTGGCGACGTTGAGAACAGTCAGCACATATTTGTAAATTTTATGCCCACGCGGAAGCTTGTTGTAAGGCAGAAAAAGGTCCTTTTGGTGGACCGCGTTAGGCGCCGATACGTCGAATTTGGGCCAAGGAATGTAGCGCGGGGCAGAGAGATAGATCTGCCAGAGGGCCTGTTTGATGAACCACTGTTTGGCAGTTTCTTCAGGGACTTTTGCATGCCTTTCCAGTAGCCCAGGGGCCTGTAGTAGATTTTGGCAAGCTTGGTGTCCATTTGCTTTCTCTAGAGGGATCAGATATTGTAACAGGAGGTGTTTATTCAAAGAAAACGGAAAGCTGCATAGCCGAGAGCGAACATGCTACCGCCCACAAAAAGCAGCTCGCCTTGTTTCTGCTGCTCACTGGGCTGATAAGTCAGCAAACCAAGACTCTTTGAGTGGGGTGATTTGTTTGTCTGGGTGGGCCTGGTTATAGAGTTTGAACATGTAATCAGTGTTCGTGAAGTTCTGCTTCGCCTGTTCTTTGATTTCTCTGTTGGTTTGAATCCAATCCAGAAGCTTGGTGTGGCCACGCGTGTATTTGGCCATAGCGGCCTGATAAGCTTCAAGGGCTTTGTCATGCCGCGTTCTCTCTTCTAAGGTGGCCTTCCCGCTGTTGCCAGACAAATATTTGACAAGATAGTTCCCGCCAGTAAAAGCAGCTGCGTTAAAAATAGTGCCCCTGATCATCATCGCAATGCTCGCTAATGTTAAAAGCTATGTTTCTTTTTTCTAGCCCAAGGTCGAGAGGATCTTTTTGTAATCTTTGAGTGCGATGCTGCCTGCCAGGACAGCCATAAATTCTGCATAGTTCATGGCGCTTCCACTGGGGTTGGCGGTAAAGTTCTCTTTCACCACTTTTTTTGCAATCCAGCCGATGCCAGTGGTTAAGTCGGTGAGAACGGCCGCATCCATGATTGTTTTAACGAGCTTGTTCTCCGACATCGTATTCAGCTGTGTGTTTTCTTTTCAAATGTCAATCCATCGACTGGAGCCCTCTTGTTTTAACTGGCTTGAGCCGCTGCATATCCACATGTACAGGTGGCTCTGTTAGCAGGGCAGGAAGAGGTGCGGGATTGAAAACCTTTTTTATCTCTTAGCGTTTGTAGTAGATCCCGACGATTGAAACAAAAATGCTGAATATATTGAGCCACTGAGTCATGCTGATAACATTTTTTGTGTGTTCATTGGACACCTCATCAGTCGATGGCTGCTTTTTCCTTTCACTGAAAGAAGGAACAAGGCCTGCAGCTTCAGTGACTTCAGCGGCTTTTTTCTGTGCTTCGCGCACCTCTTGTTTTTGCAGGGACGGCTTTGGCCGCAGTCACCTGTTATGGGTTTTTTGCAGCAACTGGCCGGGTGGTTGGTATTTTTGAAGTCACCTGTTCCTGAGTGGCCACAGTTTGAGTGGTTTCTAAATCAGCTGCAGTTTGAGTGGTTTCTGAATCATTCCCAGTTTGAGAAGTTTCTGGATGGGCCATTATGTTATTCAACAACAATATTTAATTGAGGAATGCTGACTAATTATTCAGCAGTTGTTGAGCTAGGTACCTCAGGAATTGCTAAGCTAGGTACTTCAGCAGCCTCGACCAGCAGAGGTGGGGGCGCCTCGATAAGCAGATGCGGCGGACTAAAATCTATATGTTTGGTTCTGATGAGCGCCACATTGATCACTGCGAGCATCCGTCCACATTTCAAGGCAAGGCTGCCTGCCTGGTCAGACAGCTCATTCTGCAAAGCTTCGGCATTTTTGACCTGCACTACTATGCCAAGCGCATTTATGGCAAACTTAAGAAAGCTTTCAGTCAAAGTTTCAGTGGTTTTGGCACCCACGTGAGCCTCGTATCTTTTGTAGTGCTTTTCAACTTCTTTATCAGTAAAGCGCTTCATCTGTTCATGTGTCAGGTGTACACCAATGGCTTGTTTTGCTTTGCCTGTGCAAACAAGAATTGCCAGCAGTTCACGCATGAACGAGATGTCTGTTTGAACCAGGGGTTTGCTGTCGGGAGAGCCTGAGGGCTCGCTTTCGAGCAGCTGCATGACTTCTTCCATTTCATCAGTCACCTGGGCTGCCATTTGCCCTCCGTTTGTGTTTTTTTAATTCAAAAATTTGGTCATGTAAGGGGGCAGAGAGAAAACACGAGGTGCTCTTTCAGCCTTGCAATCAGCCGCTTGAGGTCATCTTGCGAAAGCTCTCCAACGTAATCTTCAAAAATCGCCTTCATGGTCTTGGCCAAAGAGGTGTAAAACAGCACAATGGCCACCACATTTTCACAGAATGGCTTCCCGATGCTGGAGAGCTGCTGGGTCAGCAGCCACATGCTGATGTTTGCATGGCGGGCAGAAAAGCTGAGTTTCATGAGCTCTCCGGTGTGCCATTTCACATCTTTGGAGGCCGCACAGTCATCAAGGACTATCAGGATGTTGGCGCCTTCAAAAACAAAACTCGCTATTTTCAGACAAAGCTCCACTTTGTGTTGCTTGCAGATGATAACAAACAGCTACGGATCTCTCTGAGTGAAGCGGTAGAGGGTCTTGTTATAAGCGAACGTTGGGCAGATGAGCACGATGTAATCAAACCGGCCTCGAAAAGGCCCACAGAACTGGTCCAAGAGGAACTGCGTTTTGCCTGAGTTGGTTGGCCCCAGGATGAGTGCGTTGAAGGGGATGTTGCTGGGGTCCATTTTATTCAAAGTTCACATTTTCAAAACTGAACACATTCCAGATCTCTGTCCATGATGTTGAACTGGGAGTCAGAGATCACAAACACGTGGCAGTTCACGTTGCTCAAGTCTGAGGCCTTCCACTCAATTTCCAGCTGGACACCATTGGTGGTGTTCACAAACCATGTGCCGCTGCTGTGCAGCGTTTGGTCTGCCATGGAATGCAGATCGATCAGAAGCCCAAACTTATTGTCAGTGTAGAACTTTTGAAGAGTCAAGTGTTTGGTTTTACATTTTTCTTTCACAAAGAAGTGGCTGGCTTCTGCCCACATGTCCCTGCTTTTGATGCCATTGTTGTACAGCATGCTGGGTGAGCCGTTGATGGTGATGCTGACCTTTTTTATGTCAGGGAAGATGTATTTTTGTGAGTCTCTGGTGCCTGCAGTATACGGCTCCACAAAGAGCAGGAGGATCGCTTTCATAGTCCGCCTTTGGGAGTTGACTTTGATGTTCAGCCGAGAGTCTGTGTCCTTCCTGAAGGGCACCACTTTATGGTACATCACGTGGTCGTATGTGAACTCTTTGCCACCCGTGTACATGCTGTGTGCCTCGTCTGCGAGCATCTCACTGCGGATCATTTCGTACTTGAGCTGTATGTTGATCAGCTTGTATTTCAGCTTGGTGGGGTCCGAGCCTTTGACCACCTGTAAAGCTGGGGCAAGAGTCACATTAAATACAAGATCATTGTAAAGGGCCTGGGGGTAGAAAATGCCATTGTCTGTCAGCAGCTGGTGGTCCAGCCTGATGCGATACTTGTTTCCATGGATTTCATTCACCTTGTTTTCAGTGGCAACACCCGAGGTTTTCTTGTCCCCGGCTTTGGAGCGTATTTTGCACAAGTCTTCGCTCTGGATTCCCTCGGACACCATGTTATTGCGTTTTTCGTCCGGGAGAAAAAGGTCTTCAAACATTTTGTAGATGTCGTACCCCACGGTGTCTTGCAAGATAACGCCTACAAACTTCACGACCAGCTTCTCCAACAGCGCCCGCATGACATTCTGAATGAGGAAGTTGTTGGCGTGCCTGTTGTCCATGTCGAGGTCAAAGTGCAGCGCAAGGGAGCCAGGCACCTGCACCTCGTTTTCATGCAGCTTGGGCACCGAAACGTACAGGGTATCGCCAGGGATGGCTTCGGTGCAGTCAAAGGTGATGCATTTGATGGCACGCAGGGCCTTCATGGTCTGCAAGGTCTTTTCCATGTGAGCTGGGCACAGGGCCTCTTGCACTTCTGTCCCTTCTTTCAAGTTAACAGACATCGAAGCTGAAAATCAATTAAAACAGGACCTCACCGCAAAAAGGGAACAAGAAGTTCAAGCTATGCAAGAGCTTCCACTAAAAACCGAGAAAACTCGGGGCAGATTGAAGCTATTCAATCAGAACATGGCAACAAAGGCTACAAGCTGCTGAAAAAAAATGAAACCAATTTTGAAAGTGGCGGCACTTGAAAAACAAGTAAAAAACAAAGAAAAAGCCCAGGAAAAGGTCCACAGACTCAAAGTGAGCCTTGCAGCGAAAGAAAGGGAAAGAAATGCCGTGGAAGAAAGGCTAAACAGCGCAAAACTCTTAGATACCTAAAAGAGCGCAAAAGCAAGCTGCAGCATCAAAACAAGGAAGAGCAGCCGATCCTCCAAGATGAGAACGCCTCGCCCTCTGACAGAGAAGCTGCCAAAGCCCAGGTGGGCGAAAAAAATTAAGAGCTCACGTGGCTGCAACCTCAGGTCGAGGCTTGGGAAAAGGCATGGCCTCTCACTGAAAGAATCAGGGAAATTTTCAAAAAATATGGGGTCACAGTGATGGCTATCCCTCTCGCCGCTGGTGACACGATCAGGGCAGTCGTGAGCACAGTTACTAAGGCCATGGCGGCTACAGGCAGAGCTTTGAGAGCTGGCCTCAAAGAAATAGGCATGAAGCTCAGTTTGATGCTACCTGGGCTGATCGGCCAGTTTGCTAGCTTTCTTTTCAAAACAGCTGGACAGATCATCAGCTATCTGGCTGAGCAGACCTGGCTGCTGATCCTGGCCACGGTGGTCTTTTTGTTTGAAAATTACATCAAAAAACATTAATTGAAAACGTCTTGTATGTTTGAGAGATGTCTGGCAACGGCCCAACCAACTGGGACTATCATGACCTCTGGGATCCAGAAGAAAATCAAGACAATGAGGATGATGACGCCGCGCCTTCGCCTTACACCACAGAAGGCGACACTAGAGTTTGTGACCCAGATGAAGAGGATTACCAAGAACCCCGTTCCGACCCTTCTCACCATTTTGTTCAAAACCTTCGGCTCTCCTCTTGAATCTCAGCCGAGGGGTTTGCAATGGCCAAGGACCGCGTAATGAGCTATAGCATAAACAACATATATAATCGAGATGTCCACAGGGCGCTATTGCAGAGGTTCTTTGAGCATCTCTTAAAATATTAGCCCCGTGCCAAGATACATGCCCTCAGTCATCAGGTCGACTTGGGCCTCAGGGTGGTTTCACGCTCCACGTGGGTTTTCAAGCACGACGGCACCATGGCAGACACTTTTGTTGACCAAAGGTGGCTAAGGTTATCAACGAAGTCGGTGCTGAGCTCCAAAAAAGCTCCAAAGCTTGGCAAAAGTGCGCCAGGCCACACAAAGCACGTGTGCTGTGCCAGCAGCCAAGCAGGCTGAGCTCGCCGTGCTATATGACAAACAAGACAATGTCTGGTGGCTGCGCAGGCAGCGTTTGCAAGCCAGCAGCAGAACTTACCTCAGCTGGAAAGCGAATGACAAATTGACCGCTTCGGAAGAGGTCCAGGAGGCAGAAGCCTGTGTTCAAAAAATGCAGGCCCAAGAGACCGCCCTGAGCAAAACAGTGGCTGCCTTGAGAAACAAAACGAATGCTGCAGACTGGATGGCTGATGCCAAGCAGGCTCTCCAGGCAGATATTGCGAGCAAGCGGCAGGCTTTGGGGACTCTTGAACAAGAAGCACGCACCGAGGCCACTAAAGCCGCCGACTTTCGCGAAAAGAATGGTGTTTTAAAAACTCAGATAAGGGCCTTACAGAAACAACAGACTTCAGAAGCGGCCCTTGATCAAGGGGTGCAAACTACTGCATGAGAGCTGCAGGCTTTGCAAGATAAAATAGCAAATCAGCGGCGGGCTTTGGCAGGCCTACAAAAAGCAGTTCAGCATGCTGAAACAGACCATCAAGAAGCTCTTTCCAACATTCAAACAGCCCTGAAAGAAAAAAAACAGCTTCAACAGGCTTTGCAATACAAAATCCAGGTTTTGACAAAAGAAATGGGGGCCCAAAGTCACATAGGGGCCGCAGCTGAAACAGTTAGCCAAAGCCGAGGCCCAAAAAACGGCCTTACAACCGCGGCTCATGGGTTTAGAAGATGCCTACAACAGCACACGTTCTTTGGAAGAACTCGAGGTGCACAAAAACGAGCTGGAAGCTGCTGCTCAAACCGAGGACACTGAAGCCTTCATCCGAGACTGAGAGCTTGCGGCGGTGCAGCGTGAAATTGAGTGCTGCCCACTTTTGGACTGGATCAGAGAACTTTTTAAAAAAATGGCATCACCCTGGCGGTGGTGCTTCTTGCCGCAGGTGCTATGATAGGAGCTGTCATCGGCACGCTTTCAAAAGCTTTCAAAGACACAGGCCAGGTAATGGGCCAAGGGCAGTGCGAGCTTGGGGCGACTCTTAAAGGCCTGCTCCCTGGGCTGCCTGGCCAGACTGCGGGCCAGGGGGCCAGATTCTTCACTGAGCACGCCTGGCTGCTGATCCTTGCCGCAGCCATCGTTTACTTCAAGTGTGCCACATGAAAAGTAACGCCGCGACGATGGCCACACATATAATGACTGCCATTTTGTTGATTTCATACTGCAGTTTCTCAGACGAGGCATTGCTGAGGCTGGTTTGAGCAGCGGCTGGTGGCTCTGTGTCCGACGTGGTTTGGGCATCGCCTCGACCAGTCGAGGCGGGCTGGCTTGCCTGCCCTGCTTTCTGAATTGGGTTAGGTGGGTGGCTGTTGGGCAGGTTGATTTGTGATGGGCCGCCTGCCATGAGCTTGAGTGCGGCTTTTTTTGTGCCTCAGTTTACCTCGTTGTTTACCCCCAGTTTCATTCCGGTGACGGCCTGTTCCAGCTTGTTGTTGTAGCCGATCGTGCTTTCAGTGTTGATTATCATTCGTGCGGGCATCAGCCATGCCTCGTGGCACACCGCAAGGTTGAGTCTTATTTTTGCTTGATCCACCGCCAGCTGATACCTTTGCACACTCTGTGCTAGGTCGGGCTGTCTGATTGCGTCTTCCATCAGCACCAGAAACTTGCTCTGGGTTTCTTTTGCCCAGCTCCCTTGGCCAAGAAAACTGCTGCGGACATTGACATGTGCACCCAAGATGCAGTACACGAACGCCTCGATTGAGTGGTTTATGTGTGCCAGACCTGCCTGCGTCAAACCAGAGGCTGTGTTTGGGGCAAACCAGTGATACTGGGGCACGGCATCAGGCTCTATGTAATAAATCAGGTTTCCTTTGATTGTTTTTCCGTCTTCATCACTGAATTTATTGAAGTCTGGATAAGCGTTTTTTTGTTTTCATTGGGCGGCCTCATGCATAAAAGTATATGCTTCCAAGCCCGTGGTTTGCCCCTTGTGTGTAGCGAAAATCACTCGAGGAGTTTATGCCAAACTTGTTGCAGATTCTTTTGTATGAATCCACGTCATAATGGTTGTTGGATTTGTTTAATGTTGGATTGCCTGGCAAAGCACTGATGCTCTGAATGCCGCCAAGCTGGTACAAAATGCGCCTGAACGTGGAATACACATGGAATTTATAAAACGCTCTTATTTGTGGCGGGAGTGCCAAGCCGCTGTCAAAGATTTCTCGAGAAATTCCACAACCCTGTGTCGCACAAAACACGGCAAAGTCGAGCTGTTGGGGCCAATATTTCATTGTCAGGCCTGCCTAGCCAATTCTTGGATTCAGCCGCTGTGCTGTGCATGAGCTTGGTTTGTTGAAAGATTTCTCTGAATTTTCTCACGAAGAAGGTGTCTGGGGTCACGTAGATGTTTATGGTTTGGTTAAAGATTTTTTTCAGGCCCGACACCATTCTTTTGAAATCCACAGCTGGGATTGGCAGTGGTGTTTTGGTTTTCATTGGCGACAATTGACAGGGAAAGCCTGCCATGCCTGCCAAACCAAGAGCGGCTTTCATTTTCTGGCTCCAGTACCACCTGTCTGAACCAAACATGCTTTGAAGGGAGCCTTTTCCTGCCTTAAAAAACATTTCTGCTGACA
>Ga0099806_1332296_pt1 | contig 13167 bp, 7 predicted proteins | sample OrbCnscriptome_3_FD_81147 | JGI IMG/M metagenome (GOLD analysis project Ga0099806, IMG submission 81147) | Metatranscriptome of coral microbial communities from Puerto Morelos, Mexico - Orbicella C C metatranscriptome (Eukaryote Community... | ecosystem: Host-associated > Invertebrates > Cnidaria... | reverse complement strand
ACCTTTACGTCCTTTCAACTGGAAGAGATGGAGCGTATTTTTCAGAAGACGCACTATCCTGATGTTTACACGCGGGAGCAGTTGGCACTGCGTTGTGACTTGACGGAAGCTAGGGTGCAGGTAAATATGGTTTTTTAATGCACGCCGTCGCGCAATTATTCGCACTTTTCTTCTCTGCGAGGTTCTCGAGATTTTGTCCTTCCAATATTAGAGCTTAACTTCCTGCATGAATTGTATGGCCACTTTACGCAACCTGTTATACTAATTCAATTAAGTTGTTGTTGTTACATCCACGCGATAACGAAACGAGATTACTGTAGTTACTGATAGACTCTGCTCTCTGCTCACGGGTTTACGGCGCCTGTATATTTGCTTTCTGTAAATTGCCAATTCCTTTCTGGTTAAAATTGGTTGAGAATCACTGGAAGCCAACAGAAATCTTCAACTAACATAACAGACCCACTTTACAACTCTGTGCTTCTACTGAAGTGAAAACAGTGATACGAGAAATATATATATTTAAGTATGTGATTGTAAAATCAGAATTTCTCTATCATCTTATGCTTTATCTTTATGTAGCAGCAATGTGCTATAAAGTCGTCAATGAAATATTCTTCTTAGGAAACGATTTTCAAAGTCACGAACCCTTTTCCACTGCGTTTGAGCTCGCGCCGGCCGTAGCGTAGCTTTCATTTGTGAATGAATTTCCTGTACCAACCACATGGTGTGTGGTTGGTACAAAGCTAGGTGGATTTTCCCTCATATTCACTGACACAGAAGCTGTTAGCCGATTATTTCAAGATCTAGAAGTCGTGCGGTGTACTGAAATGAACATTTTGAGCGCCTGTGGTTGAGTCGGCGTACTTTGACGTAGAAGGCTTCAAGAGATGCTAGAGATGTGGTCTAAAATGATGTTTCGCAGTCCTAGCCGAAAAAAAAAAAAATTGGTAAACACATCGCCCTTTGCGAACAGAAAACTTGGTAATATCAAACGTAGTGAGTCTAAACTACTTCTTGCCAAGGACTAATCTTAGACATCCTTCCAACAACACGGAATCGACGAGAAAACCGCATGTAACGTACATACGTTGAATAGTTCTTCTCTCAGGAAAGGATATGACAGTCGCGCAACGCAACAGTCTCCCACTCATTCCTTGCGATTCCTTGCTCATTGCTTGAAAATGCAAGATTGCATGTCAGGAACTGTCGATGTGATTTTTTGCGTACTTTGTAAAGCGAGTGGTTTACAACTTTAGGACAGTGCACTCTTCTCTCGCTACACCGAACAGCCACTGTATCCGACGGCGTTGTTTAGTGACAAGACGGAAATTTACCTTCGTTTGAAAAAGACACGTTGTTTAAAAATAGCGCTGAAGCTTTTATATTTTCAGTTGTATCTTAGGTTTCATTATTTTTTCGAGAGTCGCTGAAATGAATCACTGAGTGAAACAGACACGAGTGGTGAGGAAGAAATTTACAAGTCTTCTTAAAATTTCAGGTCGCTTGAAGTAGTCTTGGAATCTTCGTCGGGTAAAAGCTTCAAAAAGAATTTCCGATTGCGAAGATTCTCGACATTCAAAAAAGGCTCCTTGCCAAGTGGCGTGGTTTTTCTTTTCCTACACCCCTAATGGATACGAAAATCCTTCTTTATCTGCTCATGATTGCTTGCTGGCGTTCGCCCTCGATTGAACGAATGGTCCTCTATCATCAATCATTAGGGAAAGCTATCAGCCGTTTAACTGCTCACCGTTGGTCCAAATGACGCAACACAAGATCTTTATAGCCTGACTAAAAAGTTACACCATAAAAACGCGCGTATAACTGCTTCAGCAAATTGCTATTTGTTACGCTGTACATTATTAAAACAATAAACACATTAGCTTGCCTCAATCACACGCTAAAAAGGTAATCAAGCAAGGGAACCCTCGTGGTTTTATTATGTTTGGAAAAGCATCTGGAACTAGTCGTTTTAAATTGAAGCGCGTTTCAGTTAGCCCGTCACACTTAGCTCGTTCAGCGTTGGTTGATATGGAATTTTTATAAGCACTGATTTATAGGATCTACGAAAGGGCGTGAGCAAAGACCGTTGTTTCAAGTCTTTTGCAGGATGGCGGGTAACTGCCTTGGTTCCTCCGCAAATGGCACTAAACGTTGCGGTAAAAGAAACTGGATGTTCCGAACGGAAAGTTTTGTATTGGAAGGGCGGAAAGCAAGCATTTATAAGCGTTCACTACTCTATAATTTTTGATGCGCCAAATTCTTGCACAGTTAATCGCTTATCTAACCCTTGATCGTGAGTGTTTTCCCTATCAATACTTCGATGTGTATCGCAAGTTGTGACTGATGATTGAGCTGTCAGATTTTAAGGTTGGAGAAAATTTATCTCTCCCTAAACGCAAGACATAAGAGGCGGGAAATCAGTGTTTTAAAAGCCATTATTTTCGTTTGAACCGCCACGCACAGTCATTTGCACTCGATTTAGTCAGACCCTTGGTTTCGAACTGTCGTGTGTTTTATTTGGTGCAAAAAATGTGGCGGCAACATCAAAGGAAACCTGATAAAATTTGCCTGGCGTTACATTAAGCAGTCTGTGTAATGTCTGTTTGCTTATTCTCCATAAGCAAATTGTAAACTTGTTAGCTGGGACCGCTAAATGATTTTATATGTTTTCCTAATTAAACGCTTTGTTCGGGCAATTTTCACGTCCAACATGAACGGATAAAATAAGCATTTAAAATTAAGAGGTCGCAACAGAAGTTATGAGATATTCATAAACATCACATTCTACTTTCTTATCGAGAGAGCTAAGGGAAAGCTGACAGCGGAATATTATAGCGGCTATTGAGACGTTATTTGTTTATCCTATTAACTCTGACTAAATATTTAAGTTTTTTTAAACGGTCAAGGTTAGAATTGCAAAGTCGGCTCAGTTGGATTGGAGAAACGCGCGTGTTTTTAGCGTTGTTTTTATTGACGTATTCGGGAAACTGATACCGGAAGTCAGGATGCATGGTGTCTGACACTGTGATACTGCCGAACCACGCAATAATTTATTCTCGTCTGTTAAGCTTCACGTAATAATGTTCCACTTCTTTTCATTCCTTTCATGAAAGTACTTTGTTCCCACTCCAAACCTCACTGCACTTCGATGGAGTCCAAAGAGACATTTTGAACATTTCGTCTCGGCACCATATGATCGGTCCCAATTCAGTGGAGTCACTAGCAAATTCCTGCATCTTCGCTTTTGCCCCCTTTTTGACAAACTCGTGGGCAATTTAACCGTCGAACTCAAGACCAGAGTTCCTGTGGATTAGGTTGGAAGTCGTGCTCGGAAATCTGCTGTCGTCGCCTCCAAATGACACTCACTGTATGTCGGCCACTGTAGCTGCGGCTTTTCTTGTTTTATCATGTTTAATAGTCTTTTATTTTCCCCTAATGTTTAACCCTGACCGGTTCAACGTTTTTTTTAAAAAAGACATTTTGTCTTTGTGAACACAAAAAGCCACATTTGTAATGTTTTGAAGGTGTCTCATAACACAGACCAAGTAATCTCTCATTTTTCTTTCTTTTTTTGACTTTTTGAAAGCAAATTTTTATGTTGAAATATTCACAGAAAAAGACATAGCATGTATGCATATCGAGAATTGCCACATTCTACTAGATGAAACAAATATATTTTTCACAAACACTTGTTACTCTACGAGAAAACATTTTCTTATCGTGCTCTCAAATGGAAATATCTAGGATGGGTCTGCGAATGCCAGTAACTTTTTGAGTTAGAGCAAGGCACATGGTCTCAGCCATTTATCTCATGGTTGATAAATTGTCGTAAATAGATTCCGTCGGCAAAAATAAAGAACTAAGAGAGGTTAATCCAGGCGCATAGCGCTCAACGGGCCTCTTCAAACTCGCACGCACAGTTATCATGAAATAAACCGGGTTGTTGAGGCTTCTGTCATCTCCGTGATGCGAAAAAAGCATTTGTAAAAAGAGAATTTGATCATACTGTTTTAGGACTACTTCCCAAGCCCAAACTAGCTTGGCCTAGTGCTGTACCTTTCTGAAATACCTCTTCTAGGAGCAATTGTTTAGAGTCCTACATCAATGTTAACCTTTGATTGGAAAGGTGATCTGTTTTCTGCCATATTTTTATCGAAGAGGCAGCACGCGTGCCCGCCAGATTTAGTTAGATTAATGAGGAAGATGCTGTTGGTTTTAAGATCGGCCATCAATTCAGGGAACGTAAAAGTCTGAATTATCATTTACCTGAAAAGCCGTGATCTCGCGTACACCTCTAGGGGAAGCTTTAGAACAGTTTAAGAGTATTTTAGAGAACACTTCCTTTCTTTTGGATAAATTATTGATAAGAGATAAGACCGAGGTCGAGAGGAAGGCGAGCCGATGGTTGTCTCTGCGGTCACTTTGTGATTTCTTCCTAGACAGTTCAGTTTGCTGTCGAAGCATTCCAACATGTATACGAAATAGAGAATGAATTGTTTTCAGAATCTTATGTACTTTGTCTTCTGTCTAGCAAGCATGAAGCATTCCACTTCTTTTAATTATCAGCGAGTGCAGAAGACATTGTTTGATGTGGCTCAGTGAAGCAGCTAGTAACTGAACATATGTGTGCCACATGAGTGGCTGAGATCTCTGCTGAACGCAGTTTTGTTACTTTGTTATTGCTTTCCTGAGCAAAGCTCGAGAACGATTTCGACTTACTGCAGAAGATTTAAAAGCAATCTGCTATATCTCTTCCTACTGCTTTCCGCTTTTGCTTCCGCTTTTGAACGAACAAGTGTTCTGCTGGCCTCGTGATCACAAAGGACGCGATATTTGTTCAATCCTAAAGAACGGTTTTTCCCCTTTTTGATGGTGTCACTGTATCGTCCGTTATAACCTTGAAGAAGTAGGTTTAGTTTGTTTAGTGCAACACTCGCTTTGGAATTCTCTCTCGAGAAGCTTTCTCTTCGCATGAACTAAAAGACCTAGCTCTGCTGATGATTAAGAAGATGTTCCATTAGTGCCTGGTTATGCTTAATTATCAAACGAGGTTATTATAGTTTTTCTTAATTCTGTCATTATATTTTGCTGTCTATGACCGATAGCGATAGTTCACTGATCGTGATTACCTTGTTCTGGATCCTACAATTAGGCATTGTCAGTATTAACCGGCGATACAGCAATATCCAGACCTCGTGCATGCCGTATGTGATACGACCACTATTTGTCCTGCAGACTTTGATGCTATTTCCAAAGACAAAATGTTTTCTCGTTTAGTGCGTCTGAAACTGATTTACCCTTGCCTTTTTTATCAGCTGTAAAGTTTTAAATAACTGAATTGCTGTTTACTGTAGAAAATGAAGACGAAACTTAAAGGTTAAGTGGTAGTTCTGGTGACTTGTTTATACGGTGAAATGTTTCATTTTATTCTATCGAACATGTTGTCTTGTTTTTTCGCAAGTACGGACTTTGGATAGTAGAATGAATAATCCACAGAAATGTGTTAGGGAAGCGATCGAGTATAAGCGCGTAATTTGAGTGAAAGCATGATATGATAGGCGAGAAAACGCCCTTTCTTGTTTCGGAGTCAAATGTGTTCAATGGAGACTTTGCCTTGTTTGCAAGGCTACAACATGTCGGCTTGACTGTTGTTCGATTAGTCGCAGCTAAAACAGTCTGTGTGTAGTATCACTGACCTTAGGAAAAAAATTTCAAACCTTGCCGCAATGAAGGACAGATTAGTTATACATGGAAACTAATTTACAAATATGATTACCAAAATCGGTCACCTACTTAAATTAGGGTCGCGATGGAGACTTAAACTAGGCCCCACTGCAATCGATTGTTCAAGAATTAAACTCTTCAGCGGATGATTAAATTAAGTATTTGTCCAAATCATTATTATCATCCAGTCTTTAGAGCCTGTAGTGTGACGCAAAAGATTTTCTATAACAAGATAACTTCTTTTTCTGTCGATATGGCCTTTAGTGTGACGCAAAGGATTTTCCATAATTCGATAATTTGCTTTTTGTGAAGGATTTTCCTTTAATTCCACAAGTACAATTAGAACATAACTATTGTCCCAGATTGTTTAATTTAGGATGTATTATATTAGGCAAAACTTTTGAAAATGTAAGCTAGCAACTTCGATTAGTCCTATAAGACTTGTAGTATAGTGCTAAGAATTGAGCTGAAGAAGTGTTCATTTCTTCTCAGACAGTACAGCGATATCAATGTGCATATTTTCAGCAGCTCTACGCGGTCAAGCTTTTGCAAAATTTTGCATATTTTTTTCCATTTGCGCGAACAATTAATTCATCTCAAGTCTTTGAGCTGCTCAGCCAATATTTGCAATTTAATAAAGTGAGAATTTATTGTCAGTCGTTACGGTATTTGACATCAAAAGGGATTTGTAGTGATGGAAGAGGGCGGACCAATGATCAATATAAAAGAAAAGTTTTACTTGAAATACGGACTTATCATTCTGAACTCTTTTGAATTTCATTTAATGCCCTTATATTATGAACAATGAGAACGCTAAACACGAAAGTTTATGTTGTCAACGAAGCAAATTGTTTGTTTCTTCAGAAAGCGATACATCGAGCATTACATGAGGTTTGCCTCGCTATACGAATGGCCTTAAATCCTGGAATGTTTACAGTAGGCTTGTTACATGAGGTTCGCCTTGCTTTGGAGATGGTATTTAGATTCAGCAATGTTTATGGGAGGTTATCCAGGAAGACTAATAAGAAAATCGTCTTAAATTTCTTTAGCGGCAGTTTTCTCCTACGGTCGAAAACCTAATATTTAATAAACTTTTAGAGTATTTTGCACGGCTTATCGATATGCAAGTCTGCTTTCAACAAAGTCTGCTTTAAGCCGAAAAACCGTCTGTGTTTTGCGATTAACTGTTTTGTCATGAAAGAAAAGGTATACAAACGCAATAAAAGTACAGAATAAATAGACTAATATCAGACTAAGTATGTCAGGCAACTTTAACGAAGCGCCAATAACAAAAATACCAAACAAACAAACAAATACCAAAATAACAAACAAAGTGTGCCTTTCGCCTTTCATAGAGCTAAAAAATTTGTTCTTGAGAATATTGCCTCGAAGCATCAGTCTTTTTCCAAATAATGAATGACGCTAAGGGTATTGCTTGTAAACAATAATGACTTGTTGTGCTGGGTTAGATTTTGAAAAAAAAAAAAAAAAAAAGAGTTTGTTAAAAATATGGAACATACTGCTTGAGTAGAGAGAAGGGCGGTGGTCGTGAATTAGCGCACGACTATCCCAATGCTGGATTTCAAAGTTTTAACTTGAAGGAAAACAGGCTGCATAGCTAAAACCTTTGAGCTGAGAAGGAATGCAAAATTCAGTGTTATCACAAGCAAAGTTGGCGTTTTCTCGAGTTGGCGGGCAGCCCCGGGTCAGCGAAGGTTACTGAAAATAAAGCTGCAATGAGATTATCGAGTGAGATAAAAATCACAGCTATAAGTATAAGAGGATTACCGACTGACATGAATTGCGTCTATTACATCAACGCGCATTCTATTGATTGTAAATTAGATGAGACAAAACTTGTTTGCAAACTATACAGATAGAGCACGTTTACGGGATTTAGTTATATTATCGGTAGTAACGGATAGGCTCCAAAGATTCGCTCGGTTGCTAAGAGTTCTTTGGTGCAGAAAATTACGTAACGTGTAACGTGTGTTTTTTCTCGTATCGTCAGAGAGTAGAAAGATTTCAAAACATGTTTATTTCTGTATTTGTGTGCCCCTAAATTTAGTTTAGCAGGAAACCATCGTCTCTTTATCTCAGAAAATAAAACAACATTTTAATCCAAATAGCAACTAAACGGCGACAAAAAAGTTAACTTCGAGTGGTTAAGTCTTTGAACGCGATGCCGTTTTCTATAGACAGTTTTCATTACCTTTAGAAGATATATTCTTCAAATCATTCGTTCAAACTGAAGATGTGCCTAGTTTCAGTTATTGTTCGATTGCCTTGTTAGCCAGGCTCATCACAGACAGATACTATTGCCAAAACGTTCAAATCGTTATACAGTATTCATTTAAATGACCTCAATCTATTTGCGAGAATTCTTCTTTAAGCAATGTATATTTTAGTCGTCTTCTTTGGTACAAAATGCAAGTATTTACGACGAGATTCGATTTCTTGCGGACAGAAATCCGAAAACGTGTTCAGTTTTATACTGTAGAGCTAGAGGGATTTATTTATTTATTTATTTATTTATTTATTTATTCGTTACTGGACACACGTGCACTAAATTTGCTTGAATTGTCAGTGAAGACAGAAATTTTGGGTATTGATTTTCGGTCAAAAGAAATATGGAAATACTGACTTAAAAATAAAAAAATAAAAAATTGATTTCTCTTACATCCGCGAAAAAAATTGTACATACTTGTGATAGTTAAAAATCATGTATGTTCATTAATGCTAACTGTTCCTGTATTCGACTTTGTCGAATCTGTATTTTGTGCGAGATGAAGCCGTTACCAGTCCAAAATATCAAAGTTGAGTGTCATTTCAAAGCGTCTACTATCGTAATTCTTCAGTAATTAAAATTCCTGTGCGGAACGGGGAAAAACCCTTCATCAGTACTGTTGAAAGTCACGAATCGAGGACACCTACATGGACAAGAACTCCTGATTGGTAAGTTTGTTTAACAACGACTGAATCCCAAAATATAATAGGCCCGAAATCCTTAAATCGCGTCCATTGTCGTGTGATACTTTGGCGACAAGGCTATCTTCTGGAAACGAATTAGTGAGGAAAAACGAAGGAGAACTGAAGCCCGAGCAAACTGATTAATTATGCCAGATCTAAAGAAAACTGTGAAAACTTTAGTTATCTTCCAGAAACATTTCGCGAAAATTCAACACCGACGAGAATAAGCTATGTTGAATTTGTCGATTTGACGTCGTGTTCAATGCTTAAGGAGAACCATGTCGGGGAAGTCTGCAGTGCAAATAACTGAAGACTCAAAATGTTCAACAGCTAAAATGGCGGACGTTAGTTGAAATTATTGGGGAGCAGGGATGGTGCAGTAGTGAGAGCGCTTGCATCCCACCATTGTAACCCGGGTTCGATTCCGGCCCAGTGCCATATGTGGGTTGAGTTTGTTGTTGGTTCTCGCCTTGCTCCGAGGGTTTTTCTCCGGGTTCTCCAGTCTTACTTCTTCCACAAAACCAACATCTCCAAATTCTAATTCGACCAGGATAGAAGACCCACATGAAAACCATCTAAGGCTGATGTGGCTTCCTCTCTAAATGTTGTAATTTATTGTACGTAAAATCGGTTTCTATCCTCCATTGAGACTCCCCAAAGAAAGTTGACTTGCTAAGAATTATTTTGGCATTTAATAATCCCTGTTCACGTGTTTGTCCGGCGCCATTTCTGTATAGAATAGGGTATCCGATGCATAAAGGCGATTTATCTTTTTTTTTTTGTCAGCCAGTCTGTCCGTGCTACTGACGATGATAACTGGAATCGATTCCTCAAAACGAGTCGCCACACTTCTCCTACAAACACTGTTGGCGGTTTTACCCAGGCACGCTTTTTCGATTGTTGTCATAGTTTTAATTTCCGTTTCTTTCCCTTCTTATCTCTCTGTTTTATGTTTTACTCATAAACATATCTGGATGAAATGAAAGATTAATGTGGTTCTATAATATATTTACTTTAGTCAACCGATGATGGTTTAGCAGTGAAGCAATTGTGGAATTTTGCAACTTAAGCTAGCAGCTTCTAACGTTTGACGCACATGACCGCGTAATCCTTTTGGTCAACCACATTCCTCAGTGAAATATAAAATGCTCACCCTGCAATTGATATTTGTTTCGGCGATGAAAATACTTTTACTGAAATTGTAATGTTTCGTCCGTTTCTTTTATCGCTAACAAGGTTGCAATCTCCGAATGATCAAAATATGGCACATAGATAGGAATAACCTTTGGGGTTACAAATGTTGTCAAGATGTGCCTTCCAGATGCATGACGCCACAAACTTTGAAATGAGGTTCGAAATATGACATTTTGTATTGACAAGCATTTTATCTTCTGGTCGATTTTTCAACGTGCAACAGCTAAGATACCAAATGTAAGAAGAGTTAGAATAATAAGGTTCTAAAATATAACTGCAGTATTAGCTAGCAAGTTACTTGGTTTGATTTCCTGTATTAGAAAACAGACACACCAAGGTAATTTTTCCGCATTGGTAGTGGCGTTCTCATTTTTGCGTCAAGGCGACCCAGAATGGATTTTTCCAAAGTGAAACTCATTTCAGTAAACTGTTTATTCGGCATAACGATTAAATGAATGTGTAATTTTAAATTCAGTCTTATGAACCAATAATTAAAAGAGTTTCGCTCCAACTGATGTACTAAGCTCTTTTCTAGCTGAGATTTCACGGCGTTAAATGTAGAGTGTAACTCTTGAAACTACTTAGCTATTCAACCCAGAAATTTAGAAACATATATCCCCTTATATTTTGATGAGGGACTCTCGCATTTTCCTCATGGAGAAATCTGCTCTTTCCTACTGTATTTTCAGCTACTTTTTAAACTGGAGTATTTAAAATATGTACATAATTCTGTGGGTACTAGAGGAAATAAAAGCAAGCTGAAGTCTTCCGATTGAATAAATCACGTTGCACAGGGAGAATTCCTCAGAAAGGTTGGGCGGCGAACATGCGAAGTGTGTAGTGTCGCAATTTGTTGGCAACAGAGATGTTACTGTCGACGTCAGTTTTCCGGCGAGAACTTTCAACCTCGCTGGTTTGATATGGACGTCTGTGTGCAAGTTCTAGGTGAATTTAACTGGTTGAAGGACACAAGTTTAAGGTGGGACCAAACTGCTACTGCGACTTGAAGTAACTAAAGCTCATTTGATAAATCTGTCGGTTGCCATTGGAGTCTTAATCTTGATACTCGAGACCTATAATAATCAATATTATGTTAAAACTCTTATCTGCGTATATAGGGAGCATTGAGTATGCGTGATGTACAGCAAGGGCAATTTGTCAAGCTTGGAAAACATTATGGAGGATAATCCGTTAGCATATTTCCTTTCTGTTGAACTTTTATCGCGGGTACTGTTGAAGACTGACCTAGCAGCTCTTATATGTTCTTGAGAACTTTATAATATCTCAGGCAATATCTTAAAATATAGACTTCATCTGGTGTAAATCCTCACCTGGGAACTTAAGGACTCCACGTTTTTAGCCATTAGTCCATAACTTAGAGCCGAGTCTCTTGTCGCGAAGACTGACCAAGTTTTGTTGTTTGTGTTGTTTTTAATTTGGCTGTTTGTTTGTTTGTTTGTTTGTTTGTTTGTCATTACATCGCGGGAACCCTTCACAATTCAGTTTAGTCTGCTGTGTAAGGAAATTGTTTTCAAAGCTAAAACTAATTGTGTATTGACAATTGTGTATTAATTTTGGAAGTCCTTGAGCGATCGATTCTATCGTGATCTGTCTGATGTGAAATCATCTGCCGAAACACCCCCGTTTCCAACAACATGGCAGAAGAGGGTCAAACACTTGTCTTTTGATTTACGTTTTTGTCTGCACGATATTTGCCGAAGCAACGCGAACAGACGTCAGCTGCCCCACTCCTGACCCGTGTAGATAATTCAGTGCATATTTATAGTTATTCCAGTAATCCGGCTTAATACCCAGGGTTGAGAAGCGCTCAGAGTTAATCCATACTTAATCCCTGCTTACCTGTTCTTCTTCGCGCGCTCCAAACTGGTTTTTGTCACGCTATATTGGATGATTATGTGACATGCAACTGATTGGTCTCAAAATGTTTTGAATTGATCACACGATGGTTTGAAACTGTTACAAAGAACCAAAAGATATGCAACGCATCCTAGATTTACGAGCATGAACGGTGGGGAAAATTGACCGCAATTGGCTACAAGCCTAGCTTGGTTTATGCTTGGCCCCGACGCAGATCAACTAAAGGTCAATTTTTTATGAGAATGTGAGCGATAATTCTCAGAAATCCTCTTTTATTGCAAAGCAGAGATCTCATGATTGAGTGAATATCACAAGTCGAGCGCTTCTTTAATGCACAAAATGCTCCAGAATTGGCTAAAAATAGACTGGCCCAGCATAGTAGGAATACTGGGAAGGCTTGCTTTAGATTTCCGAAAGTCACCAAGCCAACTTTCATCACGTTTATAACGTGAACTAAATGCGCGATTTGGTTCCAAATTTACCTCCGTTTGAGAGGTCTTTTAACTGAAGAATTGTCCCAAGAGGGTGTCTTGAAATGTGCACTCAACGCATGTACATTTCCGCTCTCACCGTGAGAGGAAATGTCCGTCGGTACGTTTAGACAAATACGACATTTGAAAGCAAAGACTTACATTGATTGCTACATCCGACACGCTATGTATTCATAACAACCTTCAAGTCACTTACTAAGTCACTACTGACCACTACTTTAAAAGTTTGGAGGAAGAAAAAGAAAAAAAAAAACAGACAAATTTGTCTTTTCTTCTGTGGAATTTTGTTTCTAAGTTAAGCCTTTCTCCGAAGGCCGGGGCCCCAATCGACATAGATCTTTTACTGGTAGAGGCTTTGCAGAGTGGGTTTTATTCTCTAGTAATTCATTGCAAATTGACAGAGAAGTGGTAGTTTTAAGTAGTAGGTTTTTGTCAGTCTTTTTCTTCTGACTGCTAGTTCCAAATGTTGTAATGCTCCTTGTTTCGTGAGCCAGAAGTTCGTTTCTGTTTTGTACAACTTGTCACGGAAATGGTTTTGTTACAAAGTGGTGTGCAGATCACTTTTAGCTGTCTTAGTAAAAAGGGAGAAGGGTAGGGCATTACAAAAGGAATTACCTGCATGCATGGATATTTATGATGTCGGTACCTTTCAGAAGTAATATCTAAACGAATTAAGGGAATTATGGGGCTCTATCACATTAACTCCTTTTGCAACATTTTTGGATTTCAATTGAGCTTATAATACGTCGAACTCGAGAGGAATAGAAACGTTTGACATATCAAACGAAAATCACCCCTAAGCCTAAAAAAACTGTTTAAGCTTACCTTAAATTGGCAGTTTAATATTCGTAACCATTCTTCTTTGTTTTCAAATTCCTGTGTTTGAGATTTAATTTTTTTTTTTTTTTTT
>Ga0099806_1100240_pt1 | contig 13404 bp, 3 predicted proteins | sample OrbCnscriptome_3_FD_81147 | JGI IMG/M metagenome (GOLD analysis project Ga0099806, IMG submission 81147) | Metatranscriptome of coral microbial communities from Puerto Morelos, Mexico - Orbicella C C metatranscriptome (Eukaryote Community... | ecosystem: Host-associated > Invertebrates > Cnidaria... | reverse complement strand
AGTGTATCCCACGCGGAGAGTTATGAACGACCAAGAAGGGTATGCTCACGAAAGTCATACTGCGAGGAGGAAACAGATGACGAGCTAACTGCAGAAGATGTCAAGCAATACAGACCGAAAGGTAACTTAGTTAAAACATTTTCAATCACTGTTTCTTGACCACTGATTTAGGAAGTGATAATTAGGGCGCTAGCTGGTAAAATGAGTTTCTCGGAAATTTATAAATATTGTGTCATGTTAACACAACTAACATGATGACTGGATGTCTCGCAGGAATGGAGCAATTTCCCCTTAGCTTCAACTGTCCTTTTCTAATTTCAAAAACAAAGCTCCTATCATGCTAACACGCTGGGAGAAAATTCTGGGAAAATGAAATATTTTATTACCAATTTTTAAAAGCCGATTTAATCAAAAGTAACAGTGGCAAGAAACAGCGCCAGAATCTGTGCGGGGTATTTTTTCTCTAAGAAATTCCGAGCAAGAAAAACAACGAAAGCATTTCGCCGTTCGTAGTTACACACAATGAATAGAAGAGAAAAAAAAAACATCGATATTACACTCCTCCATAGTCTTAGAATGACAATTGAATAAGTGACTAGCATTGTTCTGTATCTAGGCAAGGTTATAATTTTTCTTTTGTTGAATGGTACGAGTGGCTTTTATTACTCATGCGAACGCTTGATTTCGCGAAAAATACGAGTTTTTCTTTCTCTGAAGTTTTGATTTTCAGTGACAAGTCACAGTTCTAAAAAAGGCAAGTTACTGACAAACTGTCGAAAAGCTTTAAATCCTGCCAATAATAACATATTACTACGGCAGGACTGGCTATTAATTGCGAATAAATTGCTGATTAGAATAAGGAATACAGTTTTTATTATTTTTAAACCATATCCCTAATGCAAGTACGCCGTCTGAGAGCTCAACTGAATCACAATAGTTTTCCTTTGAGATATCGTTAACAGTGTTTTTTGGTTCTTGCTTGAGTTAAAGTGCCTACTTATGGCCGAACATGTCGGATGGTTTTTAAATGCTAATTTAAAAGTGTTTTAAAGTTATTGTTTGGTACGACTGATAGAACAAGGGCGAAAATGAATCGATTTAAATACATTTGTTCCTCTCGATCTTAAGAGTGGTTTTCTTTCAAGACTGTTTTGTCATTTTGAAGTTTTTGATCGCCGGCGTAATTTGCCATTTTCCGATTTAAAACTAAAAGCGAAGTGCTATTAATTCAGTTTATCAGGCTTTTGGATCTTTTTGGCGTTGACAGGTTGGAGCCCGTCTGCGCGAATTGGAAATATATTATTTTTTGCAGCTGTCGTAAAAACAATGTTGGATGTTCGTTTCGCTGCCTTATTTTGGCTGGAAAGAAAAAACAAGAAGCCGTGTTTCGCTCCAGTCTTGGCTTTCCTCTATAGTTCTAGAGCCAGCAATATGTAATTAAAGCTAACGACAGTGATTTTTAATTGCGAAACGCAGTGGTCCACCACTGATCTTCATTAGTGTTACCGAAGTAGTGTTGATCAAAAATACCGTTTCGTACAACACAAAAATTTCGCGATTCCCTGTTATTTCGTGGGCGGTTCCAATACCCCCACGTAATTATTATTGTACGACATAATACTTCCGAAGTCCTATCTTTATCAAGTACTGAGTAGCGTGGCTGAAGTATACCCCTGCAAAACGCATCAACAAATTTATAATTGCTGTAATGAATTCCATTTTTTCTGTAAGCCGTTTATGCATGTGATATGCCGATTTTTATGACTTCCGCTTCGGTATGGGTTCTTTCCGAACACAGGTGTATGTAAATTCGTCGTTTTGGAGTTTTTAATGACTATCAGTGTTGCTGTGGTATTCTAAAATATGGGGACTGGCCTACGATCTTAAGAGAAGGGCTTCGGATTGACTGATGAAAAACTTTCGTCATTCCCATTTGAGTAGTAATTTCGGACAATGTTTTTCTTCCACAAACAGCTGTTTTGTTGACCTAACTGTTCAAAATGTCATCAGTTTTTAATAAGACTTCTCTGTCCAACATTGCGGGTATGTTTTTATTGTGTACGTAGCGGCCCTTTGTTGTTGTTGTTTTTTTCCCTGATGTAACTCTTCATGTTTTAATATTTTTGACTGGTGTCAGCCTTTCGCGAAAACAGTAAAATTTTAGGTACAGTCGTTAAATGTCTGTTTTTTTCCTATACGTAATTGCAACCTTTCAACATGTATGCTTCGCATAGCCAACTTCCTTTGCTCGGGGAATTTTTGTGTTGTATGGAATTTCGGTCATGGCTTGTCCTATGGTCATAACCTGCGAAATACAAATTTCTGTTGAAATTGTTGATTGATTTGAAATGCACGTTTTCGCGAACGTGCCTTCCTAGTTTTCTTTGTCTCTTGCTTTTTTCCTTGTATTCTAACATCACTATGCCCAGCGTGTCTCAAACACATGGAATTAAATTGCAGCATTATGTTGGAGAGGCGAGCATATTTTCCCAAATGTTTTGTTTTATGGTCTGATTGACTTCCCATCGCATGGTAATTTTAAGTTCGTCAATGTTGTACGGTTCCAGAATGTCTAACCGGGTTTTACTGTCACGTGGAATTAAATTGGCGCATGATAAAGAAGGGACGCGAGCTCTGTACTTTGCAAAAGAAATTCAAGACGTTTAAAAACATCCCTAAGTAATGCGAAATAAACAAGTAACTTAAAACAAATTGTTAAATGTTGAATGTTTTTAGTGGTCGATGCGCTTAGCTACAACTAGGTAGCTCACAGTTGCCACTTAAACTGAAAGAAAGAAATATTCCAAAATAAACATAAAAGGCTTAAAAATCCCAACTGGCGGGAGGCAGACCAGTTGGGTATTTACAAGCATGACCGAGGAGTTGAACGAGGGTCTTCCGAGAAACAACTCCAGCTTAGTGATCAGAGCGGGACTTGAACCCGCGACCTCCAGATTTCAAATCCGGCGCCCTAATCCTCCAAATGTTGATTTCATTTTGTAAATTTTCGTAGTGCATCTATTTTGATTTCAGCGCAATCCTCCTCACAACAGTCACTTTCTACACAAGTCAGATAATTCTAGGCCGCTATAGGAAGGTTTATGGAGTCCGTAAAGTTTTTGATTGGTTCGAGAAAATAATGAGAGAAATTTGACCGGCAGAAATTCTACACATATATAAAGCTGATCGGGAGAGCCCGTTATTATGGCTCTTTTACCGCCACCAAAAGCATTAACATCCCCGAAAAATGTTCACAACGCTTCTATGATGACAAAAGTAATATTTTATTTTTCTTCCTAAAATGTTATCAGTCTTTCAGTTGGAGAGAATTTGAAAGCTTCTACTGCTTTAAGAAGGCCCACGTTTATGCGCTATAGTAATGCCTGAACAATACAATTTCTTTTTCTTTTTGTTTCATCGCGAGAGCATCAGATCAAAAGGTAGGTATATTGACGAGCATGGAACTTGGAGTGAGGAGTATCTGATTTCTCGTCTGAATATGCGTTGCTAGGCAGTTGTCAGTTCCGTACAAGGAAAGAACAAACTAGGACTGATTTAGTTCGAAATTCTCGAAACTGCGCGAAGAAACAGCTATATGATAAACAGTGATATGATCTGGGAGAATTGCCATTTTGAAGGTTAAAAAGTTGGTGATATATATTGTCGGTAAGATAAAACTCCAAGTATATTTTAACTGGATCTCCTAAACTTTTCACATTTGAGAAGAATAAGAGACAAGGTAGATAAACCGAAATTATTCAATTTAACTGACTGATGGGAAATAAATAAGACGAAACGTTGTCTCTGACATGCAGTAGCCAACTATAACTTATTTAGGTAATACATGTAGGTACGGAGTTGACATATTTTTGTCCATCAGCTATTACATTAACATTCCATAATAAAAATAATACTTTTCAGCGGTTTTTTTTTTTAAAGAAATCAAAGTAGCGACAGATACCTAGCTAAGACGCTTTTCCACAGTTTTGGAGAAAACAATTCATTAGTTTTAGGAGTTGGACATTGATAATACAGCCAAATAAAAGGAAAAAAAGCGAGATATTTCCCATGTTTTGCTCTTGTAATTCCCTTTTACAGAACCACGATAATCAAAAATCTCAAAGAGCTGCAGATAACGGGAATAGAACAAACGTTTTGTTCGATCATCATAACACAGTACAGAGAAGGTCGATACGAAGATTTATCACTGATATGCTATGGCGACATTATTTTTAGAATTACGTATTTTTGTGGATCTAAGTCTTATCTCGGCTCACCAAAGAGTACTAATGCTGTAAAGGAAACTAAAAAGTCACAAAATTTCGCAAACCATTCAAACACAGCTGTCACTGCTAATTATGAATGGCCTTCCCCCGCAGATTTAAAGTTTCACAGCATATGCGTTCAAACCTTGAGGTAACCGTTCACGGCCCTGTGCAATATCAAATGTTACCCTAAAACTAATTCAGAACAATCTGCCGAACTGTTGACCCTCCAAATTTGTTTTTTTTTTCAAAGAAAACCTTGTATGTAAATGTAAAATGCAATAACGTTCTCAGTATTTAGGTCAGAACTGATCAGAAGCAAGCTCTCCCCAAGTCGAATTAGTAACCGTTGTTTCACCTTCAAAACAAGTTTCATCTGCATTTAGATTATAGTTTTGACACTGATAAAAACATATATTAAGATTTATGTTTTTGAATATTCCCTCAAAAGAATTTAATATTTTTGAATTTTCCCTCAAACCTCTCGAATATTCCCTCAAAAGTCGGTTAACATTATCATCTTGTGTCAATTTATACATGTGCTTCTGTTGAAAATTTAATTTTTGGTACAGTGGGAAGATATCTTAATCTCTGTAAAAAAACAAAAAACAAAAAAACAAAACAAAACAAAAAAACACAGAACAGCACAAAGCAAGGTGTACAAACCTTACCATAACTAACACGAATATTTACTGTTAAGATCATAATCTTTTTAATTATTCTGTTTTTTTTCCTGTGTGAGTTTGCAAATATTTATTCAGCCTCCAGACATTAACACAATAATTTTGGTCGAACCGACTAAACTGTTCTTTTTTAAAATAAACTTCTTCGCCAAGAACTAATTAAGAACTCTTCAGGATTTTTTGACTCTATTTCTCCAGAGCGTAGGCACTCCCTCCTTGCGATTTTCATACCTTCCTTCAATGCGTTTGCACTTGTTGTTTATATTTGTTGCGAAATACAATTTTTTTTCTTTTATTCAGAGAATATAATGAGTTTTCTGGTGAATAAATTATTTCTGACAGGTGGTTATTAAATTCTTTTGTGTTTTTCTGTTCTACCTGTTTTTAGTAAAGAATATGTTCTCTTTGCGGGTTACCAAAAGATTATTTGTGAGGTTTTGTTTCGTTTTACATTATCGTAAGCATTTTGCTGCTAAAGATGTGCTTTTGCTGTTCTACTCGAAATCGCACGACTTAATTTGGTGACGCGCGATTCCAGTGGAAACTATGATGGGCTCAAAACAGAGATTCGACGCTTTGAATGATTTTCCGTTTACCCACGATATATTTCAGCCTCGAAATACATAACGATATAAAAAAAAGTTACATCAAAGAAAGCAAAAGAGTTATTTACACAAGACAAATGATTCACATCTTCTGCTTCATTTCAATTTTGTAAAGCTGCCGTGAGCAATTTATTTCGGTTTAGATTTCAATGTTGCAATTAAAAAGTAGTTTGATGCATCGCTCGAAGAAAAGGAAAATTAAATCTGATTCGTCTTTAACTGACTAAACAAACATCTGTTAACATCAGTGTGGCTCGTCATTTCGGGTAATTATTTTCTGATAATTGCTTCGCTCATTTCGGCGAAATTGTTTTCAATCTCTCCATTTGAAATAACGCAAAATTCAGCTGTTTTCGTGAGGAGCAGTCAATATTTCCGGCCTTTCGTTACTCCACGAAAATCTTTGGATTAGCGTAAACGTTTTTTTTAAAATAAAACTTATCATAGTAAACCCTTGATTTTCAACTATGTCGGGTGCATTTTATCTCACTCGAAGAGGAGAGCCAGTTTCTGCTAGCACAAGAGTAGCCAAGGGCAGATGGAAAAACATTAACACCTATCTTTTAATTGAATACGGGTTCCTTGTATCTTTGTGAACAAAAGGAAATGTATCTTAAGGTTTATTCTATTATCCTGTCCGAAGCACGTTCAGGCTTGTCTTAAAAAACATTCTTTCTTACGAAATACGTGAAGGTCTTCCTTGTAAAGTTCAAGTCCAGTTTTAACGTAGACTAACTGCCCAAGAGCTCATCGATCCGGGGTGCTTTTTAAAGCTTGGAGACCATTTTTAAATGGCCACTCTTAAATTGCTTTACATAATCTATTCTTATGTTGGCTTTATGATGAAAAGCTATGTCAGTGAAATGTAAGCAGAGGCTGCAAAATCTCAGTTTTTCCTTTACCGGTACGCCTTATGATTGATTGAATTTTTCCGCAATATTTTGACCACGTTGAAATTAACTATGAACAACTGGTACCCAAAGATGTTGCTTTCAATTATATTGTTCCGTGTATTTTCCTCATGCTAGGCTGTGAGATCCCCATATTATGAGCATGATTTGTTCCATGACCTTTAATACTTTTCTAGCAGGTAATTTCCTCCTTAGTGAAGTTAATATTTATCCAATTTTAAAGTGTAACAGGCTTTGGCTTCTGCAAAGCGAATTAAAACCAATTAAAAATTTAGCAGAAAAAAGAAAAAAAGTTAAAATAGATATAGGTTTATTCCCTTTAAATAATCCTAAATCTCTCAGCATTTTTAGCAACAACTAGCGACATTTTTATCGCGATTTGAAAAGCACCTCAACGACCGAAACCGAGGTATATAAAGAACATTATTCGCAGTTAGACGTTCAAGACTATTTTTCTTTTCTTTGTTGGAAAGGTCCTCAGCAGGTAGTATGGGTGATATTAAAGCAAGTTCATACTAAACAATAGAACTCGGCTCTTGAGAGCGCGAAGATTAAATGTTTAACACAAATAAGAGGTTAGCAGGCCGAGTACCTTAATGTCACTATAGATATGCAGGTACCACAATATTTCATTTAAAGTCTGCACTTACAAGGCTCAAAAAGAACCCAGAAGGACAATAGGTTACCAGGCGCACACATAAGTCCACGTTGTTTCATTTTGTCACAAGGGCTTTGTCACTTGGACCGCTCAAGCCTTATCTTACCAACAGATGTTTGTTAAGAGGGCACCATTTATAGGAGGGCAACATCGTAAAACGTGCTGTGAGCTTAGTGCCTAGAAGAGATTTGAAGTCAACTGAGAAGTAAAGTAAGACGTCAGTTGTACGGGACGCGTTCACTTGCACCAGAACAAGCTTAAGGTAATTGGTCACCTTGCTCTTCTCCCGGTACAGTTTGGACATATTTGATTGAAATATTAGATGCAGTAAAATGCTTTCTTGAGGGCCAAAATGGAGGGAAAGTGATATAAGAAAATGACTACTTAACCGTGCTCTTTGAAAAAGGGGTAAGCGTTTTATTAATTTACGTTTTTCTGTTCCCTTTGCGGCCGAAAAAGAGATGACTGTTGTTCTTCCAGCTAAGTTAATTTGCTTATGTCAATATCGAAGTAGTTTTTAGCTTTATGTTGCAATTTATCATTACTGAAGGACTGATGCAGCGCGTCATCTCGGCATCAAAAACGGCATCAAAAATATATAGGGTATTTCTTCAAAGTACAAATGTACCCATAAAAAATAATTTTTACTAATCAAGCCGTTAGCAAGGAGTACTTAATTTTAACAAACAGAATTTGATTCGTTCACAGCGAGCTTAACGTGAAATCATATTGAAAGTTTCCATTACTAAACATAACTAAGTGGGAGCTAAAATTTGGCCGTTCGCAATTAAGACTTGATATTCACATCCTTGATTTTCTAACGCACCCACGCAGTACTTGCCATTTTGAAAATGATGACGTCACTGTTTCAAAGCTATCCCAGCGTTTCACTCCTACATACGTGTGGTTTGGTCTGTCGCTTAGGGGAATATAAAAATGTTGACGACTATTAAATGAACTTCATCGTTATTTAACTTTGACTAATCAAATTCTCCCAACCACGAGATGTTGTGCGAGTTTTACATTTGATGAGTCGAAATTGATTTGAGGAACTGCGGGAGGCTATGGGGGCAGACCGTGGGCGAAAAAATCGTGTAATTAATAAAATTTAACTACGTATAAAAGGAATAATGTATATTGCCAGTTAAGATCATCGTTCATCAAACAATCGTGAATGCCAATATGACGTGTGCTGAACGTTTGGACTTTGATTCATACCTGTAGCACAACTTATCAAGAACTACTCTCGAGAGGAATTTTGATTAATCTTCTGCAATGTTTGCGACCACATTCAGCCTACTACTGAAAAATAGTTTCTGCGCGAGCATGTGACGTTCTTCTCGGTTAGTTCGGATTAATTTCATTTTATTGAGGGATTTTATCGTTAGCCTGAAGGGTTTGTTTGGACAGGAGTGTACATTACAGGCAAGAGGTACATTAGGAAGACAGTCATTGCAGAATAATTCAAGAAAGTGCAGCTAACTGAAACCGCGTCAAAAAGAACCGGGAGACTTCAAAATCGCCCAGACCCCAAATAAACATAACTAAGTAAATAACTGATAGTATTGGTAGAAAAGCAATGGACTCTAAATCATAGAAAATAAATACCTATCGTGAAAGTGGTGCGTGGTTTAGTTCAGTTAAGACGTCACAGTGCACGCGGTCTTTCCGCACATGACCTCATTCTTTGCCCTTTAAACTTACGTTTTTCACACCTGCCATTTCCCCACGTGCTTATTATATCTCCAGCGAAACCTTGCAATATCGAAAGCAAAATTGTTAACCCCGTTATCGTCTGTGGATGTGAATTTTCACACAGAATATTAAAACGTTATCGCGAGCTCCATCTGATCACGCAATTTGTGATCATGTCGCAAGGCGAAAAACACCTTTCCAATCCGAGCAATCTCAAAATAGTTTTCTGACGGTACAAAGTCGCTTCAACGGAACCTGAATCATCGAGATGCCTGAGGACCTGATAAGTTGTAAAACTTGAATTTACTATACTTAGATGATAACTTTCTTTTTTCAGCTAAACGCTTATGTACTGTCCGTTGCATTTGATGATTTAATGGTGTTCTAAATGTTACACAACTCATTTTAAAACAAATATCGCTTGGTACTGACCTTTTGAAGCCGTAAAATGTTTGATAAATGTTTTGCTTTGACGTGAGCAACCGAAATGAAGCTAACCATGTGGTTAATGATAATTCTGTAAACACACTGACCTTTCTGACCTTTGTTTGACTGTGGTTTGAGAATGTCACGTAAACTTTGTTAGAGGTTGGATGTATGGGGGTGCACATGCAGTTAGGAAAACTAACCGCCTTGTTCATCGTGATCATGCATGACTTGGCACTCTCGTTTCGGGACCTAACCTGTATAACTAGTTTGCAAACATTGTACTGAACTTTGTTTGCATTAGAAACTGAATAACTTAACACTGTTGTCAAGAAAAGGGCGATATTGCAAAAGATGTTTATCAGCCATGACACAAGCGCCTTATGACTGATGCTGCTGCTGCTGCTTTGGGCGAGGTTATTCCAAATATTATTCTTCAAATACAGAGCCAATGTAATCACGCAATTTCAAGCCACTTTTCTTCGCAAAAACTTTTTTTTGAATAAAAGAAAATCATGCAAAAGTTTGCTTATGTGCAAATAACCCAAAACAAACGAGGCGTTAAGATTGAACAGTGACTGCTTTTGCCATTTAGCTTACAATTTTTTGTAACATTGCGCAAGAGCCTAATCGAAAAAATTGGTAAGATAATTGAACTATATCTGTACAAGTGAATATATGTCATGTCACCATCTACGGGTGTATTACGAAGTCACAATGTGACCAGCTCCCAGTTGGTTTGATAACTCAGTTGGTAGAACACTGCACCGGTATCGCAGAGGTCATGGGCGCGAATCCCGTTCAGGCCTTAATTTTTTTCAGGCTTTAATTTCACAACTGCTCAAGTTGTGTGTATAACTGCGATGATCAAGCATGTCTTCATGAACTATATCTAATGTGCAAACTTTCCTCCTCGGTATTGTAACAAGGCCATATTGCTTGTGTTTCTTTTGATTGAAACACTTGTATTCTACGTAATAACAGCTTTTATTTATAGAACCTTTACGGGCAAGTTGAATATAAATTTCGACTCTGATTTATTGAACTGGGCGGAAATCACGACAACGCGGTTTCCAATTTAAATCCTCGAAGCAATTTTTCGTAAACAAGAGTTCAAAAACTATGCAAAGTTTGCATGCGCTGGGTAAGTTAGCGAGCATTATGTGTCTTTTCTTATATAAAACGTATATTAACAATTTAACTTTTAATTATTTGTATGTTTGTCAGTACGATGACTTGATATACAAAGATGCACGCTGACTTTGCTCATCTGCACAATGAACAGAATGGCTTTAATCAAATTGAAAGAAACCTAAACCGTTCCCTTCCTTGAGGCAAAAACTGAACAGACGGCAATTAAACCTAAAGAATGGGCCTGGTTAAGCTTCATTGTGTTCGGAAACGACGAAATTGAACATGTGGGGTTAGGGACGACGAAATTGAACAAAGACATATTTTTTCGAGAATCTTTTCAGAAGTATTTTGTAAAAATTTCAGCGTCTGTGGCATGGCTCTTAAACAGCACGAACATAACTGACCAAAGGCCGATCAGTAAAGTAGAGGCAAAAACTAAAGCATTATTGGTCCCTTGCTTGTTTTTTTTATTTTTTTATTCTATTTTATTTTTTCTTTTTTGTGTTTATTATGGCAGCAAAGTTTTGTTATTCTATATCGATTCTATCTGGACAATCATATTTTACATTCAATTGTTATGGTATGATAGCTTCGAAACAGTTCATTCAAGGGTTAGTACAGTAAATCATTATTGCATTGAACACTGAACAGTGAACATGCAGTTGACACATTCCTTGTAACTTTGCTGGAACGCTTTAGCAGTGCTCTCACCTTATCCCACTTTGCCTTCATCCATGTACTTATACTATTAAAATAAAATAAACTGCATAATCTTTATTACTGGAAGGGGTAGAAATGGCTAAGGCTGCCTCGACGATTAATTGTTTCTGTCTGTGATTGTAGATCGCTTGATTCTCTTCGTATGCTTTTCTGTGAAGCAGAATCTCTCACAAGTACGCAATTCCTTCAATTTAAAATGGCTGGCTTTAAAATGGAATGAGATAATGTAAATGTGATAATCAAAGAATCATTTCTTCATTTATTGGGATTAAAAGTAACTTTCTGTAGAACGCCTTCCCTGGCTGAAGCAAAATGTCACCGCTTTTTCCGCAGTGAAGCTAAGGCTCGCTACGAAAGGGTTAATATTGCATTTCAAAATTAAGATTTTCCTTTTTACCTCTTGACGCCACGTGTAGCAGAGAAACCTTGAAGTAAGAATTCCTAGCGCACAGAATGATAGACTTTAAAACTGGGGAAAACTATAATATCTAAACACCTTTTTGTTTTCTTACTTAGCATAATTATCAATACCCAATGCAGTGATGGGAGTGATTCGCACTAAAAGTTGTTACTCCATTAAGAAATCTTCGTCAAACCAAATGAGGAATATGGAGTTGCTTGACTCTGAAATAGAACAAGCCGTTCATTTTTGATTCGATACGTATGCCATGCTTCATATCAGTGCTAATTTAACATGAAGAAAAATAACATAAAACCGATCAACAAATCATCAGAGATAATCAAGTTGCTCAATCTTAAGAAGGTGTATTGAACACCTCCCTTTCTGACCTATCTTCCTTATCGGCTATTGGCGATAAGGAAGGTCATCGACCATTAAAGATTGGTAGTTTCTTTCCATTAAAGATTGGTTTCTTCACACAAATAATTGTTATTCAGTTGATTTTCGGACCAAACCCATAGATTTATAAACGCAATAACTTTGAATAAATGAATACGCAATGCTTCGTTAGTTCTAACTTGAATTCTTTAAGAAAGCAAACACAGCCGGAATGCCCTTAATGGTGCTAGCTAATCGGATTTTAAAAAGTCTAGCAGCAGGTGAAAATCTTTAAGAACAAATCTGACTCCACTTAGTGCCGAATATTCGTCCCAATTTTTTTTTTTTTTGCTGAATCATTTAAAGGCTTTAACCTGGAATATGCTTATAAAGCAGCCAAGGTAGTTTAAAGATTGCATCTTTTTGGGCGTTTGCGCTACTGTAAATATCAAAAACATATAATTTTATCTTTTGTGCCCGCAGGCAGATTCATTTACTTTACATTTCACTTTCATCCCTGAACCACACTAGAAAATAGAAATTGTAAGCAAGACACGATTTCTGAACAGTTTTCAGGAATACTTTTGTTTTATGCCACATAATATCGGCCAAACACTACATTTTCCGTTGAGAGAATGTTCATTGAAACTGACGTGCCTACGGATAGCAATTGAACTGGTCGGGTCCTCAACTATAGTTTGAATTGTTTTTCTTTTGAATAAATAAATAATCCAAATGTCTTTCACTGTTTATTATTATTTTTTTAACAAAACGCAGGCAGATGTCTGTTAAAATCTGACAGCACTCAATACTCTGGATTCACTCCTCCGCACAGCAACCTTAGATGTTCGTTAAATTCATTCAGAATTCATTCTTTTGTTTTTTTCACAAGGCTTAACATTTTTTCACGCTTTTGTATTTGTAACTTTCTAAACACACGTGCTTCAGAAATCGAACAGCAGTGAAAGGTAACACGTATAAACAGCGCTATTGTGTGCATTGTAGTTGTTACCAAATGGGGCACGCTCCTTCAATAGCACTGATTGCTCATTGTGTGAACGTTAGTTTTAGCAGGACAGAATAAATAGAACGGAAGATAATCCATAAAACAGTTTGTAGTTGACGATCTTCTTGGGAGAACTACTTTGTACCTATAAAACACGAAAGGAAAAAAGAAATCAAACGAGAACCCATCAAGGTAAAATATCAGTCAGTTTTCAATGCCTGAAATAACTTTAGCGCAATGCTTTCTACCTGCTTGCGTAAAGATGATTTTTTTGGAATTTAAAGCTTCTAGAATGTACTTTCATCCTTTTTGCTTTCCATCTAAATGATTATCCAATATCTTTCATATTGTTGTGGCTATAAATAAATAGTTCCATTCAATTGCGAACTTAAGTTTTTTCTCTGTCCAATTGATATTGTAACAGGAGGAAGACGAAAAGAGTCGTATTCATTCATAATGCTGGAGAAAAAGCAGAGACAGATAGCGCAAACACTTAGATGGTAAGTATACATGCTAAAAAAAA
>Ga0099806_1088295_pt1 | contig 13907 bp, 11 predicted proteins | sample OrbCnscriptome_3_FD_81147 | JGI IMG/M metagenome (GOLD analysis project Ga0099806, IMG submission 81147) | Metatranscriptome of coral microbial communities from Puerto Morelos, Mexico - Orbicella C C metatranscriptome (Eukaryote Community... | ecosystem: Host-associated > Invertebrates >... | reverse complement strand
GTATTTCAAAGGGACGCAATGGTCATCATTGCTTTGGGATAAACCAGCAATCAGGGATCAGCCAGCATGAGAAGAGCTAATAAACAGATGGAAATGAAATTTCTGCAAAAATGCCTTTGCCAAGGGACTCCAGACTGTAGACACTGAAGGCGGGGTAAAACCAGGAAGAGTGACCACTTCTCCAAGCAAATGTGCACACAAACCACGAGCATTGAAAAATTACTGCTATTAGGTACAAACTTCAAACATGGCTCAAACACAGGTACGTAAAAAAGTTTTGCTAAGTTTTAAAATCATTGAAGGCCTTTGCAGTTTAGATTTTGTTGTCCTTATCACAAATACTTTGTGCTCTAAAAATGTTGATATCTTTAAAAAGAAACATTCCACTGGTCACATTAAAAGTCATTCACATCGACTATCTCAGTGGAGAAGGATAGAAAATGTCACTGAATAGTACATATATTACTTGACAAAGACATTACTTGACTAATCGTTCTTGGAACAAGGAAATTTTTGTCCCAGCTGATTTGTGTCCTTGATCAGTGTCACTTAACAGTAAGATATCAGGGTAATATCAGTAATGATAATATCATTACAAATTTTTGAAAACAGAAATATTTGCAGAAATTGTTTATGATTATGGGCTAAAGGTTCATCAACATACATGAAGTTTTTTTAATCTGGAGACATGGCTTGTTTTCTTTTAACGTAATGGTACGTTTTGCAAAATTCAGCCAGTTGCCTATTTATATCTAATTTATTCTACATTTGTTGTTGAAGTTTATAGGGAGACATTCATCTCCATATATGGCATCACTTTGGGTTGTGTGAAAATGATCAGGTCAAAAGCCTGCCCTATAGACCAGTGCAGACGTCATGGAAACCGTCCAAACGGGATCACAAAGGAATCTAAAGATAAAGTAACACACTGGCTCTAATTGGTTCATTTTTTTAACTACGAGAGGTTTTAGCATGCCCTATTTTCACCAGATTGGTAGCTATTTTGTCATTGGCGACAGACATCTGGCTTTACTTTGTCTCATATATTCCTAGAAAATTTGTTATAGTTTAACTGGTAATAGTACTTGGCGTCATCTTATTGTCCCTAATCATACTCGGGATTAAACAAAATTTACTTTGGGATTTCAGCAATTTTACTTGTATGCACTACCTGGGCAGACATGATTTCCAACAAAACCTCCAAACCCCCAATGTGCAGCACAATGACATGTTTTATAGGTGCCAGTTGTAGACATACAACTTTGGAATCCATGACGGTTTGGCCAACCAGGGTTACATGTTTATGTGGCACGAGACCAAGACAAAACGTGGGTCAGTGGAAGTTGCTTCCTGCTTACATCGATTCCTCACCGAGTTTAACACAGGAGTGAGGTATGTTTCAGTTATTTCCTTTACAGATCTTGCATCCAGAAAACTACCAAGGAATTGTTGAACACAGTATTTTTGGGGAGGGATTTTCAAGAGTTTTGTAGTGCCAAAATGACAAGCTTTATTTGAGTAAACACCTAGTTTTAAAAATTGTAAACTGATTTAATTGGGCGACGGTAACTAGTGCTGGTCCCAAACCACGCGTTAAAATTTAAAATCACTAAAACTCGGAGGATAGAAAGCAGAATTCTGACTTTTCAACTTAGTGTTCTCCATAATCTGACAAATAGAATTTCCACTTACAAGTAATATAAACAGGAGTGTTATTAGGCAAAGTGACATTTGTTTTTCCAGAACTACAAAGCTCACACATGCATTTTTGCTGAATACTAGTTGTGGCTTATTTGTTCTTTCATTCTCGTGGATATATTATTGATTGGTCTAAACGTGTCACATGACTGAATATTCCTCTAGCTAAACTGGGGAATATCCAAATGATATTCCCCAATTTTCAAAACTGCGCATGTTGCAAAAAACATTTGAAGGATAATAAACACAATAGCCTCAATTTTGTACAAAAAGATGTTTTTGGACATTATGGGGGCTATTGTTTATATAACACCACATTTACCTCTGTCTGTACAGGTCACTTGTAAGTTACTCTGACGGCTGCTCAGGCCACAACAAAAACTGCATTGTCATCAGTCTTTACACAGGGCTCCACCAAACTGGTGTGTACGAGGTATTTGACCACAAGTATCTTGTAAGGGGACAGACGTTTCTTTTAAGACACTGTTTTGGCCAGATTGAGAAGAGGAAAAAGAGCGCCACAGTTTACCTTCCCGAAAACTGGTTCAAAGTGGTTAGGGAGGCAAATCAGCTTAAACCATTTGTCTCCCGCGAGATGAAACAGTTGGACTTTCAAGACTGGACATCCTTCCTCAAGTCCAGGTACATGGGTAATAGTTAATTGATAATAGCAGGGTGGGATTCTGGCATGGGATATTTGATTCTTTTCTTCCACATGAATTCAAAAAAAGTCCAGTCTTTAATGTTTCTCACTTTTCTCTTTCTATGATGTCAACATATGTATATACCTAAACTGTACTAGTTTAGCAATACCCAAAACTGTATCTGGTTTAGATTCTTCCGTTTGCTTTTCAGATAGCCAACAGAATAGAACATAAATAAGTTGTCATGCTGTTGTTCTGGTACTGATAAGCTGCTGTGAACATTTGTTTTGAATAAATGTAACAAACGTCTTGCAATCCAAAACTGTTTTCTCTGCCGTTTTTGATCACTGTTTCTCAAAGTTCCAATGAAGTCTGGCTTTGGTATGGATTTGCCAGGGATAAATCCTGGAAGAATGTTAACATCTGATGCCAACACAGACTCCTAACTAATGCCAAACCAACTCCTGATCTCCTCTATTTTGCCTTATCAAAAGTGGCTCCCACCAAATTTAAAGATCTAAAGGAGATGGCGGCCTTCATACCAGAACTGCAGTGTCAATTTTATCTCAAGGAAAGCGGATAACGATAAAGAAGAGGATCACAGCAAGGATGACCAAGAGGGCTAGACATGAGACGGAAACAGTGACTGGACAGTGAAAACAGCTCTTTGCAGAGCTCCAACCCTGCACTGCAGTCCCCAGGGAAAAGTTCTGTAGGTAGAGCATTCAACACTGCACTCTACAGGTAACACAAGCCTTCCACCCTGCATTGCACACTGCAGGGAAAAATCACACAGGTTGAGCTTTGATCACTTGACATTGCAGTCTACAGGTAACACAAAAACACCTCCTTTAGGAGTCGCCACTTGCATAAAATTCATGATCAACGTGCAATGAGTTTATAACCCTTATAATGCCTATGATTGACTATTACAAATAATAAAAAAAACTGACAGACTACATACCCTCTGAGTGGTCAAAAACGTATTGTTTATTGCACCGGTTAACATTAAGTTTCCAATAAGCAGCTCTATGCGAGTGTATTAGGAACTTGTTTTGAGTTTAGGAACATAGTTTCTGTTGCAGTTTTTGTTGCGATGAGCCTGTGCTTCTTGCGGTTTTCATACTGTTACCCATTAACCCCTGTGAGGGGAATTTCGCCATGTGCTATCAAAAATAGCACCGGCATGTTTTTGTTTTGGTGGTTAGCTGTAAACTGTGTCAAGTTTTAGCCTTCAGTACAGTATTAATTTGGCAGTATGCATCAAAAAAGTATGTATTCATGTCTCTTATTTTGTTTTAGTTTGCATTTTTTTGCCATGAACGTTTCCTGATTGTTTCTAATTGTTGTTCAGGTTTTACCCACTGATTTATCTATCAAATTTCCGATTGCCAATAAATCTGAGTTGGAATGACCTGTATACCTGGAATTGATCCCATCACAGTGAGAACTAGAGAACTCAGGACACTTAGTAAAAGCATAAACTTTATATACATTTTCGGCTTATACCGGCAGAGACATCAATAACACAAATATCTTTTAATTCAACATATCCATAGAAATTTGTCAGGAAAGCAAGACCAGAATTTGGTCGGGATGTAAATACTAGATTTTTTTAAATGAATGATAAGTTTGGGTTGTTACAAAAGCAGGTAAAAGCTCTCTTTCGAGTTAACTATAAGCTTATCAGTAGTTTTAAGTGTAAGATCAAAGTCAGTGCATGCATGCATGCATAACGTGACTAATTTAGCCGGCCTGGGCAATTTTTTTTTCATTCAGAAAAACTAGGAGAAGTTTAGCCTTCAACATAAGTAAATAAACTCAGAATATTGAGAAGCAGCATTTCTGGAACTTACCATTATTCCATTTGCAAAACTTTTGAAAATATGTTGTTGAATCGCTTTGCCACACGCATGAAGTTTGTACTACTTCCAAACTTTTTGCAGTCTTTTACTTTGGTGATGACTGATTTTGGCAACAACTTCTTGCATTTTCCCGTTAAAGTCCTTTTGAATTAATTAATACACTCTCTCTTTCAGTAATAACCTTTTTCTTTCCTTTCCTAGAATATTTATAGCGCTAAATGTTTTGTCACTTTGCACTGCTGATTATGTACCCGGTGCCACTCAAAAAGATTCTAAATCACTCGGTGCCTAACAGCTTGTGATTTATAAGCTTTTCTTGTGTTCTCCCGAAACCCATAGAAAGTGTGGTCTCTTGCTTAAATAACTGAGATACTACAAGTGCTCTGATTGGTCAAAAACCTATTGTTTATTGTACCAGTAAACATGGATATAGAAATTTGAAAGGAAGAACTGGACCAGAATTTGGTTGTGATAATGCTTGTTCTTTTTTCCATCGCAAAAATTATATGCCGATTGTTTACGCATGAGTTTAGAAATTTTCATGGACTTTCAGTGCTTTCCATGGTCTCTGTAGTGGAGGCAGTTCTGACTACAGCAGGGTTTGAATGATCAATATGAGTTGTTAAAAAAGCAGATAAAAGATTTCTTTCAAGTTAACATCACCTTATTAGTAGTTTTAAACTTAAATTCAATGCATGCATGTACAACACGATAAGCTTTGTAAAATGCACTGTGATTGCCACCGCTTAAGTCACTAACTTAAATAAGGGGAAATTTTTTGAACTTTTGAACTGACCGCTAAATAGAGGGTGACTATCAAATACAACTTTGCTTAAGGAACTGTTTTCACCGAGTTGACAAAATTTCTTTGGCCCAAATGCCTTTGCAAATTTTCTCTTTTTTCTTTGCAAGTCTGGTAAAAGCTTCTGCATTTCATCTACAACCGCAAAATGCAGCATTAACACCTTGTGTTCCCGGCCAGCTAAACAATTAAAAGCAAATAAATTGACAGATCTGCCAGTTATGACACTTGACAAAAACTTTTCCTGCCTCGAGAAAGGACCATGGCACCTCTGAAGTTTTTTACAACTTGACAAAATTTGACACAGAACTTGTGACTGATGTCAACAAAAATTTTCCTAGTGTGTCCAGTGCCAAAAGTACATGTTAAATGCTATTCTCAGGTGGATAACAAGTAATAACAACAACAAATAAATCTAACATCTCAGCTGCGATGGCGTTGGTTACTCTCATAAGCTTGAGCAGAAATTGGACCTCCCACCAAGAATTTTTTGGTTGCTGGAACAAAACCTTTGCATCATTGCTTAGGTATAGGTACATAATACATCAGTTCCCTTGCTATTTTGGAACAAAGTGTTTGTTCTGTAGCGGTTTGGATTTCAGCCTTTTCCTCTTTTGACAAATTCTGGAAATCCCTGTGAAAAAAATGAAACACTAATGCAGATGTCGTCATGTCCCGTTACTTGTTTTAACTTTGTGAGGGTAACGATACAATACAAAGCTCCTAAAGAAAACAATCATTGATGTTCTCTGTGAAGCGGTCAATTTCCACATGTTTTCTTTCACAAGATTCCAGGAGCTAGGTAGTTGTTACAATGCAGAAACCATCCCTGCCATTTTGATATCTGGGAAAACATGACTTTAGTCACTGTTTAGCCTCTTTTTGTCATGCTTCTCTCCTATTCAGTTTTTGCTTGCTGTTTTTTGCACTGCACCCCAACCAACTGAACATCTGGAAGAGGGTATCACTGATTTTGAGTTAGTCATGTTGAGTAGCACCGTTTTATCATATCACAAGTATTTTCAACTACTTTGAAATTTTCTATTAACAAAATGCAATACAATTAGTGTTTGCTTTTTTCATTGTATATGTTAAAAGCATCTTTCATAAGTTCAATGTTTGTGGATCTCATCAGAAATTTTATGAGTAGTTTGTGGGCTCTTGCTGGTCTTCAAGAATCGCCACGACTCCAGGTAGCGTTATCCATCACAAGGCTATCGATGAAAAACAAGTAAAAGAAAATTAGTAACTTTAACAAGCAAGACACAACAGTATTCTTACTAAAGGAAACAATTGTATGCTTACTGTCTAAGAAGAAATGAGCATTTAGTAAAAAAAAAACTAGAAACGCCATTATACCAAAACCTGAGCTGTACATTAATTTCAAAAAGTGGAATACATTATCTTACCATGTTGGTTCCCAAATGGTGCCATTATCCACCAGTGGTACCAGTAGACAGGATAGTTTTGCATTCAGAGTTGCTTTCACTCATAAGCGCTCCTTTATGTCGATGCACATGTCATCTTTGGGATTGTTTGGGTTGCACCACAATTTGTATGTGTGATCTTTGGTTAGATCTCTGCCACAGCTGCAAAAACACATTCCCACCACTCGCACCCTTTCCTCTAGTATGGTTTTTTCTCTTTCCATGATCTCAACCTCTATGGTCAACATGTTCGAAGATACACTCCCTCTTCGCTCTATGACTGACACTAGTAATTCGTAATGCCAAAATCTTGAGCTATGCTTGCCACGTGTTTCAATTCAAAACAAAGCAGTGGTACGTGAATCTAAATTGAACTTTGTAAAACCATCAAGATCATGGCATACAACAATAACTTTTTGACCATATATGAGTGTCATGACAAATAACCATGTAAGACACGTGAAACATCACAGTTCACACCATTTGCACTATAGTTTTACATTATAGTTTTACATCATAATGCACGGTAGTACATTTATTCAGAATTATTCCCAATACTCTTGTCTTGGAGAAGTAGTGTTAAATTTCCTTTCGAGTTGCAGTGAGCCAAATAAAGCCATGACAGTAAAGTAAAAAAAATGCAGCAGTAACAACAGTTGAATCTTTAATTGTTTGAAATATCAGTTCTGGACATTCTAGAATAAAGAAGTCTAGTTTCGTCCAATACAATGCTCGAGGTGGCAGTTGTTGGACAAAGTTTTTGTCCTTTGCTTTTTGATATAACTTCAAACAATACTACATCGATCCCTTCGCAGAGCTTAAGACCGTCTGCCAATATGGTGTCTTTGTTACTCCTGAGTTTGTTCTGAAATGGACGTGAAAATAGTCTGGTTAATAGGATATTTTCAATTCCATTAAGGCAGGTCTACAATATCCTTGAAACAAGAATCGGGGGCACCCAATGACCGAATCTTTCCAAAGATATCAGAAGTGTCTAAAGTATATTTCTCTATGTTCTAGCAGCCTTTTTAGTTAATTTGGAGATACCCTAAAAATATTTATCTGTTTGGATATTTAAGGGGAACTTTAGTCATTTCGAAAGTTCTAGGGTCCTTTTTTGACTCATCCGAAAGTTTTAGCTATCCTGATTGGTCTTGTTGAAAGTTTGAGGACACTGAGAAACCATATTTTCACTAGAAAATTTTAAGGGAAGTTCTTTACGAGTGTGTTGATCGAAATTTTGCGACAATGCTAAGCAATATAAATGTTTATCCGAATATTATAGGCATAAAACCTATTCATCCGAAAACGTTAGGGGGAGTAAATTATATGACAGGAGTGCTCAGCAAACAGCTAACTAGAAAAAGAAAGACATTTTTTATTTTAACCCAAAAAAGTGATGTAAGTCTCACCTTTTTTAATTGACCTTTGATTTCGTACACTGAAGCCATTTGAAAACTCCTTTGACAAACCCTCAGATATTTAAAATGTCAAGTTACGTTGTCTGGGGTTAGATACACTATGCCAGCATAATTGTGAGCATAATCCTATACTTAAAGCATTGAGCACAATGGCGGCATAATGGACATTTTATCGACATAAAGAAAATAATAATAACGAAAAAAATAATTCCATAACTGTAATGAGTGCTTTTAGTAAGGATTTAGCACATTCAAAAGCTTGGTTGCTTTTTTTAAGGCCTTGAAAGTAACTGTCTAAATTCTTGGGCACTGATTGGCTCATTTTTGTCATCAATAAGAGTACAGACGGATAAAATATTAATTTATGCCAGCTTTCAACGTTTGATCGCCTGCTTTTGAACAGTACTCGTTGTTAATTGCTTGTAAAGTTGTAACTGCTGCAGTAAAATGTTGTGTTTCTGACTTATGGAGATATTTTTTGTATGCAGGGACGGAAAAGGGCATCAAATATAACCAAGATCAGTTGAGGATAATGCTAGCTCTCGAGCATAATTTTTAGGCATAATGCTGTTGTGTTTTGGGTGACACTCAAAAGCATAAGGCTCAAAATTTTCAAGCACGATGTATCTATGGTTAATGCTGTCACTCGACACAATTCCTCTCTAACTATTGGCTGTTTGCTTGAATGAACTGCAAACGTAGTTCATCCCCCTCTCTCGTTCATCCGACACAGGCTGAAAAATCTTTCGTGAGTAGGCTGATTCAATGATCGGAGGGTACTCCCTTAAATGGGATATAGAGCGTTTTCAATGTCACGAAATAAAAAATAAAATCAAAAACCATTCAGTGGATTTGCGATACTATAGTAAAAAAAGAGAGTTCTCCAAGTTTAAGGCATCTTTTTATTTATGTATTGTTACTAATGACTAGTTTTATCGTTTGTTGTTAAACCTGTTTTAGGTATTTGAATGTAAGTAATTATGTAGCTTTTTTCCTCTATGGTTATTTTGTGTGTTATTCTGTATGTGAACAAATAAAAAAAAAAGTTTAAGGCATGTGCATTGCCCCAAAGTTGAGATTTGTCAAAATGTTCTGTGCAAATTTACAGAGCCCAGTATTGGACCGCCATGTTTGTGTTCCTCTGTGGTACAAGCAACAGAAGTCCAGCAACAGAAAAAGATTAAGTGCTCAAATGGTACAACAGCCAACCCTGCAAATTCAGTGATGAATGAAGAAAGATGTGCCTGCTGGTAAGATTCCATTACCAAAGAAGAAAAGTCCCCTCACCAAGACATGCAAAAAGAGAAAATCTACAAAGGAAAATTGAGAGCAAAAACTTCAGAAAGTCCCTTTGCAGCCAATCTCTTCCCGAATGCAATTCCAGTGGAAGCGATCTGGAAACATGCAAGAAATGCAAGAGGAACGGTAGATGACAAAGGGTCTTCTGTGGTACTAAAATTCGACAACTTCAAGGCCCTTATCCAATACGCAAGATCCTTCATTGAAGCTGCAACATCTCAAAGAAGACTCACCATAGATGACCTGACATTTGAAGCTCTCGTCTTGAATATCAAAGAACAAAAGTCTGCAGAAAGTGACGAGGTCCTCATTCTTCCTGTGTCCACTCTATTGTCATATCAAACCAGCTTTGGGAGTGTAGATGTGCACAGCTGCTTTACAGTTTGCCTCGAGAAAGACCGAGAAGTGAATGATGACATTCTGGATTTTCATCTGCTCTATGCTGCTGAAAATCAGCTACATCGTGATCTAAAGATGTTATGTCTTTACAATTCCTGTTTCTATCAAAAATTGTCGCAATTCAACCCACAGGCATTACTGAAATGGACAAAAAACACTGACATTTTCCCCAAGAAGTATCTGGTAATTCCCATGTGATAGTCACCATTGGATTTTAGTAATCGCCAGGATGGATCCCAACATGAAGTTGATGATACTCAATTTTCTACGGAAGCAGCAGAAGACTGTTGAACATAGGATAGTTCAATACCTCAAGGACGTGTGGTCTAGACCATCACAAGGTGGAAGACAGACCCTGGAAGTAGAGCAGGTCAGATATCCCACAGTCCCTGCACAGCCAAATGACGAAGACTGTGGTTTGTATGTTATGAAATGTTTTGAACGGTTCTTGGAATTTGTAAACAGAGACTTGCAGTGGTCTTCGTGGAATCCAAACTTCTTGCACCGAGACATTCTCTCCCTCCGTAAGATAGTTAAAAATACTATTATGGATTAAGTATCCACTAAGTGAAAAATAGCTTTACTGATTAAGCAATAGACCACACTTTCCATTTAAACAATAGTGTTTCTGTCAAAGAACTACAGGCTGAGAACATCAAAGTTTCAAAGGACAATAGTTCCAAGACATCAACCCTCTTTTGCTCACCACCAAATTTTCTTCCGTGCACCAGTTGAAAAATTCTTAACTTTTTTAGACAAAAGCCATGAAAGTCAAATGTAAATTTGAAAAAGAGGCAACAACAAAAAGGCTGCTTAATACAAATTCAGTTGTTTATTTTTTAAGTGTGTCCTCCACAGACCGTGGAAAGTAATGAAACGCTTAAAACATTCTTCTAAACTCAATCGTAAACCAGAATCTGCGTAAAATTTGGGTCATGGGAATTAAGAAAGATGCATTTATATCGCGACCTACTTCCTAGAAATTTCTATGGCTATATTGAATTAAAAGATGTTTTTGTTATTGAAACCTCAGCTAATGAAAGCCGAAAATATATATAAAGAGAAGACTTGCGAATTAGTCAGTTGTTACCTTCTCTCCCAGCTGAATGAAATACCTGGAGTTGAAATTGGCCTTTACAGAGATGACGTGCTAGTGGTCCTCCAACAGACCCCAAAGGCAACAGAGAGAATAAAGAAAGAACTATGCCAAATATTTAAAAATGCGACCTGAAAATCACCATTGCAGCAAACAAGAAAGTCGTCAACTTCCTGGATGTTACCTTGGATCTAAACAAGGAAAAATTCAAACCATACTCCAAACCATCAAACACCTTACTCTATGTGCACAGCAAGTCAAATCATCTGCCCAACATCATCAGAAATATACCAGAATCAGTAAACAGAAGACTCTCAGAAATTTCATCTGACAAAGCTGTGTTCAACAAAATTGCCACCCCATATCAGGAAGTGTTCTACAAGAGTGGGTGTATGTATAAACTGGAGTTTAAACCACCGCAAAGAGTACCATCACAAAGACGTAATCGATCCTGAAAATAATCTGGTTCAACCTGCTGTACAACAAGAATGTCAAGAGCAACATAGGAAGAGAGTTTCTATGCCTAATTGATAAATACTTCCCTGCTGGCCACAAGTTGAGGAAAATCTTCAACAGAAACACTCTCAAACTGAGCTACAGTTGCATGCTGAACATACAGCAAATTATAAATGGATGAAACCAAACCATTCTTAAGAACTTGGCACAACCGGCACAAGACCAAGCTGGAAGAACATGCAACTGCAGGAGGAAGGAAGAATGCCCCTTAGTAGGAAACTGCCTTTCTAAAGGTATCGTTTATCAGGCCTAGTTGACATCTGCAAGCAAAACCAAAACCGACATAGGGCTTCATCATCATCATCATTTCTCTTCGCGCCGGTACGTGCATAAGGCCGTCACGCTTTCCGACCAACACTCCCTGTTCAGTGCCACTGCTTTGGCTACTTCCCAGCTCTTCCACCCAGCCTTGTTTCTTTCCTTCTCCACCGTCCTTCTCCAAGTTGTCTTTACATAGGACCTACAGCCACGAAATTTAAAGCAAGGTTTAGAAACCATCACGTGTCATTCAACAATGAAACGCACAAGAACAACACTGAACTTAGCAAACACATCTGGCAGCTTAAAAGTAAAGAACAACACTTCACCATCAAATGGAAGTTCCTTACCGAGGCAAAACCCTACTCCAATCTGACATTACGCAACTTATGCACGACAGAGAAGCACTTAATCATCACCAAAACAGAACTTGCAACATTAAACAAATGAAGTGAGCTAATTTCTACATGCCGGCACCGACAAAAGTTCATTCTTAGATATGGTTAACTAACTGCATTTCATGCGCATGCTGTCACTTAAAATTTTAACACGCTCAAAGAGTGTGCATAAGTTTTACCATGTTTTGTTACAGTCTGTTATAATGGTTTATTGCGTCTTGCGCAAACAAAATGTTGATGTGTACTTTAGTAGGCTTCAGTGTGTATGGAAACTAACTGAGTGGGCTAACTTTATGTTAGCCTATGAAACAGAGCTGTATTAAACTCCATATGGGAGGTGATTGAAAATGTTATTTTAGATAGTTTTAATTACGCATATAAGTGCGGTCATTTATCCATCTCCCAATGGCTCAGAATTATTTCTTTGATCCCAAAAAATAAAGATTTAGAATATTTAAAAGCTTGAGGTCGATTTCCCTTTCAAATAATGATTATAAAATCACCAGAAAAGCCATTGCCGTCAGAATAGAAAGTGTCTTACCTAAAATTATTCATTCAAGCCAAACAGGCTATATCAAAGGAAGATATATTGGCAAAAGTATCAAAACTATTACAGATATCATGTCTTTCACCAAGATGCAAAACATTCCCAGATTAGCCGTTTTTCTTGACTTTGAAAAAGCATTTGATTCCATGGAATAGACCTTTCCCGCATTTGTCACAAGCTTGCACGTTAAAACATGAAAGTGAGGCTGGGGTGGACAAAATCCAATATGGCAGACGATTCGATGGGAGCTGTAACTACTTCTTCAGTTGATTCCTCACAAACTGGTGGAAGAGGGAAATATTGCTGTGTTCCAGGATGCAAAAGGTAACAAGACCAGGATTACTTTTTTTTTCCATTGCCAAAAACCAGCGAATCAAGAAATGACAGTTAACCGCTATGAAGAGACAGGAAAACAAGAGATGGATTTGTCATGAGTAAATACACAAAGGTTTGTGAACAGTACTTTCAATCACTGGACATAAGGAAACACTTTAATAGTGGCAGGAAGACACTGAATAATGAGAATATTATTCCCAGCAATTTCAATGTCTTGATTCCCAGCCAACACTTGCTGATATGCTTGCTAAAAGTGCTAAGGTGCAGTTCAACATCAATGCCAAACAGCGTCTTGCTCAAGCTGGTTCTAATATAAAGCAGTCTTAGAATAGAAGACAAAGGGCCTATGCCTTTCAAAAGCATGCATCAGGAGCAGAAGGATCATATTATATCCCTTGCTGTATCACGATTTTCAACAGGAACAAAAGCAAGCCCATTTTCAGGGTGTGAAGGATGGCCAGGCATTGTTCGAAAAGTACATGCCGCCTGGTGCTGTGGAACTTCAACAGGACAATGATTGCTGGGAAATCCTGTATTCCTACCAACATCCAGCCAACTTATACTTAACTGATGGAAGGATCTTTGCCAGATAATTACAACATGCTCCACAAGATGTATGCAGAAGTCAACGACAGTCTCGGTGATGTTGAACTTGATGCCAAAAGTGATGAAAAAACGAGTGGAACAACGACGATGGTGATGAAGAAGGAGAAAAAGAGCAAGAAGAAAAAGGCGCAACAAAGAGGAAGAAACGGACGCTAAAGGAAGTCAATGGAAAATAAGCAAAAATTGTTGATAACAGAACTACCTACATTCATATTGTATTGGTCGTTGTGAAATGAGTTGTTTTTTCAGCCTACTAAGTGCAGTAACCTGCGCATTTCTAGGAAATGCCTTAGTCCACCTTGTAGCTATAGTTTAAATGGTATTAATGTGGAGGTTGTCATATCTGAAAAAGATTTAGGTAGTGTGATTGCAAATGACACCTCTTGGAAAGATCACATAGTTATGATTGTAGCTAAAGCAAATAGGATGCTTGGTTTTCTCAAAAGAAACTGCGCAGGTATTGTTGGTAGTACAGCGCTTTTGAGTCTTTACTGCTTATTAGTGTGCTCTCATTTTTGTTTTTGCTCTCAGTTATGGGCCCGTCAGTCAATTATGAGCAATTTACTTGTAGAGAACATACAAAGGAGAGCTACTC
>Ga0099806_1150894_pt1:12500-14451 | contig 14451 bp, 7 predicted proteins | sample OrbCnscriptome_3_FD_81147 | JGI IMG/M metagenome (GOLD analysis project Ga0099806, IMG submission 81147) | Metatranscriptome of coral microbial communities from Puerto Morelos, Mexico - Orbicella C C metatranscriptome (Eukaryote Community... | ecosystem: Host-associated >... | reverse complement strand
CATATGTGGTACAGACCTAAGCTTATCCTCATCAAAGAGCTACTCCGTGGTCTTGCCAATTGAACATCAACTATCCAAGTTTTTGTCACGTGAGTAACATAAGTCTAAATCAGTTTATTATTTGTTTTTCACTGAAGTATAGATTAATTAATAAAGCAATAATTGTAGGATTATTAATTTCCAGGACCCGGTTGTTCAAATCATGACTAAGTTAACCCGGCCAAGAGTAGCGTCCATTTTAATTTTAGTTTTAAAACTCTTCATGCAGTTAGGTCTTGGCTATACTGTATATTTTTTGTGCTCCAGCTTTTATGTTGACCGATCTCAACTTCACAAAACATAAGTAATGAAATTAACAAATTGAGGTCAGTTTTTCATGTGTCTGTTCTGTTATCGATCATGAACTTCATCATAACATTGTCAAAGTAGCCGTGGATCCACTTAGTAGGAATGAGCAAAAAACTACTTTGACAATGATATGACAAAATTCATTGTCAATAACAGGACAGACACATGAAAAACTGCCATCTATTAATATTTTGCAATAACAAATTGTCAAATTGTCCGCTCTCGCTTGTTGCTTCATAAATTCACGAGTCTGTTCATTAATTTATTGACAATGAAAGTTAGCTAATGAGCATGCAAGAATTTCTGTTGATTGTTATTGTAAAAAACACTTTTGCACATAATATATGAAAAACCAGTTTTAATAGTAGAATTCTCATCAGGATGACCAAATGGTGGCTGCAGGGTCACGTAATTGATAGAGGTCTAAGACAAGGATGTATAATAATGCAATGATTCCTTGCATTACAGGTGAAGGCTTTTATGAGGATTTGTTTCATCGTTTTACAAGGCAAAAGACTGCAGACTGCATCTGTGATGTTTATGATGGAAATCAATATCGCAAATTGTTTGCTAATGGAGGAGTGTTGTCAGATCAAAACAATATGTCACTGAAAGTCAAAACTGATGGGGTTCCTATCTTCAAGTCATCAGGATTTTCATTATGGCCCATCTTTTTCGAAATAAATGAAATGCCACCTAGGAAAAGGTAAAAACTGAACTGTTTTAATAGGAAATGTTTTTCTCACTGGTGAATTTCTTATTATCATATGTTCTAGGCCTGTCTTTTTAGAGACTGTTATTAACAATAACAATATTAAATAATTAATACACAAGTAATATACATTAGGCTGAGGGTAGGAAATGACTGACATTTCAAGCTAATTAATGATAAAAATGATAAAAATAATAATAAATTATAATAATAAGTGAACAACAGGTCAACTTGTTTTCATGCTCTACGAACGGAGGGATTTACGTTACACTTGGAGTTTAGAAATGTTACATGTATGGTGATGCAGTCATATTACTGTTACTGAAATAATGTTGCTAACATACATCCATACATTGTATTAGGAGACAAGTGAACAACTTAGTGATGGGAGGCCTGTGGTTTGGAGAACACAAACCAGTCATGGGAACATTCCTGAAACCATTCCAAGAAGCACTGTCCAGACTTGAAATTCAGGGTATAGCCTTTTGATATATATTTTACAACTTGCTGTAAAAGTTTGTTATTATAGTTATGCTTAAAAATTTAATTGTTATTAGATTCTGTTTAATATATATTGTCACTCTCAGAGGTAATTATTTCCTAACTTAATCGTGTACAATATGTACCTTAGTTGTTTCTTGTCTAAAATGGCAAGTGCTGCTTCATTGCTATTTTATTATTTGATTTTGCAACACAGCACTTAACACTCATACATTTTCTTTTTTTCACAAAGGAACAACTTTTCAGCTTCCAAACAAGGAAACAATTATTTCAAAGGTCTATCTAGTCAGTGGTATCTTTGACCTACCAGCTAAGAGCTTGGTATTGGAAGAAATCCAGTTCAATGGGTTCTGTGGATGTTCCTACTGTGTTGAAGCAGGAAAATCAGTG
>Ga0099806_1150894_pt1:0-7500 | contig 14451 bp, 7 predicted proteins | sample OrbCnscriptome_3_FD_81147 | JGI IMG/M metagenome (GOLD analysis project Ga0099806, IMG submission 81147) | Metatranscriptome of coral microbial communities from Puerto Morelos, Mexico - Orbicella C C metatranscriptome (Eukaryote Community... | ecosystem: Host-associated > Invertebrates >... | reverse complement strand
CTGTCAGATATTTTACAGATAAGGGAAAACCCACCGCAAATAACTGCAGTACTGTCACAGATATGTTACAGATATTTACAGACATTTAACATATATGTCAGTTTGGTAAGGGATATATATCCTCGGCAACTTTACTGCATTAAAAGCCGTAAGCGCATCAGCCATCCGCACAATCACGAGGTTATTAACGGTCCACAAACTTTGGGTCGAGTACTTCTTTGCACACAGAGGGCATCTTTTTATGATACTAATAAGTGAGAGTTCTTGTGGTAGACAAAATGAATCTTTGAAAATTGTGATCCGCACCAGGGTTCGCTTTATCGCCGCATACGTATCAGTGTAAACAAAGCGGGAATTTCGCTTCTCTTTTACACGTATCTCCCAATTGCAATATTTCACGGCCGATGGATTACTTTGAGTTCCTTAGCACATACTTATGTCTATGATCTTCATTTAATAGTATCCAAGTTCAAAACAATTCGTTAAACTGTCACTAGTTTACACTCCTTTCGAAGGTTCATTAAACAGAATTTGAACTAATTTGCATACATGACCTTTCGCCGCCGACATTGTCACGCTTTCTCTCGTTTCCTGAAAACATACCTGTAGGGTCATGGCAGCTTAGTTTACCTTTATAGTTTAGATTCGCTCCCTCATATAAAAGAAGAGGGTTTCTTAAATTGTTGCTGTTGTGATAACTTGTAGGATGTAGCAGATACAACTGGACTAAAGGTCAGTGTGGCACAATCTCGTCCGCGGTGAAACTCAGAACGCGTCCGGTTTCCTCGAAGCGAAGCGACTCGAAAACTCGAAGCGTTGTTGCTGCGATTCGTGCAGCAGCAGTCCGGATAATATTTTCAAAAGCCGCTTTCTCTTGTTTTCATGTCTTTTTTACTTTATGAGTGTAGGTATTGTTTAATTTAGTGCTGGCCATATCACCAAGAGTCCCGATCATTTCAGTTGCAATCTAAGAACTCCCTCTCGTTTGCTCGCTTACATAAAATATCCTGCAAATATCCAATTAAATAGACTGGAAAGCCCCAGGATCGACTCTCGACCTCTTCATGTCTATGGCTACTGTTATTATCTGCTTTAAAGCTCTGAGATGCCCTTAAGATGTTTTTTGGGGGGGCTTCGAACAGTAATCTCTTCTCCCATAATCACTCTAAATTTTCAGCGCGGCATGAGAGTAATACAACCAGTGACGTCACTACGCTGTTTTGGCCGCACCAAAATGGCCGCCAATTTTGGGCTTAACAAGCCAACTTCGAACGGCTGAAGAAGTAGTTTTCGCTTACCGTATGCAAAAAAAAAGTTCTCAGTGTTTCCAAGTAAGGTTGAACCTTTATTACTATGCAAAAATCTCACGTACAAAAATTTCGTTTCAGTGGCACTTTAAGTAGCTACATATGATATGCAAATATCTTCTGTGTAACATGCAGCAAAAATTGCTTGTATCACTGCCATACATCTATACCTTAAACTAGAATATACCACAGAACCTCCCAAACTACTGGTAAGTTGAGAATTTTATTTTATATCAATTTTAAAAACAAAATTATTTTGTTCTAGTGGGGACAATGGGTTATTGACTAGTTTAATGGATACACAAGGATATTAAGCTACGCATTAAAGTGGTACTGTACAATCACTTCTTTCTTAAGATTTTGAAACTCCATCTACTAAACACTCCCTGTGCTAAATTTTAAGCCTTCATAGCAGGGATGAAAAGGAATTAAAAATCAGAAACTAGCTAATTTATCCAGGTTCAAAGATATGTTTTGAAAAATAATAGCCAAAACTATAAGTTGGCTTTCTCTAACACATTTGGTTTGCAATGTTCTTCTTAGTATTGCTGGAATACCTAATGTACAAGAAAAAACTCATAAGCTAACGAGATATTGAGGCATAATATAAGTTAGGACATAAGCCCTAAACTTCTTGAGAAAGTGCTGCCATTACAATAAGATTATTAATAAGACCCATTCACGTACAGGTAACAAAAACAAATGAATTATTTCGGCAAAACACAACTCTAAAAAAGTTATCAACACATGGCAACTGATACATATCATAGTAAGGGCTGATGCTCACCATCGCTAGTCCCTTCTCTACTAAGACTTTCTTCGGTTTGTATATGTTTCCCTCATCCAACCCATGATGATCATCCATTACTGCAAAAACAGAAATTCAAAGCATTATTATTAAGCACAAAATCACACAAATGCAATTATATTTTAAGCTTGACTGACTGTTTTAAAATAACATACAGCCTTGTAGATTAAAAGCTGTTCCTCAGTAAAGGGAAATTTAAAAGAAAACAAAATTCAATCAGAAACAACTGCAAGAGTATGACAATCTTATCAAGACCTAGGTTTTTAAAGTCTATTTCAACTGACAATGAAACCAAAACGGAACAGACTGAATCTCTAGTGGCAAAGTTTAGCTGGTGAGAACTACATCATATTTGCCATGTGATAAAAGACATCCTTGAGAATAAAAATACAAGTAAATAAACAAACTGTTTTCCCCTTCTTTAATTGTTTTTACATTAAAAAACCAAAACACCCAAGTATCCAAAAACATGAATAAATTCTCCAGAAGATAACTAGAATGGTAATGTTCCTCACACAAGAGCTGACACAAAGAGATAATGGCAATGCCAACTAATGAAGACATGACAAGGCATTGGCATGTATCCCTATTATGTACTAATTGGACCAGCCGCATAGAAAAGGAAACCTAGGCAAGCACTTCTTGAAGCAGCCTCACATGATGACTATATACACTGCGTGTCTTCAAAACATTGCTTCGTAACAAACAGCTTAAAGGTAGCCAGTCAACAACAGAGGAAAAGAAGAAAAGAAGGACAAACAACCCTGACCTTTACTGGTGATTCTTTAGCACTATATTGCGAACCCTTCAAGTGCCGAATTTACACTTATTCAATAGCATCAAAAACAAAATGATCACTCGTGGACATAAATTAAGACCTTAAAATCCAACAACGTGAGGAACGCTTTGATTGTATGTCATTTGGATTATTTTAGATTCTTTTGCATAAGTTGTTTATTATGATGTTCCTTATGCTCAAAACGTCATGTATGCCTATCAAAGTTCATCAAAAAAACTGTACCTTCCAGCCACCGCAAAATGTAATGTGGAGTGATGAAATAAATGAATAGTACTATTTAGAAGACCTGGCAAAATAGGGTAAGACTGGTACATCATATCTCTTTTGCAAGCATGGTGACCTATTTTAATTTATTTTTAGAGACTGTGCTTGGTAGGGAACATTCAGGGAAATGTATTGTGCATTTGTTTTCATGATCGTGCCCAGGAGATTACTTTAAGCTTACCTTAAAATCGGTAGAAATCATTCCCAATACTGATAGAAGCAAAGAAATTCCACACAAAATAAAGGCTCAAAAGTTCAAACTGTCAAAAGAATGGTAAACTCGATTTCTTGACATCCTGAACTAAACTCAAATTTCTTGAACTGTAACCAATTTCAATCCCTGCAATCCTGCACTTTATTTCGAAACTACTGTTTTTGCTTGGCTCTATAGCATTTTGTATCCAACTAAGCTGTATATTTGGTGCCATTTGGCGATACAAGGTGGTAATAAGCTGAGTGAAAATTTGCTCTGTCGGCATGACAGTGTTTCTTTATGCCCTTGACGGAGGCAGATCTTAATTGTAAAATGCAAAACACAAGAGTGTGGACTATACAAACTAGTACCAGCTTAGTTCGTGCCGCTTGAAAGCAACACGATCAACAATACTTAGATTGCTGATGAACATGTCGAAATGGCTTCGTAAACTTGAGCCATTTAAAATTACTCACTCCATTACTACAAACAGCATAATACAATACACTACACTTCACAAAGCTTCTTACCTACAATATTAAGCTTCAAAGGTAGCTGTAAATGTGTTTCGGAACCTGCAGAAAGAGCCGGTAAGACACCCTCACGATAAAAGTCACAATCGATAGGTTTCGAGCGGTCACCTGGCAAACAACCTCCCGTCCCCTAGTAAAATAATCTCAGAGGACACGGTCACAACGCATTTTCATTGGAAGAAACAATAACACATACAATTGGTCAAAAGGTGTCAGACATGTCTGCCACACAGGACGAATGTGCAACGCTACAGTAACAAACAAAAGTCAACGCAGTGTCAATGTACTCACCGCGGAGTATTTTGTCTTCGAGGCTTTTTTCCAAAGGACGATGAAGGTCCAGAGGAGTTACTGTGTTCAGCGTGCGAGGACTAGGAGTGCGAAGATCGTCCAAGAAACGTGCTTGAGCCTCGTGGTTGTTGAAGACCCGCGAAGCTTCGTTAACGTAGGTCGACACGGTCTCCTGGATGGCCGACATCTGAGCGGGCGAAAACACCGCATCCTAGAGGACTTGTCGCTCAAAGTCTACGAACAGTTGTTCGACGGCTGAGTTGACGTCCGATCACCCGTCTTCGTCGGAACTGTGTGTCTTCGCGTCGGCCTGTTCTGTAGGGACATAAGACTGTGGACGCGGGATTACGCGTACGTTTGAAGCCGAAGGTTTGTTCTTGTGCACCCGTTCATTGTGAGGGCGACCTTTGGGACGGCGTTGGGTGGCTGCCGGTGCTGAATTTGTGGCCAGCCTCAGCCTCTCAAGCATTCTGGCACGGCTCCCAGTGATTGGAAGTTTACGATTTTGCAGGCGAAGGCGAAGAACTTCACTGGAAAGGTTCTTGAAATCATCTGTTCGCGTGGCCTTCGAAGACTTAGAACGTGGGCGTGCCATAATTTTAAGCTAAATTGTTACAAACTGTGTACTCTCGTGCAAGCTGCCAGGATAATGCCCTCTGACAGTGTATTGAGATTTACATAGCAAGACGGTGTCTCATACTTCGACCAACAGGTACAGCTGTACTATAAACTAAATAGACGCAACGTGGCGAGCTTGTTCGCAATAAATGGGGCTAACAAATACATGGGCCAATCTAGGAGAAGCTAAGATATTTTACTAGATTGAGAATATGAATAGTGTTTGTACTAACTGCCAGAATAAGGTAACGTTCACTCGTGAATTGAGCATTCAGTATTGTACCATTGTTTATCCTACTGGATTGCGTGACGAACGTAAACAGCCTAACACTCAAGGCGTGTCATGTTCCATTAACCGCGTTGTACCGACCGGTAAAAGCGTTTAATAAGAGAAGTTCGCGAGATAACCTTCTCATGTGGATTATTTCTACGCCCAGATAATGACTGCTTGTGTGAGAAATCCAACTGGCACACATTACCAGTAGAAAATAAATCACTAGTTGACGAAATAGTTTCACCTTCTTTGTCTCTAATAACTATTGAAATGGCCAAAAAACAAGAATTTTTATGGTGTAACTTCGGTACGACTTCAATACGCAAGCGACTATGAAAGCTTTATTCGCTAGTCAGCCGATTCACTAACTGAGAAGTTACAGGGAAGAGAAGGAACAGCAAAGGAATAAAAATTCACGCCTTACCAGTCATACAACCTAGTAAAGTCTATTTTTAAAATTAAAAATACGCGTCGGTACAATCTGTCAATGACTCACGATTGATTCACTCGTTTTATCAAAACTACTGATGCCTGAATATACCATCCCTTGCTGACCCTAACTGTACTATATGAACAGATCTTGTTGAAAAGATACGTATTTAAAACTAGACAACGCTAATTGATCGCGAGGTACGTATGAATGTCAATCAAACGTTTAAATCAATGCTGGAACCGTACCAAAATAAATGTCTTGAATATCTCTTGCAAATATGTACTTGTTTGATAACTTAATTGACAGTAGCAAAACTTTCGTGATATTTGTCTCGAGGAGCCGTCATTTTAATTTGTTTCTTACTTTCAAAGCAAAAATAGAACAATTTCGTGTGAAAATGGTATTTTTTCGTCACAATTCCTTGAGGCGGCGAGTAATCCCTCCCAGATCTTTAACAGACCGTAACAGCGTTGCAAAGTAGAAAATTAGATCGAACCGAAATTATCCAGGTGCTTTGGATTACCTCTTTTCAAACATTACACTAGTCATTTGGGGGCTTTTTCACATCCATGTCACGTTAATAGAAGGTAAGTGTATTTAGTCAATTTCTCAACCCAATCAGCTCACGTGACCATTCGTGTTTTCTCTTCAAATTCACCCATAAAAAAGGTAAATAGAGAACATGAATAGAGAACAGTGGTTGTGGCGCAAAGCTTGTGACTGGCCGGAAGCATCAAATACAGAGGAGATCGGTGAAACTCTATTAATATTTCCATTTTAAGCTTGATGTTTCGTATTCTACCACTTGCAACTTTAGAAGAGACCGTTACGCTAAATAACAAGTAAATTTAAATGTCCAAAGGAAAATCTGGTATATAGTCAGGAAAAGGAAATATAAAAATAAATAAGTAAATAATATTTTTTTTTAATATGTAAATTTCCCCTACCATTGGCCTGATCCTTAGTTACGACACTTTTTGTGCTGCTCTGTAATTATTTCACTCATTTTTCTTTAGATTTCTGTAAATGTGATTAATAACTGAACTCGCTTGAAAGACACACAAAAAAGAAATTCATCTCAAACAAAAACAAGTGTGCAAAACACCACAGTTTGATTGATGACTGTGGCTCCCTGAAAAACAAACTTTCAAAGTAAGCACCAGCTAATCAACCCGAGGCTGAGGGAACTTACCATATGAACCGCTGCTGCAAGGCCAACATATCATGTGAATGGCGTTTATTTATAGATTTCGCGGCTGGTTTCTGATTTGCAATATGAATATTCAATACTTCCTCCAAGCCAAACTCTTGAATAACGGGAAATGGAAATAAAAAACAGACTGTTCGTTAAACGCTTGATATGTTTATAGTTAATAGAAGGGAGTGGCTATGAAGCCCGGCAAACATCAACGGAGCAAACAAAGATGCCAAGATTTATGTTGCAAGGTCAACGACCGTGCACAATCTTTTGTTTTGCGCTCATTGCACTTTGCATGAATTACGTAATCAACACGTTCCTATTGGTTAGTTCCTCGGTCACTAGTAGACAACTATTGTGTTTAGTGCGCGGTCAAGTTCAAAACAGAGAACAAAAACATACAACAAAGAACTTTGTCGAGTTTCATAACCATTCCCCTCTATAAACTGTGATATGTTTTACGAACAAACAAAAAATCTGCAGTTGAGTCGGTTTGAGAGAAATATCCGAAAATTGCAATGAGAGCGATGATTGTTGCTCCCCGGGAAATAAAGCTTCAAAAGCAGTCCGACTGGCAGGCCGCCAGAGGGAACTCAGGGTCATGGTACATGAAAGGTATCAATAAACTCACTCTTGGCAAGGATTCATCGGTTCCTTTGATGTGCCATGATCCGAGTGTTTGTGAATCATTAATCCTGATCTGGATCATACTATAGGAATGCAGCTTCAACTGGGTGGAGAATGACCCACAAATCTTGCATGCCAAGACAAGTAAACTGCTT
>Ga0099806_1212530_pt1 | contig 15192 bp, 13 predicted proteins | sample OrbCnscriptome_3_FD_81147 | JGI IMG/M metagenome (GOLD analysis project Ga0099806, IMG submission 81147) | Metatranscriptome of coral microbial communities from Puerto Morelos, Mexico - Orbicella C C metatranscriptome (Eukaryote Community... | ecosystem: Host-associated > Invertebrates >... | reverse complement strand
AAAAATGAACTCAAGTAATATTTCACCAGCATGGACCTCATGCCAGGTCCGTAACAGCTACTGTATGTAATGAGTCTTGTTTACCTCCAGCTGTTCCAATGAGATGTTCCATGTTATCCTCTCTATGGAAAGCAACAATTCATTTATAGCAATTAAAAACCAAAACAGCTAAATTCTAGGTATAAATCCAACAACATCTCAATCATTATTATATCTACAATTGCATTTCACTGTTTTTAACTTCCTAGAATTCAATTAAGGAATGAATACCGCAAACACCAGGGGATAAGCCGCACCATTTTGTTCACAATTTTCCTTAGAACTCAGGGATGCGGCTTATGTGCAACAACATCTTGAAAGTGTTCCATACATTAGCATAAATTAACAGTTAAATTGAAAATTTATCAGTCTGTATAGCAAACTAAATATGAACTTCATAAGACAAATAACATCAGAGAATGCATCAATCATTGCTTTTACAAGTTTCGTGGCTCCTAAAAGAGCTGTTTTTGTTCATGAGCATACATGTAAGCTTATATTTCTTGTTGTTAAATAGCAATAAACCTTCATCAAAAAATCTTTTAACCAGTTTAAGGTTGGCAATCTAGAACAGCTAAAGGCCGCTCAGCAGGGAATCTCCATTCCACCACAAAGCTGTCTACATTGTCGCACTGAGCTGTGATCAAAGAAAACTTACAAAGTTAATTGTGTCCAGAACCCCTGCTCCTGGTAAAATACCTGGCTACTAAGCTGGGAATGAATAAACGAGAGCATTCTTGTTGCTGTTTGTAAAATTATATTGAAAACAGTAATGAAAAAAATGCTGGTTGAAAAATACCAGAGGAAGATCAAACATGCCGGTAAGTCAAAGTCGGCAGACATCATGGCCATACTATTGCAGAACTAAAATTATAAGTAAGGATTTCGGTTTGAAGTATTCTCTGTTTTTATTACTAAGCAATAGTCCTCGTGTAGCGAAATTGGCACAATCGAGCGTGACAATTTCTTTCGTTTTATTCCCAAATAAATATTTCTTCAACTTGCATTTGCTAATTTTATTATTGCCTTTTCTGTCCGACTAGTTGGGTGATACTAAAACAATTAGACCCTTTGCCCTCAAGGGCCATGGGTCAATAGCCCATTTGGCTTCGCCTCATGGGCTATTGACCCGTAGCCCGCAAGGGCTACCAGTGTAATTGTTAATTAGTCTCATTAGTAATAATTGATAAAATAATTAATAATGGTAATAGGACTGAGTGGAGTCCAATTCGGTTTGTAATCATATGAGTGATTAACAAAATCGGACAACCACAAAGTGGTCCTAAAACTATTTTTCCCAAGGCTATACATACTTAAGAAAAACAAAGACTTTTTGAAAATGTAAATGAAAAAGGAACATTCTACCATAAAAGTCGACTACAAAACAACACTCTTTCTCAGTTGACAAGTTCTAGTCGTCATGGCAAGTGCTCCAACCCAGCAGCTCAACAGTAAGGGTAGGTTAGTTTCCGTTATTTCTTGCTATTTGAGTGTGTTGAGTGAAGTTTTTGACTGACCTTGACTTCAGCGAATCATGGTTACTATGGGTGGTGCCCATCAGTATTTCTATTTCCATTGATACACATGTCGATGAATACTCAGTCGACTGTCAGCTGATAGTCCTCCAATACTCGGTTGATAATCAAACGAGAACTGATCGACAATCAATCAATATATCGGCCTGTTATCGGTCAGCTCTTGATTAATTATTGACCAAGCATCTTCTGAGTGTCGATTGTTGTGCTTCCAGTTTCATCTCAATAGAATATCAGTCAACTGTCGTTGGTATATCAGTCAAGGTTTGGTCAAATATTGGTCGTGTCGTTGTTATATCGGCCAAGTGTCAGCGAGAGCTCTTTGCCCTCAGCAAGGTCAAAAAGAACTTACTTTTCTGTGGATTTTGTCACATTTCCCTTGCCCGTTAACCAAATTTTGACTGGCTATCGAAAGATATATCGACCAAGTATTGAGCTACATAAAGGTCGAAACCACTTATGGTCAACATCACTCATTTGAACTACTGACTTATTTCTCTTACATATAATTTTGTCATTTCCACAGAATATCTGAAGCGCTTCATAAGCAAAATCATCCCCCTTGTACAAGAAAAGTAAGTCTCTTATAATGCATCAGAAAGAGCAAGTGTTGAGGAGCTCTGCTAAAAATAATTTTATGTCAAAAACGCAACAAGAGTGATGAAGCGATCCAAAAAATCCAGGGGGGCAAGCAGCAAGGCCTGGAACTGAGTTTCTATGATCGCCCCAGTTCAGAAATTTGGCCAAGCGAGACTAAGCACTGGTTTGTGGAAAACAAACATGGTGGACTTCCGCAAGCAGGATGCATTTGTAAACCTCGTGCACATTCAAACATCCAAGAAAAAGTTCCAGTTGCCCTACATCTAAATCTTGGAGATTTTTATCGAGGTATTGGGGATAAATATTCCAACGTAAACCTGCAAGTGGGAACTCCACAGGGTGAGCCAGATTTCAGGCATGATCATGAATATTTCACTCAAGCATTTTTTGTAACAGTGTCCTATCAACAGGATAAACTGAAGTATTTCTATATTTCCGCACTGCCTGATGGTAAGGGTTGCTTTTTTTGAACAGCTTAACAGCTTTGTGACCCTTTTTGTTTGCACTTAACTAACAGGGTTAAAGCAGGTTTCATAGTGAGTGCAGTGAGTACGGCGCTTTTCTGTTACGTTACTACAAAAGGTCTGTTTCAGTTTCAGACAAAGCATCTGGCATTATTTATGAAAGTGAATACTGGATAGGTACCTTGGCAGAATTGAGAATTCATCACCATCTCTTTGGTTACAACACAATAGTTGTGTCATTGATTGTTTTTCTTTCTTCATAATCATCCTTAGACTTTTGTTTTGATATTCTTGACTTAGCAGCTTAAATAATGGGTCCAATCAAGTCGTTGAGATGGAGAGTGTGCAGGAAGTTTGACTTTACCATCTCATTTTGTTGCTCTTTCTGTAACCCTTTCCCTGGCACTAATTTTTTATGCCACCTCTCAATCAGTTTTCAAAGGGTTAATGCTCCTCTCTTGCACTAAGATTTGTCATTGAGACAAGTACTATTAAAGCCTCATTCATCTGGCATTATATTAGTCTTCCTTATTGTCTTATTTAGCTATCCTTCCATTACAGGAACAAGCCACTGACAATCAACACTTTAGGCCACATTTGATACATTTTAAGGCAAAGGCAAAAAACAAACCTGATCCTTTGGTTATCGGTCATTTGATTAACCCCTAGCCAGTTAGCCCCCAACTAGTTGATTAGCCCCTTCTCACACTTAAAGAACGAGAAATATATGGGGTTTTTTTTAGTTCTAGTTGGGGGCTTATCAACTTCTGGTTGGGGTTTAAATCGTTAGGGGCTAATAGACTTGGGGGGCTAAATGACTGTTACCAATCCCTGCACTTGATGTCTTTTCTTGTCATTCTCAAAAGCCTTAAAGCCAAGTCTCAAAATTGGCCTATTTCAAATGTTGTGGAGGTTCTGTTGACTCAGGTTTGCCCAAGTCAAAGTTAGTTGTCTGGATGAATGACCATTTTACCTACGTACCTCATCACTAGCACTCAACTACAGGTAACATGGCTCATTTGCCTTCCCTGGGTCTATTCCATAAATTATCTCCCTCAGCAGATGAGTATATCACAGCCCTATTTTGATACCCAGAAGTATTACAGAGCTTTCTCCCACCACACAAATAAAACTGATGCTTATAACCAATACAAATTATGCCAAAGCATGTGAGCAGAAGCTGCTTTCTTTATCATCACGGGTCAATAACTTGTAAATAAATACCTCAACCTAGTGAAGGTTCATATTTAGTCTGTGTCTAGCAAATAGTCCATTTTGGACATTCCAAAATGCAGAAGAAGAAAAATGATTTCAAATTTGCCAGTACACATTGATACTGAACAGTAAGGGATGGAGGTTTAAAAACCTCCATAATTTATCACTGTGCTATCAAGACATGCAAACTGGTAGCTATTTTCAATGTTGTTGACTGATCTGCAACTGCCTTCAAGTTTCATGATTTAAATTACTTGAAACGAAGTCTTCAGACTCAACATATTACAGGAAAATCATAAAGTAAATGCAGTCTTTCATAAGACAGTAAGTTAAGACGGAAAAAAACTTAAGACAGAAAAACTTTTTTAATGTAGGACTTAAGCTTAAGGTTAAACGTACAACTCTGAACAGTTGAGAAATATTTTAAAGACTTACGTTCAGAGGCTTTGCAATATATAATGGCAGACATGAAACAGTTCGACATCACTATTTTCCATAGAAATTAGAGAAGAATAATTGGTCGGTGTGAAGATGGAAGGTAACGAACCTTGAAACTTCCACAGCAAAATAAAAACTTCAGCTTCTTTTCTTCCTGAGATGGGGAAACCTATCCAGGCAATCAAGAATGCAACCACGCTCACCAGGAAAATGGCACAAAGCTGGTCCTTCATTCCCTTAGTCCTGATTGTCTCAGTGCTGTCGTTAAAAATTGCCAACAGCGAATAAAAAGTTACCAAATCGAAGGCAAATCCTGAACAAAAATGGCGGCGAAATGTTTCGGTTTCCTCGCATTATTTTCGCATTATGCACATGCTCGTTACGGTTCTCAAATGATTGACAGATTTCTTTACTGGGGCGATCATAGAAACCAGAAAAGCAGCGAGATCAAAGGTAGCTGCCAGCCCCCCCTGGAAAAATCAAAGGGGTAGCATTTTTCTTCTTGTCTGTTGCAGTGCTTGAGAGAAAAGCTAACGGAAAAGAGCCTGACAGCAAGGAACACGAAGAAACAAAAGTTTCCCAAACTACTAAAACAAAGGTATATTGGCCTGCTATCTCGTACTGGATAGCGATATAATCCCCAGGTGGTTTGCGCATGTCCATTGTACCTGTCCACTCAGCGCTCCTGGACACCGGTATGGACGTTACAGTAAAATCACTGCCAGATTGTAAGAGGGGAAGAGAGGAGTATGCAGTGGCTCCTTTGTGCACTACAGTGAAAGACCACAATAACAAGTTCCTCCAAAGAAAAGTTGACCTGCTGTTTGAGTTTTGCCTTTCCAAGCTACAATTGCAGGTTTTGGAGGAGCCCGTTGGGTCTTTTGAGGATATGGATCTATTTAACTTAAGAGTAATTTTAGGAAAATCTTTCTTGTGGACTTGTCAATGTAGAGAAACATTGCCTTCCTTGAGTCACTTCATAAGAATTTTGGTAATTAAATATGGAACTGGAAAACACATATATTTCAAATCAAATAAAAGGAATTTGTTTAAAGAAAAATGGAAGATTTTTGAGGAAACAATTTTAACTAACAATTTAAGTTGGACAACGCTATTATTAAGGAAAATCGTTAAGTTAAAAAAGTATGTAAATAAGAATTAACAATATCTATTTTCTTAATTAACTCAATATGGTGTCATTGTTAACTTCTGTAAACCAAACTTTATTCATTCTTCTGTTACTCAATTGTTGAAAAAAGAATTGTTACTGTTGTAATTGTGTAAATGTCCACCATCAAATATTGATACGTTACTGAGCGGTAAACAGAACGGTACTCAACCAAAACACTTCAAAATCGGTAAAATGGTTCACTCTAAAAAACTCCCTAAAAGGCACAACAACTGCTCACTGAAAACTGTCTAAAACTCTGCCGATAAACGTCCACACAACTTAAATTCGCATGCACAATAAACATACATGCAACTTAAATTGAAAATGTTTCCGAGCACGTGTGCTATTTGCGCATCACGCCACTCCAGAACTGTCTTCTTAACATTTCCCCCCTCCCCACACTGGGAGGTAGTCCTAGTGTGTCTCTGAACTATCAATTTATTCCAAGCGGAATCAGTTTCGTAATTGGTCTCACGACAGTCTTGGCCCCACATACAACTTTAGCTACACGGGGGTGGCCATCTCTTCCAGGATACACTTCAGTAACTTGCCTAGCAGTCAACACCCTCTCGGAGAATCGGGCTGAATCACGAGAACTACATCATCAACTGTTAGATCTCGGTTTTCGGATGTCCACTTTGGTCGGCTGTCAAGGGCAGGAGCACATTTTTTGAGCCATATTCTCCTCACTTGAAGTAATGTCTTGAACCTTTTGCCATCATTGACATGGATGAAAAGTAGCGGTTTCAACAGACTCAGGTGCAAACTGTCCTCCCATTTGGCCATGCAAGAAATGGTTAGGTGTCAATGGAACACTGGATCTGAGCTCTGATAAGTCAACAGATGGGAATTAAGAAGAGACTTCACCCCTGCAAACAATATGATCAGCTTCTCATCAGTCACATGTCGGTCTCGTACAACAGTACAAGTGGCTTTCTCAGAAGCTTTCACCATCACTTCATGGGCTCCTCCAAAATGTGGAGCAGCTGGTGGGTTGAACCTCCATGCTTCTCCAAGCTCAGCTGTCTTGCTCCCAAGTTTCTGTCTGTCTAACTGGCTGACTAGTTTCTTTAACTCACCCACTGCACCTATGAAATTCATGCCTGTCAGTTATCACCTCCTTAGGAACACGGCGACTGGTTAAACGAGTGAAGGCATTTAACAATGTGTCAGTATCTTGTCCCCAGGCCATCTCTAAATGCACTGCTCTTGTTCCCAAACAAGTAAACAGGCTCAGCCACCTTTTCTGTCAAGGCTTTCTACGTCCTTGAACGGTATACTGAGGACCTGCAAAATCCACCTCTGTTTGGGCGAAGGGCCGGAAAGTAAAATGCAGCCTTGCTTTTTCCATCTTTTCTTGCATTTATTACATTCATGGTCCCACTCAGGGATCTCCTCATGTGTGGCAATGATCCAAAATCTCTCACTTAACTGGCAAAGAATGAAGTTTACTCCAGCGGCATGACTTGCTCTCTCATGATAATTCTTCACAATCAGTTTTGTCAACCAGTGTCCACGAGGCAGAATGATAGGACTTCTGGTGTCACAGGGAAGGAACTAAGCTTGATCAACTGCCTTTTCTGTGATATCAGCTTACTCAAGCTCAAAGCTGCGAACTCGTGACGGGATGCTTTGCGTTGTGCTATGCTCACTATCTCCTCTTCAGCATCCTTTATTTCTTCAAGCAACAACTCGATGTGTCTTTCTGTTGCCTCTACTGCGCATGTTGTGCAGCACTCTTCTCACTCTTGCGTGTACTCAAACCAAACGTGTCCAGCTAGAGAACCGTTTAGGATCAAGTCTCCATACTTCACAAGTGTTGTTATGTTTCAGTGCAGCTTCTTTCTGAAGGCTATACATCACAAGGGTTGCATTCGCACCCTCTTGCCTCTTTGAGGTTTTCATCTCTGGCATTTCACTAGGTCTGTTCCGGACTAGCATCTTTGACCACTCACTGGAATCCTTTGGTAACCAATCGGGGCCATTCCACCACAAGGAACACCCAGCTAACCCTGAAGGGGTTGCACCTCTTGTGCACAAATCAGCTGAATTCTCCTCGATAGAGACATGCTGCCACTGTGACAGCATGACAGTGAACATCTGTATTTCACCAATTCGGTTTGCTACAAAGGGTCAGAAGTCTTTGCCACGCCCTCAAATCCACCACAGGACATCTGTACTGTCAGAATAAAACATCTCACTCTACATTGGTACTTCCAGGACTTTGTTAAGCGTAGGCCAAGAATCGCACCCATGAGTCCCAGTCTAGGGACTGTCATCGAAGTCAATGGTGCTACGTTGCTCTTGGCTGCAATAGGGCGACTAATGACGGCATTGTTATGATATTTGCACCGGATATAAACAGCTTTACCATCAGCCTGCTGAGAGGCGTCAACAAATGTCACGATGTGCTTCGACTTGACAGGCTCTGGACTTTGTAGGCATTCAACTGCTTGAACCAATCCCCGATTTTGCTGGCTATTTCATCTTGTACTTCGTCATCCCAATCATAGCCTCGCATCCACAGCTCCTGAAGTAGAATATTTGCAACAATAACATACGGGCATACAAATCCCAGAGGTTCAAACATCATCGCCACTTTACGTAGGACGTTTCGCTTTGTTGTCTGGTAATCTGGCAAAACCGGAGAAGCAGTTACAGTAAACAAGTCCTTGGTGCTGTTCCACAAGATTCCTAGTGTCTTTATTACAGGATCTTGGCTGCAGTTTATCACGATCTCTGTAGCATGTTCTTCTGTTGGAATGGCTTTGATAACTTTCAGTGAGTTGGAGATCCACTTTCTGGCATGCATGTTAGCAATTCCCCACAGCACTTTCAATTGACAGTACAGCTCCACTCCTTCTTTGTTATTTTCAACACTGTCAACAGACTCGTCCATGTAGGTTAACTTAAGGACAGTCTCAGCAGCAAGGGGATAGCGGTCTTGGTTTCTTCAAGCGTTCTCCTGGGCTACAAACTGCGACTCCATAGGGGCTGAATTCTTTCCAAACACTACACAGCTGAACTCAAATACATCCGACTCTCAGCTAGGGTCAAGGTCTCTCCATAACAGTCGGAAATGGGAACGGTCCTGCTCCTCAATCTCTATCTGGAGGTACATTTCTTTTATGTCACAAGCAATACCAACAGGGTTTTGACGCTAACGGACAATCACATTGTAAAGATCTTGCTGTAGTTTTGGTCCAGCATGGATCATGTCATTCAGGGAAATGCCATTGCATTTAGCGGCACAGTCAAACACAATTCATACTTTTGTTGTCATTTTATCCATCCTCACAACCGGGAAATGCGGTAGATACCATACGTTGTTTGGCAGCTGCTCATCCAAAGGAACCTTTCATAGTTATCCCTTTTCAACATAGGCCTGGATATTTGCTTTATAATCTTTGGCAACACGGTCGTCTTTCTTTAAGTTTCTCTCGGTGCTTCTGAGGCGGGACAGTGCCATGGGCTTGGTGTCAAGGAGCTCGGGTTTCTCATCTTTCCAGGGAACAGCTACACGATATCTTCCTTTTTCCTACTTGAGAGAATCTTTTCCCTCAGAGATCAACATGAGAATAGTGGAGTTCAGCGTTATCAATGCGAACCAAAAGATCGACAAGTCTATTGTTTGCGGGCTTGGCAAAGCTTCACTGGGTCAGGTGAGGCCATTTATTCTGATGTTCGGTCCAATTCACAACTCTGTAATTGCCTGTGACTTTCTGCGGGCACGTTTTCATGCTGATTTCTTCTGAGAACTGCCCATCGACACTTTCAATTTCAGTCTTAAACGGCATGGACTGAAAGATTTCTACTGTATCATTGAGAACATGAACTTGAACTTTCTGGAAAGGTTCTTGCAGTCCCAGTACCCCAGCAACGTTTTCGTTTAGGAAAAGTTTCGTTCGATGCGTCATCAAGGATAGCACTTATCTTCAGTTTTCTACCATTAGCCTTCATCCACACAGGGACAGTTCGTAACGAATATGATACAGTCTGCATTTTGGCATTACAGCTGGTCATGGTCACAACGGTCACCCCCTCCCATGGAACGACTGGGCGTCTTTCTTTGTCAACATGGGGCAACATAGTCAGCGGTCCGGTTTCTGACAACTTTTCAAGTCAATGAAGAAGGCGGTGATGATTTCAAGGGCAACCATCTATTCCACATATGTGGGCTTTTCTGCAATTTTTCCCCCTATGGTCAGAGGCTAGGCAGCGAAAACAAAGCTTCCTTTCTTTGGCGAACTGCCAGAGGTCATCCACTGCTTTGTCGTAGAACTGCTTGCAGAAGCACACACGATGATCGAGACTTTGACAGAGAGAACAGGGAGATCGCATGTTTCTTATTCCATTCCCAATTACAGCAGTATGGAAATTTTGCATTCTACCAAGATCCGGGTACTTTGGTGCTTTTGGCGGTCTAACATGCTCATAAGTCTTCAGTTAAATCCCATTCACCATTTTCACCACTTCAACTCACAATCTGACCTCATCTCTGAGCCAGTCTCTGAAAGCTGTGACTGATTTTTCTCTTGCACGTTCGTTTAACCAGCGGCTGTAATTCTCCAGCTGATGATCAGGCAACTTCCTTTACCAGTAGGCTATGAAGAGTTCCATCTTCTAGCTCTCCGTCTTTTCCTTCCACCTGTAGCTTTACCACCATAATTCACACAAGGTCTGCAAACTTCTCCAGTGCGTGAATATCGTTACTTCTGATTAATGGCATCTGTTCTAGTTTATGTAGTTGAGACTCCGAAACTGTGGATGGCTTCCAACACATTTCCTATGAGGCATTGTCGCAGTCTTGCCATTTTCAAACTCACTGGCTCTGCTGACTCGTCTACTAGACTTCTGAAGAGGGTCCAAAAATCTTCAAACTTTTGTTTGTCACCATTGAACACAGGGACCTTTACCAGCTTCAAAAATTGGCTTCGGTCATTGTGATTTCCATGACTCTCGTTCAGCTGATACTGCTGGAGAGGCTGCTGGTTGTAGCTATGCGTCATACGTTCACGCTAATCGGCCTGCTTGTATTTATGGTTTTGCGCACGAGAGTTTTTATTACTGATTGCCTGGCCTCAATCGCTCTCTGTACTTCTTTTCAACAGTTTGCGACCCTTCAATGGCTTCGTTTTTCCAGATTCATCTCTGACCTCAACATAGAACACAGTCAGTTCCTCCAAAGTTTCCTGTGTATTTTCCAGGGTTGTCCAAGGCTACTCAATCACACTTATGATGACTGATAACTCGCAATCTTTGAGACAAACTCTTTCCAGCTCATGTCATGTCAAATCTATACTTTCCAGCAGTCTTGAACGTTTTCTGATCAATGAATCCACCTTTTTCCCTAACTGTAGCAATCATGTCCACTGTCAAATATTGATAAGTCATGGGACGCGACGCCTTCACAATATTTTCATGGCACAGCAGATGAAATTTTATGACCCCCAACAACTCCTCTATTGTTACCCTGTGGCCTCTTGCTTCCAGTGTTTCGATGTCTAAATCTTGTGTCCACTGCAATCACATCATCTTTGCAACTGTTTTTCGTGCTCTTTTGTGGTACAGCTCTGTTGCAGCGAATTTCTGAAAGACTGCCTCTGATGTGCCAGGAAGTTTCTGAAGTCAATCATTTCAGAAATAGCATCTATGTGGCCCAAACACCCACCATGTCCGAGTTTCCATACGTCTTGAAAGTGGTTGATAAACTTGAACAACAAATTTGGAGAACACAAACTAAAGTCCACCACATGAAAAATTAAACTCTTCCTCATCTCCACAACAAAATCTAAGAAACTTAAAGCATCTTGTCACTATTTCTTGAGCTGCACAATCTTTCTCGCCATCATCACCACTTCCAGTCAACCATTTCGTGAATACTTCGCCATTGTCACACAATAATGAAAATGAGGGAAGTACCTTTAGGGCATGCTTTGTGGTCTTACTTGTTTGATCTTGAATTGTGTTCACCACTGGAACATTTCTTGCTACCTTTAGCAAATCTGTGATTTGTTTCGAACTGGGCTTTTCATCAAAATCTACGAAGCAACTGTGCTTGGTATTAACATGTTTTCTGCACCCTCTTTGACTTTGAAATCCATCATGGTCACACTCTTATATTGGGCAGTGATACAAGCTGTCGGTTTCATCCTTTTCCAAGTGAAGCCGTTTCGATTTGGGTGATGCTCCATCGATATCCAACCAATAAATTGACTTTGCACTTCTTGCTCATTTTGCCTTTTTAAAAGCATTTGGCCAATGCGATCTCCTTTAAATCTGAACCATAATCAAGGAGCCAATGACAAGCAGAGGAACTGCATATATGTTTGGATTTTCCAAGGCGTGCCCTTACTTGACCGCCCTCATTACTACTGTGCAAAATTCATGACGATGACATTCAACCAAACTTGCCCAAGCAGGTCTAAGCCTGCCCTACTGTTTGCCTCATTCACAAAGGACACCTTAATTTGGGAACAAATAGGACTGCGAAGAAAAATGGTCTGAAATCTGTTCCCAAATGACCAATTTGGGAACAATATGTTCCATCCACAGAGAGGAACTTGGGAAAAAACTGTCCTAAATTATCAATTTGGGAACAACATGTTCCATTCACAGATAAGAACTGGGAGCAAAACAGTCCTAAATGTTCAATTGTGGAACAAACTGTTCCATTTACAAATAAGAACTCAGAACAAAACAGTCCTAAATTTGGTAATAAATGACCAATTTGGGAACAAACTGTTCCATTCACAGACGGGAATTTGGAACAAAGCGGTCCTAAACTATCAATTTGGGAACAATAATTATGTTCCATTCGCAGATGAACATTTGGAACAAAACAGTCCTAATTTATCAATTTGGAAACGAATTGTTCCATTTACAGATAGGAACTCGGAACAACAGTCCTAATTTACCAATTTGGGAACAATGTGTTCCATTTACAGATGGGCACTCGGAACAAAACAGCCCTAAATGACCAATTTGGGAACTATGTGTGCTATTTACAAATAGGAACTTGGAACAAAACAGTCCTAAATTACCAGTTTTGGAACAAAGTGATCCATTTCCAGATAAGACCTCAGAACAAAAGAGTCCTAATCTATCAATTTGGGAACAATGTGTTCCATGCACAGATGGGAACTCAGAACAAAACAGTCCTAATTTATCAATTTGAGAACAATGTGTTCCATTTACAGTTGGGAACTCAGAACGAGTTGTTCCTCTTTTACACTAGAGTGAGCATTTTGTGCCAACCTTGCAAAAAAGCTGGTCCTCTTATAGTCAATAGGAACACAAAAACAATGAAGAGTCGATACCAGAGGAACGTTCCTTTTGGAATATATTAACAGCCAACGAAACTCAAAATCACTGAAAAACGAGGTAAAGACTAAAGAAAAATTCAAAAAAGCGTAAGTCAAGTGCTTAGTTGAAATGGAAACACTCTTTAAAATCTGGTGAAGTTTGTTTCACTCTAAGGCAGCAAAACACGCCATGATAAATTTTTGGGAAATGTGGAGCATCGTTTCCCAAATGTCCCTGTTCCCTTTACTAAACGGAGAAATATGAAAACATTGAGTAACAAATCTCTGCGATGTCGCTATTAAAGACATTCGTGCGAACATTTTCCAGTCAATAGATTTTTTTTAAATTCATCATTTTATTTCTTAATTAATTTTATTTCTTAATCTCTCACATTTTACAGTTGGACTGGCCCACGAATAGCTATGTTAGTCTAGGCAGGCCAGTCTATCAATAGTTACAAATGATTTATTACTATTATAGCAAAATAGAAAGTTAGAAAACAAAGTGAATAAAATAACAAGAAAAAGTGGGAAAAGAATGTGATTTTTACTGTGAAATTTTACTGCAGTCAGATAATAAATCACTTGTGTCAGAAATGCAAAAAAAATTGGGGGTCACCGACTTCATTTCCGAGATAATGCTTGTGGAACACTACCCTGATTTGGAAAAATTGGCGCACGTAATTCAGAATGCTCTACAGGGGTTTGTAGTTAAAAATATCAAAGGTGAGTCAAGAGAGGCAAACGATCTTAGTCATATTTTGTAGAAGTGGGTCCGTTGTGTAAATAATTCCAAATGTTACCAACGTTTTCACAAAACTTAAACCTTCAAGAGGCATTTGAAACCGTCACACACATAAATGAAGAGCTAAAAAGAACGGAATTCGATGGTGCATTTTGCAAAAAAAATTCAAACTTGTAGTCAATAGATTTCCTTTATTTTTTCGCTAAACATAGAAAATCAGTAGGGGAAATGATCCATCAAAAGAAAAATGGGGGTCACCAAATGTCCGAGATCGTTAAATCCAGGAAAAGCTATAGCAATGGCCATTTGCCCTAACATTGTTCATTTTATTACTTAGCGATGCATTGCGTGACGTGTCAATTTGCGTGCGCAGTAAGAATGCACAGAAACAATTAGCATGAACGTCCTTAAGTGGAAGATTCCTGCACTACAGCTAATCGAAACACAAACTGTTTGTTCTCAGGAATAAATGTTTAACGGTCTTTTTTTTCTGTATATCACGTTGAGTTTTAATTCCATGCACTCTTCTTAGCGTGGTAGAAGGAAAAGAAGTGGTGCGACGTTGAAGATATGACAAAAATTAAGCGAACAACAAAATAAATAAGTGTTATAGTTCTCTCTGGGTATCCCTGAAATCCATCATGCTAAAGAAATGTCTGAAGTTGTACTTCAAAAAGTAAAACGGAAACACCAAAGGGGCAGCAGCAGCACCAGCACCAGGAGGAGGAGGTGCTAATCTTTTGTCTGTTTTCTATAAAAGTTATCAAGACTTATACCCTGTTCACACTAACATGATAAACACGTTTAAGAGTGGTTTAGCTAAACAAGGTTAAAAATTAGTTGCTCATATCGTGCACACCCGACAAGTAAACCTGGTAAAACTTGTTTGATTAAAAGATGGTAGCAAGGTGGTTTGAAATTTTTCTTCTCAAAATGACTGTAAAGCGGAATTGACAAATTGCAGAAAACCTTAACCTGATTCAGTTAAACTAGTTTAGTTGGTGTGAATGGGGTATTAGTTGCTTTCGTGAGATAAAAGTATCTTCAATAGGAGTTGTAAACTCTTCCAGATTTGAAACCACCCTGATCATTTTATAAATTTCACTTGAGTCGCTTTGTTCAAGTTGTTGTAAGTTGCATACAGTATTGTAAACAAACAAAGTCGGACCTCTATTAAGCAGCCACCTATGTGACAGAATGCGGTGTTTTGCGAAGAAAGTTTTGGCAAGAATCGCGCCTTATACATTCATCTCACATACAAAGATGTTGATTGTTTTCAGAAAGGGTCGGTCCACGAATTATATTGCTTGAAAGCCAGCCAGGTAAGCAGATTTTACGATCAAAACGTTCTCGTGAGATAACAACCGAGCCGATTGCAGTATGAGTTCAATCTATGAAAACACTGGCACAAAATAGGCAGTCAATGATGGTATGTGGCTACTGCTGTTATTATTTAGAGCATTGCAGTAAAATAAATCATATTGTAATAAAACGAGCTAAATACGGAAACGTTTTTGGACTCATAGCTCATTAAAAACCTGCCGACTTGTTTCTTGCACCGCACAAAATATGTCGATCTCCAAAGTTGTTAAGGTAAGACTTTCGGTAACTGAATTAAATATCTTACCTCCAAGTTAGTTGGCTTTTTAGTAGGGTGCAGGAAAAAAATATTGTGTGAATT
>Ga0099806_1263323_pt1 | contig 15465 bp, 15 predicted proteins | sample OrbCnscriptome_3_FD_81147 | JGI IMG/M metagenome (GOLD analysis project Ga0099806, IMG submission 81147) | Metatranscriptome of coral microbial communities from Puerto Morelos, Mexico - Orbicella C C metatranscriptome (Eukaryote Community... | ecosystem: Host-associated > Invertebrates >... | reverse complement strand
ATAAACTGTATGCCCTCCAAAAGTCATGTGATTGTCCTATTATACTAATTTCCCTCATTCAACTTTAAACAACAGTGGGTTATCTTATTTGTAAGTCATTTTTAATTTGTTCCCTTAATAACCTTTGATTCTATTCAAATATATATGTTCTTGAAACTATCAAATCCATGAGAAATCATCCTAAGAATTTCCAAAACAATAGCAACTCTATGCAGCTTTTAAAATTTGTTAGCCCCAGCATGGATTCAGCGCATACCATTTTCAAACATTGCAACGAAACAAAGCCACATGAGCAGGCACATTACTATGTCTATTACCCACTGGAGGTTCAGAATACCCAATACAAAAGCATTGATGCATTTATAAAGCAATGTACTGACACCCTTGTTCTGGCATAACTTAACCAACCTCTGGTTGAAGATAATGAGTATTATATACCCAGTTATATGCTAGCTTGCATAGTTAATTGGGCAGTCTAGGATGATCTAAATTCATAATTTCCTCTGAGTTTGTTTTGTCAGTGGCTTAATGTTTGCTCCCACCAGGCAGACTCCTAGCCATACTTCACTCAACTCAACATATGCTTGTTACAAACTGTTATTCACCTTGTGCATGTTGTCAGGGAATTTGCTAACACCCATTTTTACCTCCTGTGATTGTTCTATGGGCTCCATCAATAAATTGTTTGTTGCATAGGTGTTAGTATCATAACTTGCCCTGTTGGTTTACCACCATAAACACAGGGACAGGAATTGATGCATTCCTCTTTAACAATTATGTCCTTTAATTCAAAGTACTTTTGCATTAATAATAATAATAATAATAATATGTAGAATCTGTAAGCAGAGTAATGAGACCATTAGCCATATTGTAAGTTCGCACTCGAAACTGGCACAAAAAGAATACAAAAGGAGGACATGATAATGTGGGACCTGTCAGGAAAATGTGGGTTTGAATAAAAGGAGAGATGGTATGACCATGTTCCAGACAGTGCTTGAAAATGAGGATTACAAACTTCAATGGGACTTCAGTGTGCAAACAGACCATGAAATAGGGGCTAGGAGACCGGATTTGGTGATCATTGACAAGAGAGACAAGAGCTGTCAGATTATAGATGTGGCAATTCCAGAGGATAATGGGGTGAGAGAGCAGGAAGATGAAAAAGTTGAAAAGTATCAAGATCTAGCAAGAGAAGTTCGAAAAATGTGGGGTGTGAGGACAAAGGTTATTCCAGTGATAGTGGGAGCATTGGGATCAATACCACTGAGATTGAATGACAATCTGAGAGCCATTGAGGTGGGCATTCCTGTTGGACTGATCCAGAGATGTGCATTGTTGGGGTCGGCAAGAATTCTTACAAAGGTGCGGGAGATGTAGAAAGAAGAGAAAAAGCAAACAAGGGGTGTTTCTTGGCTTCCCTAGGCAACTTGTTGTTGCCCGGAGCCAATGACGAAACCAGCTTCAATATCATCAATAGCTGTGCAAATCTTTAACAATAATAATAATAATAATAATAATAATAATAATTAGTGAGGGAATCCAACTCGCCAAAGGCGGTTTTCAGTGGAGCCCTCCCAAATAAAAATCACCTAAAAATGACATAAATAAGAGTTACCTAATAAATTACTACAAGCTAAAATAAATAAGAGTAAAAAGAGTTCATATTAGTTAAAAAGTTAAAATTCTAAAGATTAAAATTAGCTAAAATCATTCAAAGAAGTTTTCAGTTTTGCTTTAAAAATAGATGAAACATGTGTGTCTTTTAATTCACGCGGGAGGTTGTTCCAGTCCTTCGCTGCTTGATAAATGAACGCTCAAACCACTGTACAAGGTGGGTAGGGAAATGAAGAATAAACTTAATTGAGAATTTTTGATTAATTATTTACTGAGGACTTAGTACAATCTAATTAACAATATTAAATAATTACAAAAACTTTACTTACTTCCAACCTTAAACAATAACAAGAATCTTAGACTAGTAAATAACAAGAGGCAGATATGCTGGAGTATCTAAACCTATTTTTTTGCATCACAATACAGACATTACAATTATTCATTTTTACAATACTTCATTACTCACAATAACGTTACGATTAATACTACATTACTTTCATATTACATCAAATACAATACTAAATACTACATTACTAACAATATTACATTATTCACACTAACATGTATTATTAATACAAAAACTTTCCTTTTAGTTGATTAACAGTATTAACAAATCTTGTATAGAAAAAGAGCTAATGTAAATTGGCTAGTGCTGCTCACAAGACATGCAATGGTGCGATATACTTGTTACTGTTACTTACTGTTAAAACTACATGTATATTCATTGTACTTGAAAGAAAGGAAGGAAATATTTGAGTCAACAGTAAGTTCGTCAAAACTTGGAAAAAAAGAACTCACATGGCTTCTGTCTAGTTTGTTACAAAATCCGTTTATGGGGGTTTAGGGATTATTTTCCATAAGACTGAAGATAGATAGAAAGCTTGGAAAACCTTCTACGTTAGGGGTTGTTTCACGCGTCTTGCAGGTCCAAATGTAATATCTTGCAACCAGGAAATAGAAGTATTGTTTTGTGTTAGAAAAGAAATTGGTTCTTTGACCAAGAACTGCAGCCGATGACAGAGAGCTGTTAGGTTTCAACAACATGAGATTTTTAACTAACCAATCTTGAAAGTTTTTCCAGAAAAATATGGTCTTCCTACAAGACCAGAAAACGTGGATAAGAGATGCTCTCTCATCTCTACAAAAAAGTACAAAAATCATCTGGTCTTAAACCTGTTTTATTTAGGAAATTGTTGCCAAACGTCTGTGAAGAAGCTTAAACTAATTTTTCTCTGTAATTTTTATTTATACTTATTGTTGGGTTTGTTGATATCCGCACACTGAAAGACTTTACTTTGTCTTTGTCTTTTGAATTTCGGGACTGAGCTGATCTTAACGGCCAGTGTACATTTAAGAGCCTATCCAAAGTACCTCTGTTTTCTTGGTAGTGTCAGGCCAGATATAGTGCTAAGCAGTGCTAAATCATGCAGAGCGACCATAAGAGATTTTTCTGAACCATAATGATAAGTGTGGTGTCGTCAGCATATTGGCTAATTCTAATTTCATTTTCTTTGATAGAAATTCCCTCTATATCTTTGTTTGTCCTAATTCTTTCCTCTAATATTTCTGCAAAGAGCAAAAAGATGAAAGGGGGAAGCCTTGCCTGACACCCCTTTCAAGTGCAAAGAAATTACTTGCCCACCCATTATTTAAAACACAACTTTCTATATTCTGATAGCAAAGCATGATCCAATTTGTAATGGATGGTCCGAAAAAAACGAGTCCAGTGTTTTCCAAATGGAAGGCCATTCCACTGTGTCGAAGGCTTTTTCGAAGGTTAAAAACAGCAATAAGCCGGGAATGTTGTTTAAGTCTCAGTGTGATTTGTTATGCCATCAAGTAATCTTATATTTTCACCAATGAATCTGCCCTTGAGAAAGCCAGTCTGATCATCATTGATAATCTTGGGGATTACATTTCTGGGATGGTTTGCAATACCTTTTGCTACTATTTTGTAGTAACAGTTCAAAAGGGTTATCGCTCGCCGGTTTTTTACATAGTACAGCTCTGCATCTTTTTTGGGTATTGATTTTATTACTCTCCGTTTTGTACTCACTGATAGTTGGGGGAATTTGGGAAGCATCATGAAAAAATTGCATGACCACCCCTCAGCTTACCAATTTTTTTACATGGCCCCCTAGAAGCAGTCATTTTTTCGGATGACCCCCCCAAAAAATTAACCCTCTCTCAAGATTTTACCATTTTTAATATTCTCTATTATAATCTATCAAATATTTTTGCTAGTGCATGATTGGTCTAAATGGGTCACATGACCAAATATTCCCCAGCTGAAACTGGGGAATATCCAAGAGTATTCCCCAATATTCCCCACGTGCATTGTGAAAAATACTTGAAGGATAATAGCTTCCATTTGGCATGAAAATATGCTCGCATGTTTGTCCTTGGACAGTATCTGTTCCTTAAAGCTCATTATCTGTTCGCTTCTTAAAACAGATAATGTCAGCAGACAAATATCCTAGCATATTTATGTGCCAAATGGAGACTATTGTTTATTGATTTCCCTACGTCATGTTATTGTGCTCACTATGAGGACAATTTTTACAATAACTGTCTAATTTCTCTGGTGCTGATTGGCTCATTTTTATCCATAAGAGTACAAACAGATAAAATTTCAATTTATGCAAGCTTTCAACAGTTCAACATTCAGCTGTCAAACTGTCAACTTTTTAACCAATGGGATTTTATTGACTTTCTTAAGTAGCCAATCAAAAAGCGAGAAAAGCTATTGACAATGTTCATGTCATTTTGAATAAAATTCACTTAGCTTTGTTTAGGGCAAGTTTACGGCAAGTTTTCCCCTCATTTATTCCCAGCATTTGACCTCTTGGGTCCTGTTATTGTAAAAAACAAATTGGCGTCAGTTTTTTGTGCGTCTGTCCTCTTATTGAGGAGAAATCTTGTCATAACATTGTCAAAGTTTACTGCAGAACTACTTGCCTGCGGCTCGTAAAAAAGAAAGATCTCTTTCAAGATATTTCTGATATTCATTCTTATAATACTCGATCCTCTGTCTCAAATAAAGTGTATGTATCGTGGTTCCCCAGCCATTTTAACAATGTTATGATGCAATTTATCATCAATTTGAGGACAGACCAATAAAAAACTGATGTCAATTTGTTAAATTTACAATCCCTACACTACAGAGAGCTGTTTATTAAAAAACACAAATCAAAAGAAAGAGAAGTCAATTCCGGATCTTGTAGTTATAGCTTATGAAGAGAAGTTATGACAGCATATTCAAGGGCATACACTAACAGCACATCAACAAAAGGAGAAGGAAAAAAGAAAACTGCAGAAAGTCAAATGAAAGAAAGAGGAAGCGGACTGAAAACAATGTCCAATGTTATTTTAAAGCAGAAGGAGAGTTTCCACGTACTATGTTTGTTCTATAACAATTTTCTTTAATATTAAAACATGCCATTTCAAAGTTTTACTAAAATATTTCACGTGAACCCCCTTTTCCCCTTATTTTTTTGGGATGGCCCCCCTTGAAAGCCATTTTTTTTTTGCATGCTTCCCCCCAAATCCCACCAGCCCTCCTTAGCTCATAAAAAATGAACAGTCCCTAAAGCCAATCAAATGTTGTATATGAATTCATTTGCCCTGGCTGCAATTCTTCACACATCAGCAAAACAAACGGAACTCTGCTTGTCCGCACACAAGAACGCGCTCACTGACAAAGGAAGCGGTATATATAAACATCTGCGTGATTGTGATCAGATCCAACACATACAAGGCTTATACAACTTACCAGACATTTTTATCAATGAGAAAAACCCACCTACTGCAATGAACAAAGAATTTCTCACCCAAACCGTGCATGGTAGCACAAACATAATAGCGATGATAATTGGAATCTATTACTCTATAGAGAAGCTTACCATATCAAGCGTTCAGCACCATACTTGAACACTGGTTTAAAAGCCAGTAGGGAACCATGCCTATTCTCTTGATAGTATCGTCTTTGTTTTGTATTTTCACATGCTAATGCTGTTTTATCATCTTGCAGTATTTAAATCTCCGCTAACTGTATGTCACCTTAGTCTGAAGATGATATAAAATTGTATCGAAATATTACAACTACATCAACGATTCCTTGCATTTGTTGCCTGTATCATAGACACAATGCATTTACTCGGTATCACATTTTTCATCTCTTGAAATTATCAGCAGGTAATGGATGTGGGAAATTATATTTATATAAATAATGGAATGGATATCTAAATAAATTTATTTAAGTCCAGTGGTGTTTAACTTGAAAAACTCATTTGGAGACTAAAATGAATAGAAAACTTGTCGATGGCATGGGCAAATGTGCAGTTTCCAGTTTGCTTGAACTAGCTGCTCTTTTATATTTACACCGAAAAGTCAACTAATAAAGTACACGACAGGAAATTCAAATCAAAACAAAGTGGCAAAAAGAAAACTTGGCCAAATTGAAGTGAAAAAGTGAATGACATTTACGTTTGTATAATTTCAGGACATGCAAATTGAAGATGTTTGCTGTATCAGGAGAGTATCAAATTAGAGGGTGGCATAGTTGGGACCATCTGGCTCCCGATGAGCGCAAAAAAAAAGCAAAGCGAGCCTAGCGGGATGGGATTTTTCCCTCTCAAGACCACTCTCGGCTATCTCTGTCCACCTGTTTTTATTTTCCTTCCCCTATCACACAATGGGGAGCCTGAGTTGGCAGAGATCTTGAATACGAAGTGAGAAGACTTCTATGTCACCTTTGCCATGTTTTTGATTGATATAATATTGGCAATATTTGTGTCAAAGCTTTACCCCTGCAAACCCTTTCTGTACAGCAAAGTCTCTATGTCTGTGAAAGACATAACATGGCTTTTGAATTCAGTTAGGTTTTTATGACGACTTTCATGAATTGGTACACATTAAGTGGTGTATTGCTTACTCATTACTGTCTTCTCAAGTGGCATAAAATGACACCAAACTCTCACATCTCTTATCGTTTTAGCTGTTCGGAACAATATTCTTTCAGACCTTTTATTCGATCGATAGCTGGATTCGGATATGGTCTGATGCACTGCCAAAAATGATCATTTGACAAAATGGACAAAAATATTACTAAAGCTCATAGTTCTCTTGCAAAGTTTTAACTATTTTCAATTGATGTATTTCTATTGTGTCACAATTATTTGGACCTATAGTACAATGAAGATCCACGAAGATTAAAGACATCAGAGGTCAAGAAAAGGAAGAAAAAGACCAGTAAAAGGTGTCACCTCTCTGCCATGATTTATTGGTCTTTTTACTTTGAATGAATGGTATCCTTCTAGTTCAAAGAACATTCACTTATCACAGAAATCTAATTCGTAGATCACGCATCATGTGCTTGTAAACCAGCAAATCACACATCACGTTATGATGTCCTGTCCTGAGTCACATGGCTAATTTGGTCTGAATCACGCGTCACGCTGCTAATTTTGGGGCAATCATGTGTCACACAAAAACCCTTTGCCACCCTCAAATTACTGCTGAGCAAAATGCAAATTGCTGAAATTTCTGTTTTAATCATGAACAGTTGTGGCTTGTAAATAGGAATTCTTTAACTTGTATTTGTACAGGAAACAAAGATAAAATATTCATTAAAAGTAATGCTTCTCATTCAAGAAATCATTAAATTGCAAAGTTTTGCACTAAGTTTTGTGCGTGCAAGTTTATTATGATGGGAAATGTTTACCCTAACATCTTTCTGGGTCTCAGTAAAATGCAGACTGGATGGCAGTTGAAAAAATGTGGATGGCAAAATGCGGATAATAAAATGCAGATGGCAAAATGTGGACGGAAAAATGGGGATGACAAAATGCAGATGACAAACCGCAGATGGAAAATTGTAAATGACTATATGCAGATGATAAAATGCTTATGGGGCGAAATTGACTTACGATGTTTTATGACCGTCCCAGTTGTGAACAAACCAAGTCATCTTATACAATTTAGGCTGGGAGAAGTCCAATATTTTTTATTCAATCCCTAATGCTAAAATCCAACAGTCTTGATTGAGTAATAACTGACCAGACTTTCCTTTTATCATCAGACTGTGTTCTTCTTTCTCTACATCAAGGGACTTTTACTGTCTACTCCTAAGCAATTTTCCATTGCAAAAAATGCGCATTGTCAAATTAAATGAAACACCACTACAGTAACCACATCCCACTGTACCGTAGTTGAAAAGTTTGCAAGGCAAATGGAGCGTTTGCATATGCATAAGACTGCACAACATGTCTTCAAAGGATGGAGACTCTAACACCAGTGGAAGAGTAATGAGAATGGAGTTTATAGCATTGATTCCTTGAACAAAGTTACCTTTTTTGGTTGATCGAACTTCAACCTTTATCTTAACCTTTCCTTTGTGTGCTTTTGTATCATCAGCATCAAATGGACAGGATAAGACCTTCGGATATCGAAAGGGTACAGAGCATTTTTTAAAGAGCATTTTTACAGCTTTTGCTCTGAGACATTTCATGCAATTAAAATAGCAAAAAACAAAAATTTGAGCCCATGATCTGGTCACGTGATTCTGATCAGCAGATACCTTGTTTTGACAGGTGTCAATTGACCATAACATGGGTGTCAAATATCAGACCTATGCTGTAAACTAAGACTTGGTATTAGCTGGAGTATGGCCACCATGTTGCATGACATTGTTGTCGTTGGGCGCACGCACCTGCAATCCATGCTGCTAGCCATGTTGACCATGAAAAAAGAGTTGCATGGGTTTCTATTTCTATGCATACATGTGGTTCTGTTCCTATAGTTATAGTGTTCCGCTTGGTGGCCCAAACAGAGCTCCGCTAAAAGGAGGAACAGTTGATCTAGAATCTTTGGCCTTATAGTTGAGAACCAGTGTCATGTCATGTCATTCAACAAATCACTAATTGCATTATTGTAGACCACCTTATCAAGTACTACAATGCCATTAACTTTATCAGGTCTTAGGATAATGACGTCTTTGTTCTTTTTGAGTTTCTTCAGTATTTTAAGTTTCTTTGAAGTCATTTAGTGAAGTCTTGAACAAAGTTGACATAAGTGGTTGCCAAATGTTGTATTTCACTTCTTACTTCATTGGCTTTGCCAATGTCCGCAAGATGTCTTTTAAGACCGTGGTGAAGAAGTTCAAATTTTGTGAAAAAAGGTGCTTTTTGTTTAGGTGCAGTGGTTTTATGGTACAATCTTGAACTATTGAGGTAAACATTCTTCCTGAACATTCTTACTTTCTCTCACGTTCGACAATCAACATCTAGAACATTCTCTCTAGCATATGACTCATCTGTCAATTAACTTGAAGCTAAACATGTGACCAGACACTCTACGCGTAATGCAATGCATAATGCCAACTACAGATTTCGGACTCTCTTCCCCCTCTTGACTCGTATGAGTCAAGAATAGAGCAACAAGGTCAGTCGTTTTCCTGATTTGCCAGGCGGCTTACCCTTCTAGCAGCATCCGAAGCTGCCACTCTACGAGGCCGACTGCTCCCTTACAAATCTGTTGGTTGCACTTGATTTCTGTCTTGTCTTGTTACCTGCATTTGGCCTAGCATGAACCTCAATCGGAAACAATTTCTGAACTGGCCTAGTTATGTGAGCATCCCTCCCCTCGATGATTACCCTCACATATGCCCCTCTTACCTCTTTGTCTCATCCACAGATCAACCCCTCTACCACTCCCATCTTCCAGAGACCTCTCTTCACTCCTTCATGTACGACCACAACATCTCCTTCATTAGGCGATCTTCCTTTCCCAGCAGTTTTGCTTTTGTGTCTCTCCCGTAAGGCAGTTAAATATTCCCATTGCCATCTCTTCCAAAAATGTTGCAGCTTCTTAGTCAGGTACTTGTGCCTCCTGGTATCTGTTGCACCGCTTTCTCCAAATTCTTTTTCTGACTCTAGTACCTCTGGCAATGACTGAATTCTTCTTCCATGAATCAAATGGGATGGGGTACGAACCTCCTCTGATGGGTTGTTGTCATCGTAAGTCAGGGGCCTTGCATTAAGGGTACCTTCGACCTCCACAAGGACTGTCAGCATCTCATCAAAGGAAAGTCTTGCATTTCCAATGACCTTTTTCAAGCATCAATTAACACTTTTCACCATTCTTCTTTCCAATAATCCCCCACCATGGGGCCCTGCTATGTTAAAACATCACTCAATACCCTTGTTTTCTAGTTCTGCTCTCACCTCAGGATGTTGGAAAAGTGTGCGCATCTTTTTCTCTGCTCCTTTGAATGTCTTTGCATCATCCGACACGATCAAGGTGGGAGTTCCCCTTCGCACAGTGGATTTCCTCAGAGACCTCAGGAATGTAGGAGTTGAGACATCTTCTGCTAACTCTAAGTGCAGTGCCCAAGTGACACAGCATGAGAATAAGCAGACATAAACCTTCTTTAACTGCTTACCTCATCCTTTGACATACATTTAAGCCATGCTGTCACTCTCAAAACCAACCTTATGCAACTGTACTTGTCAATTTCAATGACTTTGTCTATCCCCACAATCAGGTCAGTTTGGGCCACAAGGATACTGATTGTCCTTTCTTCTTCTCGACTTTCAGTGGTAGGTGGCACTGATCCCTTTGAAGGCCAATTCTCTTCCAAATCTGTTAACCAAGCAGGACCTTGCCAGCACAATACATTCTCCTTTAACTCTGATGCAGACATTCCTCTTGACGCAATGTCCGTCGGGTGCTCTCGACTTGGACAGTACCTCCAATCTGCCTGGTCACTCAGCTTCAAAATTGCGTTCACACGGTGTTTGATGAATTGCTTCCATTCCCCTCTGTTTATAATCCACAACAAGGCAGTCTGACTGTCCAGCCACAGGTTTGAACACTTTACACTCTTCTCCGAGGCAAGAGCACCTTCAACATTGACCATAAGTCTTACTAGTGTAAGTGCCGCCATAAGCTCTAGCCTGGAATTGACAGCTCCTTCAAGGGTGGCACACTTGTCTTTGAAGTCAACATTTGTGCATATCTACCTACCTGGGTTCTATAAACAAGGTTCACCACACCACAGTAAGCCTTCTTACTTGTATTTGCAAACCCATGAAGTGAGCACTCCTCCACCTCCTCACAAGGGTGGTCATAAATGCAGCACTTTACATCAATCCTGTGACAGTCAATAAGGTCCTTAGTCCAATCTTCAACTCCCTTCTTAGCCCCTCCCTCTAGCTGCTCGTCCCATTCACACTTCTGAGGACAGATCTCTTGGAATATAACCTTGACACTTACTGTTACTGGACTAATTAGCCCCAGGGGTTCATAGACTCCTGCTAGTAGCCTTAACGTATTCCTCCTAGTGGAGGGCAAGCCTTCAGCACACTGTGCAACCGATGTCAGATCAACAGTGATGGCATCAGCTTCGTGATCCCACTCACATCCTAACACCTTCTGGCCCTACAGAAGACTTAGCATAACTAATGTGTTCCTCTGTCACCACATCTTGTTTATCACCAATCTGAGTTTCAATTGCCATTTCGGCCCTTACCTGTGAGTCATTTGTCAGCCATTTCCTGAGTTTGAAACCTTCGGCCATTAGACTCTGAGTCTTCTGGTACAACTCCATACTTTCTTGTTTTGTTGCTCCACCATCAACAAAATCATCAACATAAAATGAATCCAACAACCTTGCTACAAACCCTGGGTCAGAAATTTCATACCTTTTGACATGATGTCGAAATGTAGCATTCAACAGAAAGGGTGATGCATTCAGTCCAAATACAACCCTACAAAACCTGTAGACAACAACTTGGAACAAAAAGGGGTGTTTTTCCACCTACAAGAAGTGCAGACAATCTCTATCCTCTGAGTCAACTTCCACATTTAAAAAGGCCTTTTCAGTATCCCATAGTTAATGGGCGGTTCTGGGTACCCCTCCTTCCAAGGTAAGCAAACTGAGTACCTGGACCCATTGAATGAGATGGTATTCTCAAATGACTCATGAACCTGGTCGTTAATCTCTCTAATACCCAGTGACTCCAGATCCCACAATCTTTGTACATCTTCTAGACTTTCCTGCTCTTCAACAGAGCTGGCAATGAAGTTTACTTGGGTGAAGTGTACATCACTGCATGTGTCTTGGCCCTTCATGGGTCCTGACAAGACCCACCCCAACTTTGTTTCTACAGCAACCGGTTCATCAAAATTGCCCCTGATTGTGCACCCTTTCTGAAAATGCCACAGATAGTCAGCCCTGTCCAATACATTTATGACCATCTCATCCCTTCCCTCACTCACATCAGAGAACCACAGCCCTCTCAAGTTGGGGTAATCAGATTTTACTAATTCTACATGGGTATTTGGTATACTAGAAATTTCTGGAACTACGTATGCCTCCATGTTAATGATGCTCTCCCCCGCTATAGGACTCACCTTGACTTGGATGACATCCCTTAGCTTCATATCCTTTGAGCGTTGCCCAAATGTACTTATTGTAAGCCAGTCTTGCCTGGTTACAGGAAGCCACGCAAGCTGAGCAACTCTGGCTGTGACAAAGGAACAATGGCTGCCGGTGTCTAATAAAACTCTAACCCTCTGTAGCTGACTCTTCCCGGTGATGACTGCACGGACAGTCTGTAGGGCTACACGATCTGTGGCACCAACATGAAAACTACTGGGGCTAGTAGTGGTAGGGTTAGCCTCTGGTGTAACTTTCAATCCACTGACTGCTGGCTTATCTTGCACTCCGAGTGCCTTGAGACCTCTAAAATGAACGCTGCAGCTGTCGTATAGTTTCATCAAACAAGTCGTATCTTTATCGCTGAACACCAGCGCTAAATTTAGCAAGTCATTCACATGAGCACGCTGTATGGCAGTTTCCTTTCCATACTTTTTCTTCAAAACATTGACAGCAGCCACATAGTTCACTGCTGTCAAGGAGAATCCCACAATGGTTGATCTGGCTGGTTCAGTGACTAAGCTTTGCAAGTAGGCGAATTTGTCTATGGCTGTGAGGCTTTCGTTTTGGTCAATGGCGCTTTCGAAGGCGTCCCAGAATTCTTGCCATTCTTGGACCCTCCCATTGAATTTCCTTACTTCAAGTTTGGGAAGTCTTACTTTCGCCTTGCTTTGCTGAGGGATTCCTGACGCCATGTTTGAATGAACTTGAGTTGCCAGTGTGGTATTGGCTGAACTATCGGCAGTGGCCAATCAAATTTACTCATCACTTCTTCCATTCTCATCACAACATTGTTCAATTTGGCCCTCACTGAATCACCATTCTTAATTTCTTTCTTGATACGCTTTTCAACACCCCCAGTCGTTTCACTTGCAATAAGTTCAATGATTTGGTCATCCAATGTTTTGAGCAACACTATCTTCAGTCGCATTGACTGAATTGATTCTTTCAACCAGAATTTCTCCACTGGATTCTCTTCATCACTCAGCCTGTCTTTCAAACAATTAAGAAGTTTCATGGCAGAGCCTCTGTGGGCCATTCTGACTTTTACTTTCTTCACTATGACTTCCACGACTGACATATTTTCAGTCCACACACATGGCCAATCTTGTCAACTTCAAGTTCGATTATCAGACTCAAAGGACCACTTTGTAGAAATTCACACCTCTGTGAGCTTCACAATCTTTATTGAGCTAAACAATCTTGCTGAACATTCTTACTTTCTCTCATGTTTGACAATCAACATCTAGAACATTCTCTCTCTCTAGCACAGGACTCATCTGTCAATTAACTTGAAGCTAAACATGTGACCAGACACTCTATGCATAACACAATGTGTAGGGATTTCAGGCAATAAGACCAAATTTCAACGACTGCTCAGAATTACTGCCCACTGCATGCGCTTCCTGTCTAATGCAAAGAAAAAGGCAAGAAACAAGGTTCCAGTAACGAAGTATGCGAAAGACCTCTGGTCCCAATTTCATGTGAAGTTCTTCTTCAGACAATTTGTAAGACAAAATGTTGACAACTGTTGACTCTTTGTGAGTGAAAAGAGCAGAAGAATTCCTTGTGAGGCCCTAAAGCTTCTTCGCATGTTTCTTGACAAATTTGCGAGTTGTACATGTACCTGTTTGCTTATTTGCAGAAAATGATCTTTAGAAGTTAGTTTTTAACCATTCATTGTCATTGTTCGATTTTTCTGTGTGACTGAAACCCGTCACTTCAATGTTTTAAGCCTGTTATTTGTTGTCAATAAGCGAGTTGTGTGAACTGAGTGTTGGGAAAAAAGACAAACCGCCATCAAAACAGAGTCTGAAGTCAACTTTTTCTGAGATGTTTGGCATGGGGCAAGGTATTCTTCTTCTAAAAGAACTCCGGTTAGTTTTGAGGATGTTGACATGGCTGTGGACATGTGGAAAGCTGTATAGAAGAGATAAAAGCTCCCATACCCCAGGCCAAGCATGCAGCCACAAGCCAACAGTGAAACTGAAGCTGCCATACCTACCACCATTGTACAAGATATATGGGGATGCAATCAAAGCCAACAACCACCGGGCTGCAGAACATCTGAAAGGGGTACAAAGAGGCACTTAATGTTCTTCACCTTGACGACATGGTTGAGGGAGATCTAGACTCACAGGAAACTTTTGCTAAAAGCATGGAGAGTGATGACAGTAGAGTTGATGAATAGAGTTAACCCTGTGGTGCAGAAGGCAACAAATGTATCAAACCACCAGAGATTTCTTTAATCTTTATTGTGGTTGATTAGTAGATTCTGAAGAATGGATCTCTGTGGCTTGGAAGAACTAATACAATGAAGCTTGAATACAATTGAATTTTCACAATACTGACACTGATTGCAACTGAAATTGAAACCTAAAATTCTAGTCCTGAAACAAACTATTCGTGAGCTGTCAAATAAAGGAAAACAAACTATTCATGAGCTGTCATATACAGGAAACAGCAATCGCTAAACTATTTAAGACCACAGAGAAACATAGAAAAATAATCACACATTATTCAAAGTCACGCATTCTTCGTAAATCATGGGCTGTTTGTATTCATGTTCATAGATCACACAACAAAAGTGGAACTGTTTATAACAAATCCTCCAGGGCCAAGCTTAACTGCAACTATCCTTCTCAATGAGTGGGCAGCATTTCTGTATGTATCGCTTATATTCACCCATGCTGGTGTTCACTTGTACATTCCTAACAACACCATCTGGCCCAGGAAAAACATCTGTCACTCTTACAAGATCCCATATTCCCCTTGGTGTATTGTAGTCTCCTAGCAAGACAATGTCCCCGACTTGAAGTTGTCTTGTCTTCAGCTGCCATTTCGCCCTTCTCATCAACGTTGGGTAGTACTCGCGTACAGAGTGCTTTCAGAAATGGTTAAGCAGCATTCGAACAAATTCAAAACGTTTGCAGAGGTTTCTTGTTTCTTGGTATGGGCCTTGGGGTACTGTTGCTATTTTTTGTTTTTAATACCATTTATTGTAACGTACACCACAGAATCAGTACACACTTACTTCTTATATATATAAACTACAATGCACTGCAAGAATTGCCCCCACTAAGAGATATCGTCTCCATATGCATCTTAAGTAAGATGATATCAGTTGCACGATTAAATGGGAATCTAGGAAGTTTTTTTTTTTTAATTTTATTTGTTATCTGCATGTGCTTACAGGTACAGTATTTACATTGTTACAAGTGCTAATTGTTGTGTATAGGTAGTATAAGTGTGATTACAAGTACAGTATTGACATTGTTACAAGTGCTAATTATAATACATAAGTGATGTAGGTGTGTTTACAAGTACAGTATTTACATTGTTACAAGAGCAGTATTTACATTATTACAAGTGCTAATTATAATATATAAGTAATATAATATAATATAATATAA
>Ga0099806_1126205_pt1 | contig 15535 bp, 11 predicted proteins | sample OrbCnscriptome_3_FD_81147 | JGI IMG/M metagenome (GOLD analysis project Ga0099806, IMG submission 81147) | Metatranscriptome of coral microbial communities from Puerto Morelos, Mexico - Orbicella C C metatranscriptome (Eukaryote Community... | ecosystem: Host-associated > Invertebrates >... | reverse complement strand
TGTTGTGACAGCTGTCAATTAACTCTTGCGTGGACGCCCAAAATCAAAGATGTAGCTATGGTAATGGTGCTAGTTTTCAAGGTATTGGCATATGGACAGACGTACGTACATATGTACGGACAGTCACGTGACAAGATTTTTCAGATCGATGGGTTACCAAATTTGCTAAGGTATGGGGCTCCACTCACGCGCCTTCGGCGCACAGGAGCTCCACTATAACTTGAATGACATGAATCAGTTTGGAACCAAAATGTTTTACCACTATGGTTAATCGTAAGGGTTAATCGTGGCAGTTAACCCGGTGACACTTCTGTAGCCAAGAACACACCTCGCTTTACACGCATTCCGGTATTAGAGGGGAAAATAAAGAGAGTCGTGCATAATTTCATCATGTTTAGGTAGTAGCAATGCTTTATTGCTGTCCACGGATGAACTCTGCGAAACAGGGAGGACAAGGCAAAAATATCCACTTGCTTGGTACCCACTGTTTCAACCAAATTTACATCATTTCAGCACGAATCAACCAACCCCTCTAAAGACATAGGCAAGGTCATCTTTTTCAGTGCAGGAAATAGAAACATCCTTTTCAAACACAATAACTTGTGCATAGTTGGATTTTAGGGGTGAGCACCTGAGCCATTTGCTACGAGAGAAGCAATAGAAGGTCATGTCATGGTCATTTAGAAAGATGACTTCAGGTTCTTTAATGCCTACCCAGGTAAAAGTTGTCATTGCATGATGATGTCTTTTATTAGTAGCACTCATTAGCTGTACCCCACAAGATGGTACTGCCCTTTCCTCTGACCTTTGCTACAGCGAGTGGTGTGACATTCTTTAAATTCTTCTTTCAGACAATCCCAGACAAAAACGTTGGGACACAAAGCAAGTTCACTTACAACGTTGATAATCAGGTGATTTTTTCCCTTTTTGTCGGAAAAAAAAAACACAACATTTTCCAACACTGACTAGGGGGGATGGGGGATACCTGATCCAGCTCAACTGTCCCAACTAATTTTGTCCGGGACTGTGGACAGAGAACAGCAAGATTATTTTTCACGTAATTATTCAACTTTCAGATGTGGCAGCAACATATCTTGGAGCTATATTTTGGACTTAGATCAGAACTGGTAAGCAAAGTGGCCCACGATGGATCTCAGAACTGCCAAAGTCCCATAACTCTAGGAGCAATGAGTCTGCTAACAATTTTTATTTTCAAGAAAATCAAAGAGCAACTGCAAGGCATCACCCTCATCAGCCATTGAACAAGGTAGGCGTTGACTTATTATTTGCATGAATTATTTCAAAATATCTCCAATCCTAGAACATAATGAATGCTAAACTTTTTTACAGTGCATGAATCAATTGCCATGAAACTCTACTACATAGCCCAGACAGTTACAGGGCTTGCCCAAAGCTTTTTAAGGGAGGAAGCACTTTCATTTAAAACTAACTTGTTTAAATCAAGTCTACCACCTCAGTGAAAAAAATATATACTGCACAAAAACTGGTAGTTACTTCAGTCTTTAGTTTTCCCTTTCATAAAATCTGTTTTTGTTTAGTTGCAGATCAAGAGGCAGAAAACCAGACAAATAATACTTTACCATCCAGAGAGGGCATAACATCAATGTAAACTCTGTACAGGTACGGCAGAGCATCCTAGAAAGTGATAACATGTCACTAAGTTAACAAAATTGTAATTACAGTACTGCAGTGGTATTGAAATCAATCATCATATTTCTTTTCTAGTGATATATCTGTAAACTAGCTGGTGAACTACTCTAGAGCACCACCAAAGTTAAACATATATTCACATTAAACCAGTATTGTATTGCATGGCATCACACAGGATGGCATGGCATTAAATTAGTCAAATTTCTGACACTATTTAATTTGTCAGCACGATTGCAGGTGGCTTTCAACACATGTCTCTGAAATGAAAGAAACACTTTGTGTCCCAAGCAGGATTCAAACCTGCATCTCCCCAAATATTAGTCGGGCGTGATATCCGCTACACCATCAGGCAACCACACTGGATACATGGCAACTTGCTGTGGTGAGTAGATCGAACACGGCCAACTCAAGGCCCTTTTTTCTTTTGAGACATCTGTGTGTTTCATGGCAGCAGTTTTCTCTTTCCAAACTTTGTCAGCGGCAATGCTTGGCAAATGGGTCACAGCTCACGAAAGGATTTTTTTCTTGGGCAAGAACTACTCTTGGATGTGGGTAAATACTTTTGAGCAGAACTGTAAGTTACAATCAATAGGTAATAAACAGTAGTGGTCTGCAATACAAGACTGCCTGCAATGTTTAGCACATTTTTTGTAGATGTCCATGTACATGTACATGTACATCATAGTTCAGGTAATTCGTGAGAGGTGAAATATTTTTTTTGCCTCAAAAAATTGAACATTTAAGGAAGGGGGCGGGGGCATCTTATGTGAAATTTCAATGCAATCCTCCCATTGTGCTCATACTTATAACTTTAAATCCAAAATTGTATTAGCCTATCAGCAACATATCATTAGTGAAAAATATAAATTTAATTATATTGAAGTTGCATTTAAGTTTACTGCTTACTTACATGGTTAATGTGTAGATTTGGCAGGTGTGGGATAAAATCATTCCCAACAAGAAATCCCATTAGAATCCAGTCATCTATGATTCTCTCAAGATCATAAGGAAAGGGAAGTTTCTCCTGTGAGATAAAATTAACTATTTGTCAAACTAATTCATTGTAAAGGAATTTAATGACATTACTTTTGTTTTGTTTTTTTACCAATTTTTAAAGTTAACTTTTTGTAACATTAAATCAATGTATGTGCCTGCAATTATACAAACTAATAAAAAAAATATTGTGCAAGTAACTGAGTAAGCGAGCTGTTGAAGGGTCTCCAAACCATTTACAGAAGTTTTCAATTTTGAGCATTTTCTCAAAAAATCTCCAAAATGACTTGTAGAAAATTGATTTGGTGTCTTGGGTAAAGCACAGACACAAGGATTGAATCCTAAAAATATGGATAACCACTTCATATACAGGAAATTATGACATTGCACTATTGAGATTTCATGGATAGTGGTTTCTCCCATGTGACGAGTTACATCAAAAACATTCTTTTTTGGAGTAATCTCACTCAAAATTTCCTTGTGTTCAAAGTAGACAACCCATGATGACCAGCGTTTTTGTGTGCTTGCTGTAGCCAAGAAAATTTTAATTTAATTTAAACCAGTGAAATAGGTTGTAAGGTCCAAATCAAAATGCTTTCTAAGCCAACTTGTGATATCTATATTCAGATAACATAGCCAGTAAAACAAGTCATTTGCTGAGCAAATTGAGTGATTTCCAACAGTAAAGTAACAGTAGTAAAACAAGTCATTTGATGAGCAAATTACGAGTGATTTCTAAGTTCAATTTCCACTCCTGTCCCGAACAGCAGCTGGTAATCGAGCCTAAGTGACTTCCAGCAGAAAACCACAGCAATTTGAATCTGTAGACTACTGTGTGAATCATTTGGGCCTGCAGTGGTAGTCAATCAAAGCAGGTGACTCTGAGTTCTTCATGAATAATTCATCAGTTGAAGGTTGGCAAAGTGGTTTAACTGCTGAAGGTTGTGGGTTTGAATCCTGGCATGTAAACTTTTATTTTCTCCTAAGCTACATGTACTAACTGATGGTTGCAATTTCAGTATTGTGCAAAAGTAATGCAAACAAAATTCATCAAAGTTTCATCAGGCGAATTTTCCACAAAATGCTGTTGAAATTTTGGAAGATGTTTTGAAGCGTTCTGATCGAAAAATTCACAATCTTTCTCAAAAATGCAAAGTAGTAAATTTTCAAGGTAACCAGACAGAAATTTGAGATAGCGAGATTCAAAGCAACAAATTTTTGTGGTATGAACCGGCATGAACAACTTCTCTGAACAAACTTATTTAACAATTGTTGGATGTTGTCCTTCAGTAGAATTTTAAATGAAAATGGTATAAGTTCAATTGACGCCTTACACTACTGTAAAATGATATTAAAATTGTTTAAAAAAATCCAAGCTTTCGCCGATCTACGGCATCATCAGGGATAAGAAAAAATATTCTGCGTAAGGCTTATATACAGATGTAAAGTAAAAACGTGTGAAAAGCGAAAGAATGTGGGGGGTAAAATGCATGAGCTAAATAATAAGATACAAATATGAATAAAAATGAATGACATGATCTAAGTACAAAGAGTCTCTAACTATGTTAAAATAATTATTAGAATAAAAGGTCTGCAAATTTGCTGCATTCCTCTTGGGAGTTGAGGGCAGCTTTGTAGTTTCATATGTAAAACACTTCGAACAGTTGTAGATTTGCAGGGTCGTTTTCTAGTACAATGGTCTTGATTTCGATGCCTTTGTGGACTTTGTTTTGGCACTTTGAAATGTGTTTCTTCTTTTGGTAAACAGCGTTACGTAATAAGCACAATTTGGTGCTGGAGATAGGGCAGTTGGCCCTCGTGCATGTCCATTCTGTGTGACCTTTATGTCATGCATTGCCATAACTCTGAAATCCGAAATGCACTGGTTTCCAAACCAAGCACACTATTGAGCTGAAAAATTTTAAACTGATATAAATTTAGCACCCTTTACACCTGATGAGGACAAAAACTTTCATGGCTCCATAATGTTGGATTTTGGAATTTGATGACATGATATGAAAACGATCTATTAAGTGTCTATATCATCCGAGCATCCACATTAAGTGGGATCTCGGAAAAAATGTAACTACAGATGCATGTTATCAGGAAACATTGAACACCTACAATGTGCAGATAACAAGTGTCTGTAAAACAAGGTTGACTGTACAAGAGCATGTCCCTTGGGTCATAGAATGATCACAGAAATGTTTTAGCGCTACATAATATTATTCGCATCTGTAAGAAACAGGTCAATGTAAAAGAAAAGTATGATATCTTCGTAAAGACATTATTTTCAATAAGTGGAACAACGAAGCTGTGACGGATTGAAGCTTTCAGAGACGTATTGAACAGGTTTAAATGACAAAAATTGATTGTTGATTGTTAAATGCACTATAATTTTGCTCAAAATCTTACTACATATCAACACAGGTCAGATCAGGGCAGATTGCAAAATCCGAGAACTGAGAATATGCCTCAGTTTGCTTTTTATAGCATTACACTCTCCCTATTCCCGTGAACTGTAAACACCAGGGGATAAGCTGCACCTTTTCACTCAAGAATTCTCCTTAAAAATTGGGGATGCAGGTTATCTGCGAGAACATCTGGACAACATGCCATAAATTTGCATAAATAAACACTTTTCATCAAAAATTTATAAGATAGTATAGCACTGTAAGAACTTCATAAAACTAATAATTCTTAGTTTGCACATGACTAAAGAGTCACCAAAGTTATTATCCTCATCAGGCATAAGTGGCAGTAACTTTTCAGCTCAATAGCTTGCTTCGTCTGAAAAGAGGCACCTTTTGAATTACAGCGTTAAATGTAAGGTGGTGCATGACATTAAGGATGTGTTTGTCGAAAAATATATACTAATCTAGTGATTTTTAGCCTTTTCAGAAGTTAAAGTATTAGGAAAAGTGCTTATTTAAATGTTTACTTGATCAGTTCAGATAATCAGTCACCTAGATAGCCAAAGCAAGTTTCCAGTTGTTTACACTATTTTCTGGCTGCCATGTTGGTGTTCCATGGAGGTACACCAACATGGCGGCTCCATACTGGGCTCTAAAAATTTGTGCAAAATATTTCAATGAATATTTGAAGTTTGAGAAAACGTTAAGACCTAAAACTTGGAGAAGTGTCTTGTTTATTTCTCTCCTATAACATCATAATTTCTTGACTTTATACATTGAATGGTTTTCGAATTATTTTTTTTATTGTGACAGTGTAACCCAAAAATATCAAAGTATTGCTCGTACACATTGGCCCCTAGCAGGACCATTTTTGTTCGCAAGCGTAAGCTTACATTTCTTGCTGTTAAAAAACATTAACCCATTGACGCCTGAATGAAATGCCTGTGACCCACCCCTAATTCCCTGGCGTTTTTTTGGAATATTTCAGAGCGAGCGAAAGCACAAAAATAAACCATATGCGCAGTAACGACAGACACAAGATCAGGTTTCAAGACATCGTTTATTTAAAGTTGAATAATTGAAGGGTCAAAATATTAAAAATAATGACAAAAAGAACTCAACCTGATGTGTGAAACTGATAAGTAAACAAGAAATTATATTATTTCTTTACCGCGCGACAAAATGTCCCACAGAGGCTGAGAAAATTGACTTCGCCAAAATGAGTTAATTATTGACTTTGGAGGACAAAAAACGAAACCAAATTCAACAGAATTTCATTCTTGTACTATAACGGCTAACATTTGAGAAAACAACGAAAAATAAAAGCGAAGAACTCATGTAAAACTCAATCTGAAAACAAGAAATCGAGTAATTTCTTCGCCGCGCAAGGAAAATATTACAATGCTGCAAAAGAAAGATGAAAGTCGTAAATCAAAAAGACGACAAAAACAAGCGAATTATTTTGAGATCAGTCGTATTTCAACTGTGTTAATTAGAGGTCATTTAGTTCTTTTCTCAGCGGTTCTGTAGTAGCTGAATAAGACTCCAAAAAATATTTCAACGAAGCCAATAAACTAAATAAACGAAGTGCCAGGAGACCGCCGTAAAATAAAAATCCAGCGTGCAAATTACTGTTCACTTTTAAAACCTAAAATTCCCAAATACAGGGAACCAAATGAAAGAAATGCAGAAGGAAGTTCAATAACAATAAATTTTCATCCAAGCTGCGGCGAAGAAACCTATTTAAAAGCAAAAAATTGTTCAAATTTCGCAGACGTGCTTCGCTGCATAAACAGCATGTTCAAATTATTCTTCACACTAACGCGAAAGCTTGAGTTTTGTCCAACCGCTTTTGCAGTCATTTATAGGCCCGTGGCTTTACCAATCATTCCGAAAGTTGAATTCAAGTTCGAAGTAATAATGTACATTACCCTTTTTGTTTCTTAAGTCCGAAAAGCTGCTTTCAATCTGCGATCTGTCGTCAAAACTTACTTGAAAGCGCTCCGATCTTCATGTTTTCGCGGCAGTTGTGGGAAGAAAAACTTCTTCACCAGATAGTTTTGAGGACGCTGTACTCCTTGATCCTCCATTCTGAGGCCACCTAAACATTGATTTGTATTTTTCCTTTCTATTTTAAAGCCCAAATCAGTCATTTATCCGTGTTAGGGATGAAAACAAGACCTTGGAAGTTTTTAGATTTGGACCGCGACGCGCCATGATTACCTGCACTTTTCGAGCGCGCAATTTTAAGAAGAAAAACCATCTTTCTAGGACCCATAAAGTCCTCTAAAAATATGCTCAGAAAGCCCATTCTGATTGGTTTATTTGTCCTCAAGAACAATAGAACAATAGGAGAACAAAAAGTCCTCAGGGAGGGTAGGAAAGGCAATTGTCCCCACATGCTTTTTTTCGGGCGGTTACGGGCGGCACAGGAAAATGGAGGAGTTTTTCACACAGGCGGTTACGGGCGGCACAGGCGTCAATGGGTTAAACCTTCGTTAAAAAATCTTTGAACCAGTTTAAGGTTGCCATTCTAAGGCAGATGAACATCGCTCAGCAGGAAATCTCCATTCCACCACAAAGCTGTTTACATTGTCGCACTGAAATGAGCTGTGATCAAAGAAAGCTTCAAAAGCTATTTGTGCCCAGTACTCCAATTCAACTCCTGTGAAATGCCTGGCTACTAAGCTACACATGAACCAACAAAAGAGCTCTTGTGTTGAATGTAAAATTGTATTGAAAAACTGACAGGAATGAAAATAAAAATACTGGTTAAAAAATACCAGAGAGAGATCAAACATATGTCAAAGCTAGTAGACATCATTTCCATGCTATTGCAGAACAAAAATTATAAGTGATGGTTTCAGATTGAAGCATTCTCTGTTTTCAAAGTTGGTGAATTTTTGCAGGTTTGCTTTCAATAAAACAAGAAATTTACATGTAAAGATCTTTCTCAAGACTCCACTTTTAATTTATTTCGATTTCTTTCCAAAAACGTTTTTTCAAAATTTGAGTTGCCAAACTTGAGGTGCGGCTTATCTGCAAGTGTGGCTTATCTGCCGGTGTTTAGGGTAGTTTGTAAGTGGACCAAAGAAGGTCTAAGGAGGATAACATACTAAAGGTAGTGGTAAATGGTTTAGTCTTCAAAATGTACAATTTTCTTTACAACAGCTGTTTGTTTTCACCACTTCAAGCCTCCAGAGTGCAATAATTTTCCAATAGTGGGGCCTAACAGGCCTTTCAATTAAATTTTGTTTAGGAAGTGCTCAAAATTGGAAATCACCTGAAAATTGTAGTGGCCATAGTGATCTTGTATCAAGACGCTACCTACAGTCTATAATTGTGATTTGCAGGGGTTTTCAGTAATGCCAATGTAATTTTTGTCTGGAATACACATGGCTATAACTTGTATATTTAGTGGTTATATACTGCAGGGATCTATATTCGCAGTCGTCCCGTCATCTGTGACAACAACAAAATCGTAGGGACCTAAACAATACAGAAACTTGTCCAAAAAGACAAGTTTAGTTTGACTCCACTAGGAAAAAAAACATTTCTTAAATTTTGTTATGAGTTCCCTGCATCCTGACCACTTGTTATCCATTTGAAACTTGTAGAAAACAGATAGAGATTTGCAGCTTTCTTTTGCAATTTCGCAATTAAATCGTCATTTTGGTCCACCATCTTGGATGAAGTGAATGAAATCATTGCAGGTTCAATTTTCATTTTGTCAACCAATGATGCTCTGTACTACATCCGCAGTACAAACAAAAAGAAATGCTAAAAACAAAAAACACGTGATGCAATTGTATCAGCAAATACGAGCAGGAAGAGCAAAAACGTTCCTTTCAGCCTTCATGGCAGTCGAAGAGGCCTTGGTTTTCTTCAGAAGGGCCTTATGCATATCCGCCTTATGTCAAATGTTAGGTTATATTTTGCTTTTTACGCTCTGAATTTCCAGAAAAAAGCTCAAAACAAGTTTCTGCTCCACAACAAAGCAAAAAACTTTGTCTCACTTCAAGTTTTGAAAACAATAATTTTGTCTTCACTTCAAAAAACAGCAAAATGTTGATTTCAGGTCAACAGGCGATCTTAAAGATGTTTTTTTCACTTAAGAAACAGTAAAATGTTGATTTCATGAGAATGCATGACCACAGAGATGCTCATTTCACATAAAAAACAGTTCAATGTTGATTTCATGTCAACACGAAAGCTCAAAGATTTTGATTTCACTTAAAAACACTAACATCTCGTTAATTTCAGGTCAACGGGCCACCTCACAGGTGCTTCTTTCACATAAGGAACAAAAATGATGAAATGTTGATTTCACAAGAATGTGTGACTGCAGAGATGCTTGTTTCACTTTAAAAAAAACACATAAGTTGATTTCACATCAACGGGAAAGCTCAGAGATGTTGATTTCACTTTTAAAAAAATACACACATGTTGATTTCACATGAAAAGGCGACCTCAAAGGCGCTTTTTTCACTTGAGAAACAGTTAAATGTTGATTTCACGAGAATGCGTGACCACAGAGATGCTCATTTCACTTAAAGAAGGCAGTTGTTGGCCATTATCTGTGGTACTCCCTGTGTCAATAACTACGTAACTCGGATTATGGGGCATCAAAGGAACCAAAGAATCCTTGCCCAAAGTGGATTCTTCTTTTTCTTTGACACACCATGATCCGAAAGATGTTGGATTAATCTGTTTAGAAAAGAAACGCAAAATCTGTTTTTGGATTTAAGAATCCAATCTTGGATTTTCTTAAAGAAACGCACCCTCATATTGCTGTTTACCAGGCTTTTAAGGCCACCAAACATCCAATGCGTGTGATCACAATGCATGCCAGGAAGGTTCTCTACAACTCACGTGCAGGAAACATGGCAGTCAATGCAAGACATATTTTAGAAGTCTAAAATCAGTTCTCACTTTCCAAACTTTGACGAGGGCAACGCTTGACAAATGGGCCACAACTCACAAGAGGATTGTTTTCTTGGGCAAGAACTGCTCTTGGACTTTGCTGCCTGTATCAACCTGACTTCAAATGCCGATAACTCAATTGTATCAGTTTGTTTGAACATCAGAAAGCACATTTTGGTTCTTTAAAACGTGCTGATGACTTACAGGTTTATCAAGGCTTTATGATGCCTCTCAACCACCAGGCAGGCATGCAAGGTGTTTTACATGTAAAAGAGCACTTAAGAGCTTCATATCTCTTTTCTGTCCAATAGTATTTCCGCTGGCGCTTACTCCAACTTAGCGTTGTGTTTCATGTCACAATAACCGATGTAAACAACCTGGTTCCCAGATTCCCACTTAATTTCCTATTTTCCTTTGGCTTACTAGAGGACAGCAAAGATTCTGAGGGATTTGATTTTGACTTTGAAACCTATATACAGAAGCTACATTTTATGTGTCGTATTGGCATAGGACGCCGCCATCTTTACTTGAGAGAAAGCTATCTAGACTCAGGCAGATTTTTTTCCAGAAATGTGCAGCATTTAAAATATAATTTGTAGTTAATTTCCCAAGATTGAGGCAACCCGTAGGATTTCACGGTAATGGTCGTTTCCGGTATCGTGTCATTACTGTGATTCAGAAATAACAGAATCAAAAAACTGTTTGCCATGGAAATCTTCAGCCTTGCTGATCAAAATTTATTTGATAAAAGGTTTTTTTTTTCTTTTCTAATTCTCAACAAGAAGAGTAATTCTTTTGATTAGCACTCTGATTATATATGAAACTAAAACATTTTCCACCTTATTGCATCCATCCCAAAGTGCATTGCATGGCATGTGAACGGGCAAGTAAAATTTTGCCAGGGCAAGTATGTCATCTGGCATACTTGCCCTGCTGACAACTTGGAGAAAAAACTAATATGGATCCCTCTACCAGTAGTACCCAAGAGACAATCCTTAGATTATTTAACTTTTAAGTCACCTTTAGTTCACTAAATTCCCAATCCAGATATTCTCTGAACAGGGACAGGTGAAGAAGATGAAAAGTCGTCTTTTCAGGCTTTGTTATTCTGTAATAAAAGGCAAAAATAAATAACCTGTTACCGGTAAACAAAGTAATTCATTCCCTTCCCACAATCTACAGTTTTATCAAAGGAAGACTTAAACACCCCCACACATAAAAATTTGTTGTGCATGTATACATGTATACATAATCCTGTGTGAAAGTGTGTCAGTAGTAATGGAGACCAAACATTTTTTTTTAAATAGCTGGGGCTAGCAGTGGACCAATATAACAACAACAACAACATTTATTTATACCAAAAAAAAGGAAAGAAGAATACAATAATTTGAAGCTTATAAATGAGGTATTAGCTGCCTATAACAACCATAAGGCTAAAAAAATTAAGCAGTTATCTAGTGGATACGACAAAAATTACAGTAATGTGTATTAAAATAATATAAAGCAAAAGTAACTTAATAAAAATTATTAACAAACATAGAAGCCTCAACTGTGCTCTGTTGTGTTGTACAGCACACAGGAAGCAGTAGAGCAGGAAAGAAGTGTAAGGGAAAACATGAGATGAAGTCAAGTGTTTCTCCCTACTTCTTGAGTGCCCTACCACTTCCTAAGTGCTTGACAACAGAGTACAGTCAAGGCTTCTTTATATGTTTTATGATAAAGAATCTATTAATTTTCCAGACATTTGGCTGCATTTTCAAACCAAACTTTATTTTCCAAACGGGAAAAAGTGGCATCAGCCTGCATCTGTTCTCTGATAAACCACACCAAAATAAGCCAATCATGATCCTTGTTAAAATTGTTCAAATAATCTGATTGGCTAACGAGACAACAGCTGACAATCACAAACTGGACTTCTGCTAAACTTTCGGTTTTGAGTGGCTTTCGAGAGGAGAACAATCACATCAAAGTTTGCTTTTAAGTTTAATCTTTAAGCACCTAAAGGTTTCTTGTCCAGAGGAATCAAGCTGCATTAAGGCTCATGAAAATGTAATTTTTTCCAATGGAAATTACAAAACAAGAAGCTCAGAGCTTACGGATGAAAATGCAAAATACTGAGCTCTATTTGAAAGGAGCTCCAGTTATTTACTGCTGGCTGCCGCTTGCAGCTGCTTACAGCAAGATTGCCTGAACTAGCATCAAAGTTGAAAGACTAAACTGCTCCCACTGGTTCTACTCTGAGTACAGGAGAGAATATCAGAGCAATCTTTCAACTGATCACTCGTTGGGTGAGTGTACAGTAGATATGAAATTGTTAAGGTTCACTTCGCTGAGATGACCAGAGCTGACATCGCTAGTTAGCAAACGAGTGTTACTACACTCCATGTATGTGTTGTTTGAGCATTTTTACAAAAAAAAAAAGCTTCTCAATATAAACTGAAACAGCTCAATTGGTGTTTTCTACCATTATTTTACATGTATAGTGTAATTTCTGCTTTTGTAACAAATATAATGTCTTTTATCTAAGCATTCAGTAGGTTGACAATTTGTTTATTTGGCTACATGATTACTGTTTTGTATGCAGGAATCTAGCAAAACTTGTTGTTTTATTACAGTTTTAACACTACTGTTGTCAAAAATGGCCTCCGTGCAGCCATGTTTACTGCAAACAAATAGCTTGTTTCCCTTGTGTTTGTCTGAGTCACAGGGAACGTTTAATTTCAGTCAAATTTGTCAAAATTCCGAAGCAAGAATTTGAAAGCCAGCTTACCGTCACCAATCTGTGCATCTGTTCTCTGATAAAGCACACTGTTTCAGCCAATCAGAGCGTGAATTATGTGGAAACTTTATAATAAATAGATATATAAGGGTAAGGAAAAAATAGTCATCAAATAGAACGCAGCTGAACAAGAACAATAACTATTAGAAAGTGAAGCTATCTTGTTAACCTAAAACATGAAAATGAGATATGATGTGTTTCCAGCAATTTCCAAAACTGATAATTTGAAATACCACAATAAGGGTATCAACCTAATGACCCATCGTTGGTAACATATTATAGACCTGAAAAAGGCTATTTTTCTTCATCATGGAAAGGTACAATATACTGTAACAAGACATTGTTGCTTGTCTCATGATTTTCTGTACATTTATTTCCCACTTAGGAAAAAGACAACTCAAGAACAATACAGAACAGTTGGACCAGAATTACAACTTCAAAAATTGAAATACCTAGTGGAACAATTACTGGTCTCCATTTGATACATTGTATTTTTCTCATTGCCATTAATCATGCTGGCACTGACCGGTGCTGGGGATCACTAATTATATTCTTTTTCATTCACTAAAAGTCTATCTTTGAAGATTTCTAAAAACAAGTTTAAGCTAGGGGGATTGTTGTCTAGCTTCCAAAAGTAGATATGCCATTTGGGAATAAGGATAACATACTTTAGTTAACAATTATGTATGTGAGCTCATTGAGAATGAACCCATTCACAGTCCTTCTACCTCACTTATCTCATGATGTAGTCCCTTGAAATGTAGATTGCATCAATTCAACTACTCAGTATCCCATGGCTGTATTATGGTAAGTCACAGTTTACCAGCTTTTAGTAATGGAATTGATGCCAGGATCACAGTCCCTGAAGGCATCAGACAGCATTGCCAAGAACATCAAGCTGAACAGCATCAGGGCCAGGACACAACCCTGTTTGACTCCGTTGGTCACTGGGAAGGCTTCAGATGGTTCACCGTTGTTGAGGACTCTGGCCATCATGCCATCATGGAATTGGCAGACGATTGTGATGAAAGTGCTCGGGCAGCCGAATTTCTCCATGATCTTCCAAAGGCCTTCCCAGCTGACCGTATCGAAGGCCTTGGTCAGGTCAACGAAGGTCGTGTAGAGGTCGCAATGCTGTTCCATGCACTTCTCCTGGAGCTGACGAGCAGCAAAGATCATATCACTGGTCCCACGACCCACACAGAAACCACATTGGCTCTCAGGGAGGTGGCCTTGCTCCAGGTGCTCCAGCAAGTGGTTCAGCAGGACACGGGCCAAGATCTTGCCTGCTATAGACAGGAGGGATATTCCTCTGCGGTTATCGCATGCCTGGCAATTGCCCTTCCACTTATAGATGTGCACGAAAGTCTGGGAGAGAAGAGGAATCAGCCGCAATACCAAGCTCAAAGTCTACCATGCTGTGGTCCTCACCTCCTTAATCTATGGCTGGGAAACCTGGACTGTGTACAGATGGCATGAGAAGCTGATCAACCACTTTCATCTGCGGTGCCCCCGAAACATTCTCCACATTCACTGGCAGGACAAAGTCTCGGACACAGAAGTCCTGAAGCAGGCAGACCTTCTCAGTGCCACCACTGTCATGTGCAAGGCCCAGCTGAGATGGGCAGGCCACGTCTCCCACATGCCAGATGACTGTATTCCAAAGCAGCTCTTCTACGGGGAGCTCTGCTCTGGCAAGTGCACAGTTGGAGGGCAGCGAAAGCACTACAAGGACAGTCTAAAAGTCTCCCTAAAAGACTTCAACATCAGCATTGAGTCCTGGGCGTCTCTTGCCTCCGACAGACCCTCCTGGTGCCAACTCACCACCAAAGGAGCCCACGCAGCAGAGGAACGCAGGTCCCATCAAGCCAAGGAGAAGCGAGCAGTACGCAAGGAAAGAGCCACCAGTACTAACAGCACAGCCCCTACCCACTTCTGCCCTACCTGTGGGAGAGGCTTCCTTGCCCGGATTGGTCTCATCAGTCACCTCCGGACACACCATAGAAATTTATTTTTAACAACCTAGATGTCTTTGGTCATCTTAGACTACGAAGGACGAACAACATAGCTGATAAAAATGGTATTAACTAAAGGTCATACCACTGAATTGTACTGAGCATCTTTACTACAAGTAATAATATATTTTTCACATCATTTAACACACCATTAGGAGATTTCTTTCAAGCTAAGCTCAACAGAGAAATAAATGAAGGGGTGCATTGAAAAAGACGCCAAGTGACATCTGATAGACTGCATGACTCTCCTAGCAAATTGCTTTTTGTTTCCTAGTATGAAAAAAGGAGAATTCAACATGAGATCTTGAGTCACTTAAGGCTTTTATCCATGCACCCCTTCAAATGGTGTTTCTCTCCTAAAAAAGCAAATTGGCTCCCACTTTTTAACGCAAAAATTAAAATGGCAAATAGGTGACTAAATATGTCACAACCTAAAGAAAAGATAACATTTCTCCTTCGAGATAAATTATTTTCATTTGAATGCTGTAAAGAACACTTTGTCAGGAAATGCTGGCTTGCAGTGAACTTTTTAATTTGTTTTATCACTTTCATTTCTTTCCCATTAAAATAGTTTATAATACAGGACCAAAGACAAGTCTATTGAAAGACTCTAATACGTTAATGTAAGAAATGATTTGTCAGCAAATTAATTATCTTCCCTTTCAGATTACTTGTCCATTCCCAAGGGAAACCTCCCAGGTCCAATAGTTTCTGAAAGGTCTGTCCATATTGTGCAAGAC
>Ga0099806_1278953_pt1 | contig 15997 bp, 4 predicted proteins | sample OrbCnscriptome_3_FD_81147 | JGI IMG/M metagenome (GOLD analysis project Ga0099806, IMG submission 81147) | Metatranscriptome of coral microbial communities from Puerto Morelos, Mexico - Orbicella C C metatranscriptome (Eukaryote Community... | ecosystem: Host-associated > Invertebrates > Cnidaria... | reverse complement strand
ATGCACATCCGAGCCCGACAGAAAAGCCCTCGACCTCCTCGGCGAGTAGCCACGAAATAAGTGAACAAGAGGAAACGCCAGATGACCTGAGTGATCCGCCAAAAAAGCGGAAACGGCGAGTGCTCTTCACCAAGGCGCAAACATACGAACTTGAAAGAAGGTTTCGACAACAACGATATTTATCCGCTCCCGAACGAGAACAGCTCGCCCGGATTATCAACTTGAGCCCGACGCAGGTGAAAATTTGGTTTCAGAATCATCGGTATAAATACAAGAAACAGAGCTTCGAGAAAGGAGTGATGAATGAAGGAGCTCCTTTGTTCACTCCAAGAACTGTACCAGTGCCCGTGCTAGTACGAGATGGCCAGCCTTGTCATGGCGGCACGGTCAATAATTTTGGATATTTACGTCATGATCCTACGGACTTCTATCATTTTCCTCCAGTAACTTCATCTTACATCGCTCCAAGCAATCCGTATTGGAACTGGTAGCACAAACATTCAATTACAACGTGTGTTGTGCGAAGAAACCTAGAACAATGCGGGTCTCTCCTTCAAGCAGGCTGTCACGATGAAGGCTACAAAGTCAATTGTAAGCTTATATGCCAACATTCTCAAAATCCTTAACTCCAAAGAACCACTTTATTTAAATAATCGTACGCTTTGCTCTGGATGTAATGGTTTTAGTTTATATTCTAAGAGTTTTCTTTGGAGTCGCGTCAACGTTGCGTTTTCGTGTGACTCAACAGCTGTTCGATGTCCTTCTCGAGTGTGATTTGAAAACATTTTGTTTTGAGCTTTTAAAAACTGTAAGTAGCCAGATTTTATAGGAAACAATTTTATAGGTTTTTCTTTAGCGCGAAAAAGTTTGATTTTGTAGTTATTTTTTATATTATAAGTTGCTAGGTAGCTTTAAAAATTGTTCTTAATGCTTTTAGTAAATGCACGTCTGAAATTAAGACGATAGTGATAAGGGTTCATCATTCTTCAAGGGATAATCCTTTCCAAGCCAAACTTAAATTCTAATTACAATTCTTCTCATCCTTACTAAAATGCTGGTTGTTTGAGCTTGGCATAAACGTCAACGGCTATTAGTTCGCTCTTTCTCAGTAAAATCGTTTCACATTACCGCACGAATTGTCAGAAAACATTACAACCGCAATGGGACACGACTGGATGAATCAAATTTGACAACGCGATGTTTGGCAAACAACACGTCTCGTTCTACTTAAAGGATTTTATGAGATGCTCTCTCGCACCTGAGTTGACAGGACTCTCGCACTAAGAGTTTTGCTTTTGTGAAATCAAACAAGCAAGGAAATTCTGTCATTAGGGCATCAGTACCAGTTTGTTTCCCTCTTGAGGTGAAAATCAGGAAAAGGTTGTTGCTGGATTGAGTCATGTTATGAAGCGGAGCGTATGAATGCCATAATTGATTGTCGTTCGTGTTTACTCGATGAAAAAAGAGGAGGGGTTTCTGTAATTTCCAAGAATGGATCTTTAGCAAATTGAATCAACGTTCGTTTGCTTTCAGATTAGGCAAGAAATAACAGAGACGTTTATAGACAACAAAGAGAGACGCTTCGTTGCCACAGAGTTTGAGCAAATTAGAATACGTTATCGACTTTTAAACACGAAAAACTCTCATTGTAGCGGAGGGATAGCACGTTGTTCAAAAAGCTAAACTTTGTTGCTTCAACGCTTCAGTTTTCGCCTGGTATTGGGACAAAGACCTTGTTAATGAAAGAAAAACGCAATAAATCGTGAAGAAAACACTATGAATAAAACATTAATCCACTATTTCACTTATACCTCTTTGTTCAAAAGTGTTAATAAATTGGGGAAACAAAACCATTTGTTGGGACGAGTGTTGAGTGTTAGCAGAGTTATGAATCCTCCTTAGTAAGAACAATTTTTAATCACTAGTTTTCTTCTTCAAGTCTACATTCGCCGTGAAAATCACTCGCCTTTTTTAAATTAAAAGGGTTCATGGTTTCTGATCCATAAAAAATTGCTTTCGTCAAGATATTCACTTAACAAGAGATTCGGGTCGGTTTGACTTTTCACCGCAGCTTGCTGGAATAATAATCTAAAACAGTCGAGAAGCTCGGGCAACCATCCTTAAATTTGACTCTACCAGTAGTTAAGAGACATCCACAATCGATATTTCTTCGGTGCTATTTTTAACGAACAATAAATGTATGTATTTATACCCCCTATAGTTGCACCCTAGTTGTGAAAGTTATCCAACACAAATGTACACAAAAACTTTCAAATAAAAGAAACAAAGGACAAATCGTGTTTTCATCTCATTAAAAAAAAATTGAAGACATGGCAGTCCCCAAAAACCCATTTGCAAATGAGTTTTCAGACTCATTTAGTATTTTTTAACAGCTTATTTTTTCGCCCTCGCATTCCTGTGAGCCAGTCGATTTCCTAGGGTGTAATAAAGAAATGCGACAATTTATAGCAGTTTGACAAAAATTTATTGAAGAATTATCCGCGAATAACTCAACAACCGAACTAAAAATTCAATAAACTCCATATCTTGCTCATAGAATTATATCGCTCCAGCCGGTCGCTAGCTGTTTTCTTTACAGAGTAACTGGAGAGGGCTCTAACGTTCAAATAAATAACTCAGTAATGTTTCGAAAAGTACGGGAAGTACTTCTCTATTTGATCGCGACTTGATGTCTGCGAAAATATTCCCGCGAACGTTCGCTGAAGACATTGTCGGCACTAAAATTAAGACATAGACGCAAAATGTGTGTTTTTTTTAAATGAATTATGTGCAGTTAGAGATGCGTAAAACGTACGATGTACAGGTGACAAAAAAAAGTTTGTCTATAAAAGGACCATCATAATTGTACTCGCTAGCTTAAAGTTAAGGCAACTGAACTGTAAATTCCTCGCGACTTTTTGATGATAATTTTCAAGTCTTGGCTATGAGTTTTCTTCATCATTTGATCTACAATTCATTCACTGGCTTTCGGCTTTTATTTCCCTTTTAGAGGCCACCAGCCACACACAGCTGGTGGCCACAGATAAAACCGGGGAAAAAGCCGCGAAAAAAGTGCGGGATTTTGTGTAAGTGGCTAAAATTTAATGGGTTTTACTAGCAGTAAATGGAATCGCTTTCCGCCACCGTGTGTGCTTAAAACTCGGCCTGTCACGGACAAAACGCATAGCTATTTGTCACAATCTGTAGAGATGGGGATGAAAAGCGAGGCAGCGATGTCAATTGCGAAAGAATTTTCTAACAACAAACTCAAGGGTTTTTCTTTGAGATCTAACGAAGCCACTTCACCCGCTGCAGAATGTCCTCCTTCTGAAGTCTTGAAGGTTCAGTTCGTTTGCCCCGTACGACGATACCGTGCCCAGCCCCGAAGCCCTTAAGTTTCATTTTAAGACCAGTTACGAAGCCAAAACAGTACGTTTGTTTATGAATATGGAAGGGACACCCCACTGAGCTATTTTGATGTAAGTATTTATTAATCATGCAAAGGCTAGCAAGAAAAGACTGCTCCTTGGAAAATAAGTATCACCTAATGCCGACTTTTGGCTGCGAGTTTGTGCTCATTTCTCGAGTTCAAAGCCTGCAAGGGTCGAGCCAATTATTAGCGCAAGATGGCAGACTCTAAACTAATGGCTGGCGCGACGAGAACGTTTTAGTAAACTTCATTTGCATATATAGGAGATATAGTCCGAATTACTTTCTTATTCAACGCCAGCTTGGTCGAAAACAGCCGACAACTTACGTTTGTATTTTGGAGCAATACCTTTTTCCTGAAATTAAAACCACTGGTAAAGGCTTAGAGGTTTCTTTAGTCGCTAGGTAGACCGATATATTCAAAGACATTTATCCATATAGTTCTATTGAACTAAAATTGCACACAATTTCTGCCACAACTAACAAATACCCACGCGTTTTAACACGAAAACTACCCATATTTTAACACGAAAACTACCCATATTTTAACACGAAAATTACCATATTCTAACACCACAACACGGATTTCGTCAACAAACACTGGCGCAAGACACTCGATTTACAAAGAGTTCTTTAAGCATTCGACATTCACAAACAAGCACAGGTTCTCTCCAAAAAATTGAAATTGATAGTTTCGAGAATTCATTTTTATTCAAGTGGCTACGAAAAGAACCCCCCTTGATAAGTTATATTGGTTTGGAGGGCTTTAAGCTTACTGTTTGTAGTCGGTACGAGGTTATTCAGTCCATCGATGCCTGGTTGCGGCAACCGTAGTTCGACACTTCATTTTGTTCGGTAGTTGAATCAATCAAATTCAAAACACTCAAAAAAACATGACACCCGTATGTATGTTGTTATCAACCAAGTGCTTCTTTAGTAAATGAATAAAGTTGTTGTATAAACTAAAAAGAACACATGAAAACTGAATGGAAATCAAGTTCCTTTACATACATAGTTGTCAGGGTTCATTGAACAACAGGTCGGCAAGGGACTTCCGTGACTCGCTTAAATCCGGATAGATTTGTCCGGTTACTCTCTGGCGTCGATTCTAACATCCAAAATGAGCTAGCGCAGCAAGAAGAAACGATTTTTCAGCTGCTTAATGAGAATTTACGACTTGAAAGTGTCTTATGGCATGGCCTTAACCTGACCTTATGCATCACTAAGATATTGACATTTCTACGAGTGAAAGTGATCCTCGAAACTACCTCCAAAACCACACCCACGGAAAAATATCAGACATAAAAAGGATAAGTCAGGCGACTTAAAATTAATCCTGTAATCTCTCTTTTTTTTAACACCAACACTGCGGTATCGATTGCACATTTCTTCTTTTGTGCCCCGAAAGTTGAAATGATAGCACTCAATGTAAACAAACAGAGCTCTTACAAATCGCCTTTCTAAATGGAAGACCAAAAATGCGGTATGTTATAAAGCACAAGCAGGCTTTTGCAAAATAAAATGTACATAGCTTTATCTGGATCCTTCAGAATTTTTTCCTGAACGTGGCATTTCCGCTTGATTTCGGATTAGCATTCAAAGGGCACACACACACAAAAGAAAACGAAAGAAAGAGGAAAAATAATTTTCGATGATTGCATTGTAGCGCCATCCAAGCCTAACCTAGTTCACCACTTCGCCTCAAGGCATCCGTAAAAATTCCACCTACATTTCTGTTTAAAAATTTACGCGCTTTTCAATCTCCGTGTTCTTATAGACTGTTCGTGATATACCTGGTTTATTTCGATCTTATTTTTGACAAACAAATGGCATACAGGGCATTAGTACAATTTTAATCTGCTGATAAATCTGCTCCATATTTCAGTGTATATTTATTACTTTGTGGTCAGTGTGTCACAATTCAATGCGGGAAACTCAACTGAACAGCGAAGTAACTGCTCGTATATTATTTCATTGGCGCCAAACTGTCTGTAACCCGCATTCGTTTCAAGAGCCAAGAGCCACCCTTTTAGAAATTCAAAGTTACTTTTTATCACCAAGATTTCTTGCCATTACACTAGATCTGGTTTCGTAACCGATGCCATTTTGACAATAAAGGAAGTCTTAACTCCCCTGTTATCTTCAAGTTTGTATTAATTCTGGGGTTGCAAAAAGCGAACCTTTAATGTAACCACGACGCTTGCCGCCCAGTGTAGAATCCGAAATGATTGAACGGGTTTCTCCAACCGGTATTATAAAACCGCACCGCAGCTTTTCGATCAGATATCTGCGGTAGACATTATCGGTGTTGAGGAAAAGAGGAAAGAGTAAATGCTGAAAAAAGTAATTGTAATGTTCACACGACCTGTAGCAGTTGCAGCTATCTGAGAATTTGACCACTCGGCCAGTGACCTCCACATACGCTAGGAAATGAAGTAAGCTTGTAAGTAGCTTAGCTTGCCACTTGTATGTGCTGTAGCCGACACTATATTTTTGCAAAGCTGAATGGTTCCAAAACAAACCAATTTACAACTAAGAAATTACACCCTCTTGGGTCTCATTACAGGGACAGTTAGAAGTGTACAAAATTGTCACTCTGAGCAGTTTAAGGGTTCAACGAGCGTTTTTAACAACTCATTGAAATTTTTCTATGGTGATTCAAGACTTCAGCTTAAGAATCACGAAACACGAATCACGGTGGGCTTTCTTTAGCGGGGAATGTCTCGCTTGTGAAACTTTGCCAGTGTTAATCAGAAGCACGTCCCACGAAACTCTTTAGCGACCATATACTTTCCTTAACACGAGAAAGGAAATTCGATCGTGGAGGTGAAACGATTTTCAATTCAAGAGCAGTCATTTTACACCAAACCGTTTCTAAAAACCCGTGAAAAGAAAGCCACTCGACCCTTTACGAAATGTAAATTATGGATTTATTCAGGTCTTGAGAAGGTTTCGGATTACCAGCACTTAGCGTATAATGATTTGCTTTTCAAAAGCTCACGTGGCAGAGCATATAGCGATAAATTCAATATGCCATATGCGCCAAAATGCAGAACTTCGTATCGTATAATATAGCCAGGAAAGATAAAGGAATTAAAAGGATTGCGATAAAGTTAGAGATAAGCCGTTCACTACAAACGAAGTAGGCGCGGCACAGTTTGACAAGGTGCTCAAAACACCTCAACCCACTACCACACTGAGCTAATTTGCAGAGTTGAGGCGGGGAATGAATTCGTACTAGAGTTTTCATGTTTAATAGTACCGGCTTTAACCAGCTGATAAGAAAGAAAGCGCAACCAATATGGCATTGTTTAATGTGGACAGCTGATCTAAGAGCAGTAGCTGAATGTAAACATGGCCGCAATACGAAAATTAAAATGACCACTGTTTGACGCGCTGAAAAAACAAACCATAAAAAAGAAGAGCCGACAAGCGGGTTTGGTTCGCGAAAGTTATGAAAATGTCAATGTCATGAAAGAATTGTGTCAATTGAGGTGCTTGGAACGTGACAAATTCCTTTAAGGCCTGTGGCCTTTTCTTTTAGCTGAATGAGATGGCCGCTCGAGACTCGCGCATTTCCATTGTGCAAGAACTATACCGCACTTCTCACTTCTGGCTTCAAAACTGGCTAACGTGCCCGTGTTAAGAACAGAGCTCTTTACACCACTTAGCAGTGAAAAGATTGAGAACAATGTAGCAGACACCAAGCTAAAATGCCTTTTACTACTTTTTTGAGGGACGTGAGCAGTAAATGGTATACAAGCAGCTGAATCAGTGATGGCCGCCGGACTATCTGATTACAGTTGCAGCTGACACAAATATTTCGATACTGCCTTGATCATTTACCCCGCTGCAGTAAAAGTCTAATTCAAGCTTCCTCTAATGAAGGGAATTTAAAAATTGCTTCTATTTTGCATCTTGAGCGATTAAAAATTATATTTCATTAGGTGGTTGTGCGAAGACCAGTGCTCCAAGCGTAAAACGCACGTTCCAGAATCAAACTGGAAACATATTCTTTTATATAAAACTAAGAAAAGGTTTCATTCATTCTCTAAAGCGGTTGATTCTTAGGAGCTTTGAGACAGCCCCCCTTTAGGGGACAGAGGTAAACCGCTAACTGTAATCTCAAATACGATCATAACAAATTAACGCAAGTCTTTTCTAGTGCTGGTATATGAGACCCGCTCGGCTTCCTTTGGTCTCGTATGCTAATGTAAATGGAATGTTGTGCAAGCTAGAATTAACTAAATTTATAATAAAGATGTCATGGGAGGGTTGCAGCTACACATAAATTAATCTGAAGGGATAGAATGTTTTATTCTTTCGGTTGAATTGATAGAAACAAATATTTGGCCTTCTCACACAAGGTCCTTTCGGGCCTTACACGGCTCGACATCATAAAAAATTCAGATCACAATTTAAAATAAGAATTGTAAGACCTACATTTTTTCAGAGAATAAAATATCATAGACTTAAATTGTAAATAATAATGATAGCAATAACAGCGGTAGTCAGCAGTGCAAAGAGAGAAACTGAAATATTTTGCTAAAGATTGTACATGTCTTACTAAATCTTATCGCGAGTTGAAATCTTTAAAGTAGTGTTTGCGGTACGAACTAGTTTCTCCTTGAATTAACAGCAATCAAACTTTGTTTCACTTCAACATTTATTCTGAACTCAACTTCCACCTAGCGTTGATACGGGCGTTACCACAATGGACCTCATAAACATATAAAGATTTTACATCTCGATCGTCACTTCACGGAGTCTGAACTATTTAGGAGAAAAAGGTTTGATCCCTATGCTTGTCAATACAAACGAGCGAAATCAAATGTTTCACGTTATAAATCATTACATTTTCTTCAGCTTTTAAGCTAGGGATTGCTGCTGGCGATTGCACGGCCGCAATAGCACATTGTAGATAGATAGACTATTTACTGTACATCTTTTTGCCACTGATAGGACTAAATCAAGGGATTCTATCCTTGTTAATTATAGACAATTTCTTCATTACTCATGAGGGTTTTTGACGAACTCTAGAGATATACCCGAATGACTGTACTTAGAACAGTGTCCTGAGTTCATCTGAGTAGCCAAAACTGAAGCCATATGTAGGCTGGCACGCTAGTTCATAACAACAACAAATACATAATGACAGTAACCAGTTGCATCTCTGCCTTACCCATTGAACAGACGTTTCCGTCGCGGCCAGCAAATGATCAATAAGCTATGTTCTGATAACATGTTATCTCCAACTTTCTTAGCCGTGGAGGGAATGCGGGACTGAGATGCTGTACGAATACCATGCAACGTTGTGCTACGGGGCCTTGCCAAGATTGCTACACTTTCACCAACACCTCACCCCGAGTACACGATCGCTTACTCCTTCTCAAGCTATAATAATGATTAGAATCACGATTTTTAGAAATATGAAACGACTGAAGCGAGGTACACCGGACGATTATGTTTAATACTGGCCCCAAGGCTCTTAACATGCTTGGAAACCATCCCCATGAAGTTCTTCACTTCAAGTCTACCCAATAAAAATCAATTTTCAGTTTTTTTGGGGGGGCTCGTATCACTTTTCATTTTTCTCCTTCAGATCACAAGAGATAAAACACTTGACAAATACCTAAATTATGAATTCAAGAATAAAAAGAAGACGATCGTAATTTTTTTTTTTGGAATATTTTCCTAGCGTGGAAATAACGATTCCCTTCAAGTTGGCAGAGTTTGGAATTGAAAGTAAATAGAGTGATGACTGCTTCCGATCCAAGCGTAATAAGGTTTAACTAAGTAATTAAGACATCAAGCAATATGTCGCTGTATTTACTCGGAACACATTTGCACATACAGGTTCATATCCAGTTGACAAGTTTATCCATTTTGTCCTAGCTTTATCTGCGCAATAAAACGCGTCCTTAGCGTTCGTGATATTTTTTCTATGGCCATCACAACTTTCTGTGGACAGAATTAACTGTGAAGGTTTTCCACTTCCCCTTGTTTCACTTGTTTGTTGATGGTGGCCGATTTCTTGTGAGAACCCGGGATCTGTTCACAATGGAAATGAACACACACCCTGCTATTCAATAATACGTCCAACACTTTTTGTCTGTCTGTCGGAAGCACATTAGAACAAATTAGAACGTTAGGTAAATGGCATATCCCACAACATTGATGTTTCAATACTTGAAGAATCCAAGAGCTCATAAAAGCGTTGGTTGTGCCTTTGTTCCTTGCATGTCAAGTGTCACATTTTTTTTTTCAACTGAATGAAACTGGCGGTCAGTTTGCTTGGGGTTTAATTAGTTTTAGCTCCAGTTCATAAAACTAGTTTGACAGTCAGAGTGCGTGTTTTTCATCTACCGGGCGTCTATAACTCGATAATGACAGCTTCGTTTGTGTTCTGCCACGCGCATCTCGTATTGTTATCCATGAAATTCATCGATTGAATGAAAACGAATAAAAAGTTAACACATTGCTCGTGTGTGTCACCACAGGTGAGGGAAGGCAGATTAAACAAAGAGACATTTATTACAAACGCGAAACAATTTTAATTCTTCCTCTTAATGAGAAAGTGTTTTTTTGTTTCAGCCGGTTGATTGCCGCGAGAAAACGCGACCCAAAGGTTTTATTTTCACATTAAAACTTCCGTTACCATTTTAATAAAAAAAAATATATGCGATATCCATTTGCTGTAAAAATTTCTGGGCGTTGTCAACGTCTGGGGATAAGTAATTAAGAAAAAGATCAAAGTCAGTGCAGCCAGTTCGAATTGAGAAAAATATTACCTCCAATATACATACTCTCAAAGTGTAAAATTAATTCGAGCTGACAAGTAGAAATGAAAATGCCTATTAAATAACTCTTTATTTTACCTTAAAAATATATTGAGAAGCTGGTTTAAATGACTTGCTGCTCGTATTTCGGACCGTCAGAGAGGGAAATAAATCACATGTTTTTGGTTGAAAAACTGTCCCAATATCAGTCAAGCAGAGGGGCAATTCAAAGTGTCACAAGACAACGTGGATGACGACAGCTGGATTGGAAATAGCTATGTCAAGCGTTTTCATTACAGAACGGCTGTATTTCAGTCTTTTCACACATGCTTGGAGCCTCTTCTAAAAGATAACAGTTATTTTTGATACCACAAGTGCTGGAAATAATACTACATTCGTTGAAGCGCTTAAAACAGACGTTTTTCTAGCAATTATTCCTTTACTTCTAGAGTTAAACTTTGAGTTAATTACTGAAGGCGATTCTAAAATAAAATCTGTGGATGAAACCCTAGTGTGTGACCATTCAAATGAAAGCTATTCAAATGAAAGCTATTGAGCAGTAATTTCATGTGGTGCTGTTTATGATGCTGTACAAGGTGGTTCTAACTTTTAAGCCTGTGAATGAAACCCTAGTGTGTGACCATTCAAATGAAAAGCTATTGAGCAGTACTTTCATGTGGTACTGTTGGTTATGCTGTATAAGGTAGTTCTAACTTATAAGGCTATGGATGTAACCCTAGTGTGTGACCATTTTTATATAAGCTCATGAGCAGCACTTTCATGTGACCCTGTACGCTGTAAAAGGTCACTGTAACATTCAAGTCTGTGGAAAAAAATCGTACTGTGTGACCATTCATCTGGAAGCCAATAGGCATTATTATTATGCTGCACAGGTGGTTTAACTTTGAGCTCTCTGAATAAAACCCTAGTGTGTGACCACGCATATGAAAGCTACCTTACAGACTTTTCATGTGCTGCTATTTAAAACGTTGTACAAGGCGATTCTAACTGGCGTTTGAGTCGTCATGAAACCTCAGTGGAAACTCTTAAGTAGCGATTGCATGCGGTAGTTTTTGCGGTTATGCTGTTCCGTAAGGCGATACTAACATTTGAGCCTGTGGAATGAGCCCTAATGTGTTTACCTTTGTGGAAAAACTTATGCTTTCTTACTTTTGCAAAGGAACATTTGATTTCTTTCTATTCTAACCTGGATGTTCTTGGGAGTAGAAAGGTCATATGTTTTTTTTTTACTTTTGTTTCACTTGCAATATTGTTTTTGACATGACCTTTTTTCATTAAAAGGAAAGTTAAAGTTTTCATTATCTATAAACACATTTATTGCAGAAGTCTTAAAATAAAGTAAAGAAAGCACCTGAATTCGACCGGAAAGCTTTCAAAGTTTTATTGTAGGAAATTAACTTTCAAATCAGACTCTTAAATATTATTAGTTGAGTTTGAAAACAAAAGTACAGTGTCACGAATCTCCTTTCGTTCTACCCTTCTCACCTAAAGAATAGCAGCACTGTACAAAACAACAAAGAAAGAAATACATTAAAAAAGTCATCAACAAAGGGTCCGTTTTGTGCGTTTTAACATGAATATTTCACGATTTGTTTTTCAGTAACATCACGTACACAGCATCGACTTGCTAGCTCTGTGTGTTTCCTTGTATGCACTTGATTGAAAACGTCAAAGTGTTTGCTTGCAAGGACCACCCGCATGGTCCACAACAAAAGATGAACTTTATTACAACATAGTAGCTGTCCACGTCTTGACAACTAAATGAGGATAACTTTCTTGCAGTGTTCCAACGTGAATGGCAGATAAGAAGAACTAGAGTTAATTAGTTTCTCAACAAAAGAATGTAACCTAGACGGCCTCCGTCAGGCTGACTGGCATAGTTTCGTTTTTGGGATCCCCGAGATAACTTTCTTCGCGGAGTCGTCTTCGTAGATTTGATTAAATCGAAGTTAGATCTATAAGTCTATACAGTCTAATGATGAACTTTTTTATTGTAATATTTCAAAACCTCACTCTTATATCCGCAGGAAACGATCTTTAAGATCAACTTGTGGTTTTTGTCCGATGGCACAAATTAATCCTAGTTTTAAGCAACTGTTTTACTGCATCTACACGCTTCCTATTTTCTTCTTGTCATTTGTAACGACTAAGATGCCTGTAAAGATTGATTAAGTGATGTGCCTTTCACCAAATCACCAAATCACCAAAGCACCCGTTTTCTCTGACCTCATTTTCTCTAAGATTGGTTGACTTCTAAGGCCTATCATATCACGGGTTTGGTTCGTTATCTTCCTGGGTCGATGGCCTCAATCAGCTATTTGTCTTACTTGACTAATCTGATTCTTCACGATGTTCAATTCATGCATATGTATTGTCTAAAACGACTTGTCTGAACAGTGTAATGGACCCTATTTTAGTCCACGATAACAGAAAATATTTCGCATGCCATTCCAGGAACAGCCTGTAAAGAGGAAAGACATTACGAATGTGATAAAAATTCAACATATGGTGACCACGATGAAAGATGAAATATGGAGTCTAAGATAATAAAAACGAATAAATTCGTCGAATACGTCGAACCGCTTTTAAATATTGTTGTTTTTAACGTTTCGGACGAGACTTTTTTTTTTTATCAAATAACTATACACGGGTTTATGTCGTCTGTGCGGTTTCACATCGTCACACCTCCAAATTTGTTAGGCGACTCGGCACTCAGCCCGAAGCCTGTAATTGAACCGTGTCTACGCGAGGTTTAAAACTAATAGAACTATAGTTACATATCAATAGTTTTGTATTATCTATGATGTATACCTCTAAAGGAACAGCAAAGCCGGCACTAAGCCTAAAGCCTGTAAGGGAACCGCTTAACGGAGTCTGATTGCTACGCGAGGTTTAAAACTAATAGAAGTATAGTTTCATATCAATAGTTTTGCATTATCTATCATGTACGACCCTGAAGGAACAGCAAAGCCGGCATTTAGCCTGAAGCCTGTAACTGAATCGCGCATCGGAGAGTCTTTGCTACGCGAGGTTTAAAACTAATAGAAGAAAAGTTTCAAATCATTAGTTTTGTATTATCTATCATGTATGACTCTGAAGGATCCATGGGGTCCAGCAAACATCGAAGATGGCCCCCACGAAGGAATTTGCAACGTGCTTCAATAAGTGCCTAGACTACATAAAAGAATCAATTTAACGTGCAAATTGCAAACAACTCTCCTCAATCAGGCCAAATTTTATTTTCGCACATTCAACCACTCACTAATCCATTAATCTCAGAACTCGGGGATTTTACGAATCACTAATGTAATGTCAAGGGATCTTTTCGAAAACCATAAAACACACTGATTTGTTTTGATTTTAACCTTAAAAGACGTTTCGATGACAATATCTGCTTCTTGTCATGATGAGGCGCCAAATTGTTTTTCTTGTGTGCCCGGGTCAAAATGTTAGTCCTGCCCACCATTTAAACTAGAAAAGGCAAAGACAAGGGGCGTAACTTGATGAAGACAAAGTGAGAGTAATTGCTCATAATAATTGCGAGTTTAGCCGTTGATTTTTTTTCTGAAAGTTTCTCATGACCCAAAAGAAGCATTTCAAACACTATTACAACCCCGTTTTGTAGAAAAAAGGCTTTCAGACGTGAAAAACGATTCCGTGATGTTGCCAATCGTTGGTAGAATCACCGTCATTTCAATACTGACCACTTGTCAGAAACGATAGCAGATGACGCCAAAGAGCTGTCCTCATGACCTTTGGAGATGAAGCTGAGATTTAGATTAACAACGGAGAACAAGGTAACGAAAACAATGAAACATTTGAGTAAACTTCATGTCTCTCGACGTACCTCGAAATCAACAAACAGGCAGAGAGTACTAGTACATCTTTGCCACTTTTAACTTAAAGATTTCTTCCGAGTGCCTCTTTGGGATGTGTGATAAAATCAGTGAAGAGAAACCATGTGACAGAAGGGAAGGTTATACATGAACTGTTCAAGGTCAAAGAAACGTCTTTGTCACTTTTGATCGTAATCCCCAAACAGGTATTCAAAACATTTATGTTTCACTGTAGCAAGCATGGATGTTTGTTGAGGTCACTGTAGCTGTTTCCTGTGTTTTCAACTGTGGAAGATATGGTGATGCCTACCGTCATTTTTAAACATTCTGTCAGAGAATGACAAAGGTGCCAGAGGCAAGCTTTAATTATAAGATCTGTCACTATTGGGAACAATCACGGCACCTATGGCCCTTAAAAACCCAAACCTGAAGAACGTACATGACTCCTTTATTGTCAAAAAAGCGTGCGAGAGTCCTTGAAACGCAAGACCACCCCTACAGTTCATTAAATAGTAATCACAGAAATGGTGGGAGGTTGAGATACAAAAAATTCTCACAACTACTCAGTAGTGGTCGGTGTTTTCAACCTTTTGGCGGTACTCCCATTCAAACTCGTGCCAAACATTTTGAGATTAACCCTGACCAAAACAAATTTGTCGAGAACAGGACTTAACCGATTTAACATATCTCCTTGAAATATCGTCTCCGAATCAAAACAAGTTGAGATTCCGTGCACTGAAGTAGCTGTCAACAACCAAGGAATTAGAGAAGTCGAAATCTGTTAAAACCTTTTAAGTTTCGATTTTGTTTTTGGATTTTAAGACGACGTGAAAGGGAAGAGATTGCTATTCGACTTTGTTGTGACAGCAGTATTTTAAAGTTTCACCCGTCGAGATAAAACAAAGGAACCTATTTTAATTTTGGCAAGAAAAACATCCATCAATCAATCTAATTTCTGAAGCTTTTTATAGGAAGACACAGTTGTCAAGCTTGTCGATTCTAGTTATTAGCAATTCAAAATCATTGATCCTTTAATTCACGAAAGAAAACCCCATCCTAGCTCACTGAGGCAACAAGGCTAACACACTAAACACCTACACTGTTATTTGAAAAAGGCTTACTATTTTTGAACAATTCAGAAGAACACAGAGAGAAATTGATTTCTAAACGGTTAATTGCTCAAGAGCTAATCCAGTTAACTGTATTTAATAAACAATTCGCGAGCTCCGCCATTGAACAATACCTTTCCCGCCTCCCTTTACCGAGTTAATTCAATGTTTTGAGAGGCGTGAGGGAAAATGGCATTAGGGGACGGGAAGTGGTCAGGGATCGTTCAATTACACCACAAAAGCTAAACGAACGCACGATTGGCAGCTCTCTAAATGGGATTAAGGCTTTAATTGGGATACGCTGTTAACGAGCAGCAAGTCACCGAAAAGAAAAGGCCAAGTTAAAGTGAATCGTTTTAAGCCCTATAAAGTCTTTTGCTTTGTCTAAAAGATTTCAATGGCTATCATTTTAATTAACGTACATGTCAAAGAGGTGACATCTTTTTATCACCCTAAATAAATTCTCCTCAAACAGTGAATAATAACATGTGTTCTATGTCAATTCAGGCGAGTCATACATGACGTGTCTCAAGCTTGCTCATTAACCAACCCACACATTCCTACCTACCCTTTGATCTGTATACAGTCAATAGGCCAGCAGCCATCTTGAGCACCGTCCGTCGGGACTCGCGTTATGTCTTCTTTTTCCGTGAAGAACATCCTTAGTCTCCCGGAATCGTGCCTCCAAAGCTGCTCCAGCGCTACTCCAAGGGTTCCTAATATTTGCCAAGGTGTTAATCTCTCTCCCGATCGATCTACAGGATCTAATTGCATAATAACTACGATGCCACCATCGGGCCAAAGCCAAGACAACACTTCGGGT
>Ga0099806_1129665_pt1 | contig 16710 bp, 8 predicted proteins | sample OrbCnscriptome_3_FD_81147 | JGI IMG/M metagenome (GOLD analysis project Ga0099806, IMG submission 81147) | Metatranscriptome of coral microbial communities from Puerto Morelos, Mexico - Orbicella C C metatranscriptome (Eukaryote Community... | ecosystem: Host-associated > Invertebrates > Cnidaria... | reverse complement strand
AAACGAAACTTTACGGATAGCGCGACATAACAATAGCAGAAAATACAAAGATTCGTCACAGAAACTTTCAAAACACACTCATTATTTACTCTATAATGATAAGCAACTGAAATAAATGTAAAATCAGTCTGTTTTATGGTAATTTAATTGCACTACACTGTCCTCAGTTATGTAAAAATAAAAAACGCTACTTAGCTACCAAATGTTACCTTTACCGTTCTTTTGAGTTATTTGTTGAAGCGTTTATTAGTTGAATTTACAGAGATGCAAATTAATCGTCCCTGATTTTCATTGCCGAACAAAACAACAAATGTAGAAACATTGCAGGAACTATAAAAATCTGCAAAGGGGTTGGAGTAGCCCGCTATAAAGACGATTCCTTAGGTGTCGACCTAGAAAACACAAATTTTAGACACAACACAGAGATGCCTTTGTTTTACGAAATACCTGCAAACAAATTTCAAATCGTAGCTATTCTAAAGATAAACTAATTCTTTTTACAGCCTTCTCAGTAATCTTCATCTTCTCGGAGCGTACCGGAGGTTTTAGCATTGATTTAGCAGTATGCATGCGAAGGGATAGGCTCGATTTTCGCCGCTCTCTTGGGTCCCCGTTGGTGAGCGCGGGCTCATTTCCCGAAACAGCGGCTGGTAATCGAGCTTAGCGAAGGGACTGTATCCATTCTCAGGCAGGCCACGCGAACCTTGTTTATTGCATACCTGCGAACTAAAAACAAAACTCTGCATTTTCGCGGCTTAGTTCAATTCGATTTGCATTCGATTTTAAACGTTTTTCAGTTGAACGAGGCGAAATTGTACTGTTTCTTTGCGGTGATGTAAAGTACTGATATTCATGACCCAATTTGAGATGGTAAGATACTGAAGTGAAAAATAAATGGCCGCGCGTAGGGCTTTGTTTCCCTTTGAAACGCGATTTAAAGAGTAGATTGTAGGTTTCCTTAGACACTAGATAGTAACAGTTCTTTCTTTTACCGCAAATCCTAACAAATTAACGGTTAAAAAGTTAGAATGTTCCCCTTGTTATCTTGTTTTGACTGTGTGTTCCATTAAGCTTCATTACAAAAGGGAAGCCCGCTACAACATTAGGAGACCGTCACATTGACAAGTCCTACATTAGCTACTCACATTTCAAGATCAACATCAGATTCTCTTAACCAGTCTCCATGCAGTTTTAGAATTTTGCTCGGGAGAATTCATTTTTCAGTCAGGGTGTTTTCGCCTGCAATAATCAGGTACTTGAGTTGGGCAACGCTAAGGAGAAAGTTGAAAATAATTACTTGTGCAAATCGGTGTCAAGTCAATGGGGTTATAGAAGTTGCTTTCCGAGGAGGAAAATTACTGTTTATGTAGTAAAATGATCGGAGACGCGCGGTTGACTGGAAAAGCAGTTATCTCCGCAGATGTGTCGCAAAAATTAAGCAATTTCCTTGATTTCACATCTTATCTCATATCATCTGATCGGTAGAACAGTTTGGGACAAAACCAAAACAGTCGTATGCTGCTATCAATAGCAGATATAATGTGTTCTTCAAATTCCTTCCGTGGTTCAGACTCGCTGTCGACAGTTCGCTGGTGTTTTTACTCATTATCGGTGAACTGACTTTATTTAAAAGTCGATTTTCTATTGCAAAAACGAATAACATAGTTTGCTACTAAAACTGTACAAACTTGTTAAAACACTGTCGCATCGAAAGCTCAAGTGACCGAACCAAAGTTGTTTCATATAATACCATCTTAAGTCTGTGTCTGCGAACTGCAAACCGATATTTCAAGAGGACAGATCCATCAAACTTGTAAATATTTTGAGAGGCTCGTGTCTTCGTTTTGGCTGAGAGATATGAAAGAGTTGTTTAATTTAGCTAATTACTTGGCAGGACTTTCCGTAATGAATAAGTTGTTAAATGAGTGCAAAAATGAACAACGATCGATTATCGGGGGCACGTTCTTTGGAACTATTTTAAGCAGCGAGAACAATACAACTTTGACATTTCTCGACATTTGAAATCTATTCTGTACAAAAGGGTGGTAATTTGCAGCGTTGAAATGTGCTTAAATGGAATTTCAGTTTAAATTAGTATTCGATCAAATCTTGATGCATGCCGTAGCTTTATTGCTATTTGGCAATTTAATTCAACTTTTCAAGAGGATATTTTTGTGATGTGTTTATTTTATGTTATAAGAATAACCATGCAATCGAAAAAAGACTACATTCTCGCGTGTCTTATTTTTTTTTATCTCGGCCGGGATCTACAGTCGGCTGAGTTGAATCAGACGACAAAGACGATATCACGTTATGAGTATAAGTATCTAAACAAGGTATTTCCTCTTTCCCTGCACTTTGACTTTCCAAATGAAAATGATTCCTTCATTAGTTAAGTTGTCCTTTCATTCCGCACACCAAGATTCCACCAGTATTATTAAATTTATATAATTTATAATTAATAAACAAAAAACAAAAAAACAAAAACGGTGCTTCGGAAGCTTTTGAGCATTCTCCTGGTATTTTCGTTGTTGTTGTTGTTGTTGTATTTTCGCCTCCATATTATGCGAGTTGGTCCCACACTTCGTTTACATGAAATTCCTTTCAGTCGTCTTGAAGATATTCCAGTTCGTCTGGGTTCTTTAGGGATTCCAGTTAAGATGAGACATGTTATAGAGTTTGCACTTTGAAAGTGAGTATTGTGACAAGGTAAAATAAGCCAGCCAGTCTAAGGTATAGGTGAATCTCGGAATGATATCTGATTAGGAAAATGAAGAGTGGGAAAGACCAGTATGAACTATACAAATTAGAATGATGTTGGCTCTTAAAAGAGAGGAAACTGAGAAGGCAGTTTAGCAGTGAATTCTTACCATTATTTAGCCGGATTTCATGTTCATGGGCGTTGAATTGTGGTACCTCTCCATGCAGGGCAACTTATTTGGCAAATTGTTGGATGTAACCTACTCATTGTTGACAAAGGAGCTGCTTTCTTCAATTGTTGTTGTTGTTGTTGTTTAGCTAACTATACCCCATACTTGTCAAACAAAGAAGAGAAATGAAAACAAAACAAAACACAGTCGTGGAGAAGGCCTGTGGATTGAACTGAATGCATCAGAAACGGTCCAACTTCAAAGGTTTTTGTTAAGCTAAACGTTTTGTAAATGTCTTCGTATTGTTTTCCACTTAGTCCTGCTTCACGGTAAGACGTTTTCACTCCCTGTTTTTTTGTTGTTTTTTTGTTGTTTTTTTTTCACTCCCTTGTTACTGCTTACAAGCCGTGCTAAATCTTCGCTGATTGATAAACAGGTCCCTTAGCTTTTTTCTTCTCTCGTTTTGAGTTTGTGACCATATCTTAGACAATCATGTGACTCGCACAATTTAATTAATTTCTCATCTTTATTCTCCATTTTTGACTTAGTCGCTCGTAATTCCTATCGATGTGTTCCGACGTTTTTTACCTTTGTGACGGATATTATTTTAAAGCTAGTTAATTCGATCAAAAGAATTTTTACACCGCAAAAATCTGACTTTTAAATCATGACATAACTTCTTCATTCAAAGTAAACTAAGGTTAATTTAACTGTTAAGCTATTTGTTAGCTTGGTGTGAACAGGATAAGGCCGTTTGTAATCTAATAGCGTTTGTGCGATCAAGAGAGCCTGCAAAAGGCTCCCAGACTGTAAGCTGTTTCGTTATTTCATTCCCCGCCGTTTTAAATGGTATTAGACAGCTCACTTCGCCCCTCAGGATAGAACGCGACAACCGTATTGCACATAATACAGCTAATACCGTTCAAGAGTTCCTTTCTCGCAAGCATTTTCCCAGGGCAAAAACTGTTGATAAACACTCATTAGCTACATTAATCCGTTTCTGTGCGAGAAAAACACTCCCCGCATTTTTTATGATCATTACGAGAGATTGACATGGATTAAAAACTGCATGCTTCGAAACATAATTTCTGATTGCTGCTGAAATTCACCAAGCGAAGATTCCAGCATTTTAAATCAAAGATCAAAGCAATTATTTTCGTTTTCCCTTCACGACGAAACTGTGCCCTTGTTTTGAGGTTACAAACTGATGATTGTGGCATTTTTTCCGTTGTTATTATTTGTTTCTGCACCCTAACGACACAGAGCGTTACTAAGGGCGTATGCCTTTCCTGAAAAGACGAAGAGGTGTCACACGGTGTAATCTCAGATTGTCCTTTGAGAACGGCTAACAGCCTAATCGGACATCAGATTTATTTTGTTCTGGTACTTTCCTTATCCAAACTGCTCGAGCCAAAACGAGAATTTTTTGCCGGCTATCTAAAGGACTGCTATAGTTGGTCATAGATAGTTTTATGGTGCAGTACAACAGAAAAGCAAGGGCGACAATTTCGGAATGAAAAGCGAGATCAAAGTTCGTGTCGTAAACTAAACTGTTGCCGTCTTAGACTAAAATGATAAACCCCACATAAGTCGTAGAACCCAACAAATGTCAACAGGACGGAAATTAAGTCGTGAACCCAACAAAAACCGAACGCGATGGAACCCAACATAAGTTGTTCCCAGACGAGGGTTAAAGGCGTGTGAAGAGCTGCTTTTCGTGTGAATTACACTACAGGAAACAATGGCTGGATTCGAAAACATGAGCACGGTGTAATAGAAAAAAAATGTGGATTTATTCCGCTCGCTGTGTTGCCGGAATTAATAAACCCACCAGGGATAAAATGGGGAAAGCATTGTGTAAACAAACCCTTAGGAGGTTTAATGATTAGGAAACCTTCCAACTAAGCAAGATGAGGATAACACAGTGAGTGTTGAATGGAAAAGGATTAACCAACTGAATGATCGATGTCGTTTGTTTAAAGTATCTCCTTGCTCTCTTCTTCCTTCCTTCCTTCTTAACTCTTCATTTTAATGAAAAAAAGGATTCTTAATCTTTCAATAAGAGATAATCTTGCCTTTTTAATCCTATTATTTAGCACATGAAGGGCAATTTAAAGGGCTTTTCAAGGCAGCCAGTTTTGTTTACCTTGCGGTTTAACTGTGTGTTTGAAAGTCCTGAGAGACCTTACCACTTCTACGTAAACAAAATACTCAAAGCTTTAAAGCTTGAACTGATTAAATTGGCTTTACTGTTCTGGCGCAGATTCAAGACCTTATTAGATGAACGTCTTACATCAACTTTGGTGGCTTCGATGTTTATAAGACAGATTGATCAACTGCAGTTCCTTTCTACAGAAATTGCACTGACCCATTTGCCAAAGAAAATACAAACTGACTTTCTCGCTTTCCCAAAACAGTGATGTGTTGATCAAATTTTAACTACAAATTTTGTGGTCTAGTTTGAGATCTTTGAATTCAGATAGAAGGTTCTTTTCACTTCTATTAGTTACCGCGACTGTGATTAACATCGACAGGCCTATCTAAAAGAAGATCATTTCCTTTTGATTAAAATTGAACGAGAAAGGCAGTTCGAAACAATTACATCACCTAGAGTTGGATAATGGAATAAAAGAAAACATAAAATTTATTAAAGATTTTCAGCTGGATAGCCAAACTAGTTAAAACAGCATGAGGGTTTAATTTTAAAAAAAATTTACGAACTCCAAATGTCTGATTTAATTCTCTCAAAAAGCGTTATAATTTCACATCGAGTGCTTAATGAATCGTGACAAAGTTCGTACAGATCTTTCAATTTAAGCAAAACCGTGGAAAGAAACGTGCGAGAACATTTAAAGAAACAAGGGCCGGTAGCGATGGTTTTCAATCTTCTCCCTGGCACCAATTTGACAAGAAAATAAAGAAGAGGAAAAATTCTGAGCGCCCTAGCGCCAAGATGGAGACGGTTTATAAAGAGCTTTTGTTCTTAAACAAAAATACGATTGCGTCTTCCTACTGTTTTATTACAATAATACAGACTGGCAATTATCCATGGGTTTTATCAGAAAATAGAGGCATCAAGCTGCGCGATCATCTCAGGAAGATATTGGAGATAATAGCAAAGAAGAGCTCTCACCAAGAGGAAAGAATAGCTGCCTTAATGTTCTTTCTTGCTTTCTTCACCAGAAAAAGGCTCGAGACGGAATGGAGCCGAGCAGGAAGAACTCACAATAGAAACTTAGCTGTGCTGCCTTTTATTATGCTGATGGAACATGAATTATCAAAAAGATCTAGAGTGTTTTTTCCCGTCACAATGAGATTTTCTCCGTAAAGAAAAGATCGCGTGCTGCTACGACACTTTGTTGGCTTCTGCCACGCGTGTTTTTGACACATATTACTTTCACGCGTATGCAAAATTGATTTAAATTCTCTGATAGTAACAAAGGTATTTCGGAATAATAGGTCTTCCTTAACATCAAGATTACAAAGTTGTTTTAGCCATTTACGACAATTTTGGCTTCCTTGATCTAATTCGATGTTACGAACACTGAAATCTCGCGAGGTGGCTCTGTCCCTATCGCGTGAGACGATTTGTAATTCGCGCTCGTTCCCCGCTTGTCTCGCACTGCAGAAATATTTTGTGGATTTAACACATTGGTTCCGATATAATTGACTGGTAAAGAATTCGTTTAAAATCTACTTTATACAACTTCAGGGGGCAAACGAGATTTCTTTTCAAGCCCAGAGGACAATTTTAATGGACACGACCATGTTAAAGAAGGTAATTAAAAATAAAATCACAAGGAATTCTACGCTATTTTCTTGAGCCAACTTGGTGAAAAAGGCTTTACAAATATGTCATCTAAGCCGTTCTCTCATATTTCATGTCTAAGTGCATATTTTGACGTATATTCTTTGGTCTTAGCCAAGTCACAACCACGCCCTTTTCCTTGTAAACAGCGACTAGACGAGGCCTAAAAGACATTCCGTCAATTTTAAACACCGAATCACTCAAACAGTTTCGAACTTGTGTTTACTCAGTTAAATAGAATAAACTTCCTAACACATTGCTTGTCGAGCAGAATCTACCCCAGTAAGATACGCGATGGGTTAACAGACTGAAAAGACGTTCGCGAACGGGAAAACGTGTTTCAATATTCGATTAAAAAATACTATGTACACTCTATCAAACGCATTGGTAAAATCAGAGAAGAGGCAAAGTTTCGGTATCGAACAGCAAGGCTTCTTGAAAATTACGAGTATAGAGCTCAAGTCATTTGTCCATTGATGAATAAACAATATGCTTACCAAGGGAAGGTTTCACTCATTGCAGTCGCTTTTGCATGGGTGGTCTCACTTTAAACCACAAAGGACATGAGGAAGTCCACAAGGAAACCAACCCACCGATAACAAACTCAGGACTGAAACGATTTGATAAGCTAAAAAATATGCTGCAAACACCACCAAACAATAAATGCGAGTAGTGCAAACTTAAAAACAGACAAAACGGACCAAGGTGTACACAGGTTAGTCAGCTGTATTTGAACACGATATTTGTTGAAAAAACACTGTTACCTTTACTGAATAACTACGATAAGATCACAAGTTTGTTCAACAAACTTGTTTAGTTACTCTTTGACAACCTCAGGTTACAATGATTTAAGCATACACATTCGGTTGGCCAACTTTGCGAATTTGTTTTCCATGCATACAGTTTGGCTCCCGAAACGGGAATTTTGTATGCTTTGACTTCAACAGATTTTAATATACTAATTTACTTTGCGGTCAGGCTAACAGGAATTTCGAGGTAATCGCAGAAATGTAAGCCGAGTAAAAGAATTTACAAGTTGTGGGGAAGACCGCTACAAGGTTTTTGACTGCGCACAAGTCAGACATTTAGCCAAGACTCTGAGGTAGGAAAGAACAGAATCCCTAGTCCTAGGAATGTATCTCAGTTCACGGCAAGATGTCGGTCAGTCCAAGTTGTTTTCCATGTATCTCATGGGTTAATTACGTTGAGAACCCAATTCGTTTACGGCGTCGACAAAACACGCTTCCCAGCACTGAAGAACCCATTTCTCCGCTCGGTTTTGTTCGCAGGGAATTCACTAATATTTTTCTAATGGCTTTTCTAGAAGAGCTTCTCAAGTAAATTAATAGTTACAAGTTTTGTAGTCAGATTACAACAACTTTATGCTTTAATCGTGTTTTTGTCTGGGTGATACACGCGAGCTTTTTCAGTGCAGTTCATTAGTTCCAGTTATGAACTGTTTCGTAATTTTCTAAATTCTGAGCACGTTTGTAGCGGTGTAACATTGTAGCAAGTAAGCGTGGATCACACAACATTTTACAGTAAGCGTTTTTGTAGAAAAACGAAGCCAGTTTAAACAGTCATGATTCTAACTGTAGCCCAATCAAGCTCGGGCTATGGGTAATTACGATTCTGTTTGGCTTTCGGCTACCTCCATCGACCGATAACCTCGTTAAATGGAACAGCACTACAAAGAACTATACAAAATAAACATATGAAATGAACACATTGATACAAATGAAGCTGCAGGCAATACACAGTTTCTTAATTTTTTAACCGAAAGAATTCCTTTTCAAGTTTGACATATTTTGAAGAAATGTCACTTCTACGCTTCTCGTTTCATCATGAAGTCACAAACAAAAATTCCTGACGCGATGCTCTCAGCACAAAGACATTTTAATACTGAGAATTGAACACATTCACAGTTCACTGATTTAATCTTCTTAAATCTCTACAGTATTTTAACTTTGGCAAGTATAGCGTCTATTTTATCTCTAGTAAAACAAATGAAAAGATATTCAAATGAAGCCATGGCTGTGAGCTGAGGCAGGCTTCTTCATAGAGGAAAGCTACTGCAAATGTTTCAACCCATTCTCGAACAAATCGCTGCTTGTCTTGAGAATACATGTTAAAGAAAACTTTAGTCATAAATCGTTTACATATTCGCAGTAGACTGATTTGGAAATACCTGCAAAGACACACAAATAATCGAGGGCGTAAGAAAGTCAGAAAGGCTGAAATTACCGCAAACGAAAGTTCAAATAGAAGATAGCTGCTCGCACCGTTTGCCCGATTCACTTCCCCCATGGCTTTGAATATGACCGACAAAAAAACTCACTGCACAGCGTTGAGAGTGCCTAAAACTTACAAAGAACAGGAAAATTTAATGGCACCATGTAAAAAGTCTTAAAGAACCAAGAGAGTTCTCCTTAATAAAGCAGGCTGCCATGGGCAGAAAAAACGCAAAATTGCTTGAAATAAAATGTTAAAAATGGTGAAGTAAATTTATGACGCGGTTCAGACGATATTTCGTAATCTTTAAGAAGCTTACTTGCTAAATGACTCCTCCACAAACACATTATACACAAAGGCAGAGATTTATATTTGACCTCGCGGTATAGCAAAACAAATTCTAACACCTATCAGACAGAGTGGAATTAAACCTGACCCAAAACCACGAACAGTACTTGGTTTGCTGGATAGCGTGCATTTTCCACAGCCCTAGAGAAACGCTGGCGCTCGTGTAGGAAACTCTTGCTGCTCGGTATCAGCCACTGAAGCTGTTTTTACTGTTTTCACAAACCCCTAGATAATACACAATATATCCCTTGTTTTCACAAGGATTTTACCCTGATAAGCGGATTGTTCCGCAGATTTCGATTTTTTTTTTTCTTCTTCCATTAGTTGGTCGATTGTTTTCAAAGAAAGAATTAATCAAAGGTCAAAATGACATACCTGGGCGTTTAAACGATTTCTTTTGTCTCTAGTCGATTCTTGGTTGACAATTTTGACAAAATAGCTATAAACAGGTGTCGTGGGTGAACAACGACTCCAAAGATACAGCTGACAATCTCGTTTAGACCTTTTCATTCAAGGTTTCATCCCTGCTGTGATTCTTTTATCAAGCTGGTGCGACCACGGGAGTTCAAAACTTTGATAGAGCGAAACACAGAAGCTGGTAAAAGCAGCCGACAGCTAAAATAACAACTGCAACGTTTACAGTCTTTACAAACCGTGCTAAACCGCTTTGCTAAATGCTGTCTTTTTGAGCAATTGTTGACTCTGTTGTCTGAATTGAAATGTTTACGAACCGACGTGATAAAGTCAGGACGCATTCGTCGAGGGAATGCGGGAACACGAAGAAAAGTCTCCTTTTAAAATTACCGAGCTATTTACTCGTGCTTAGGAAAAGCGGCAGACAAACAGTAAAAACGTAATTTCGTTCCTTGATTTAGTTCCTGAAATAACAATTCTGGGCACCGGAAATGGCAGAAGTAAACACTATGCTAGCCCTGTATGTATAATGATTGAAATGCCTTCCCCTGGTTCGCGTCTTTGTGAATGAAGGATTGTTGAAGTTTTTGCGCTTCGTGTCAAAATAAAGTCAGAAAAGTCATTGGTGTGTTTACTTAACTCGACTTTCCTTCAACAATATTTCTTGAAAACAGGGAGAGTTATTTGTTTATTCGTCACCATATCAATATTTACAGCACACACGAAAGGTTCACAAATAGCAAAGAAAAATGTTTATTCTGTAGCTAAATCGCGCAATACAGACGAATAGAGTTGATAGGATTGCAAGATATTATTGTAAGGAAAACCCACTGCGGTCGTTCGGGCTAAAGGTCCCGTGACACGCCTCAAATAGTTTTTGAGAAAATAAAAAATAGTTTTCCTTCGAAATCGCATCGTTTGAAAGGAAGATTTGGCCCAAAGGCAAGCCATTTTCAACAGTTCGTCTGGAAATAATGTTAGAACTATATATCTGCTACGTGTCTTTGTAAACGCAGAATTAAATGTTCGTGACATTTATCATTCACTGAAACCTATTCTTGTATTTTCTGTTTAGCACTCAAGCCTTCTCAAGAGCGAAGTATACCTATTAAAGGCCAAGATAAATCAGTGTTTTAGATTTTATCATTTTATTATTCTATCCACAATACAATGAACTAATGTGATCTTCTTAATTGTAACCTATTTTCCTCGCTAAACCAAACTTAACTCTCGGTCATACAAGATCGCGCTTCGGAAAATTTTCCTCAGCCAGCACTAAACGACAATTTTTACACGCAATTCTTACATCTACTCGTGTCTTAAATATCTCAGCGAACGAACTTGTGCAATTAATAATAGAATAAAACAGACTGTAAAATTTGGTTTAGAGGCAATTATGGACATTTAGTAACCGAAGCTGATCCAGTTATTTAATGTCTTCCGCTGGCGGCCCAATACATGTTCTCATGCCTTTGTAAAAAGTGCTTATAACCGCAGGGCACGAAGTAAAATAAAACTCTTAAGCTCTCTCGTTCATTTCTAGCCTGTTATCACGTACTTAAAATGTCTCGGTGTTTCAAACTGCATAGCCAAGAGGACGACAATTAGCACAGTTACATTGAGGGCACAAGCTCGAGTGCGGTGAGGTAGGCACGGTCCAGTATGAGCCATAAGAGGCCGTTAGGGAAGCCGAATTTATCCCTGTATTGTTGCGGTTTAAGGTTGTGCAGGCGTTACAGAATCCCTGCACTGGATTGCTGAAAGCTGGCTCTGCAGTAACACTGAATCTTGTTGCAGGAATATTCACGGCATCTGTTATCTTTCCCACATCTGAACCCACTGTCTGCACGCTAGTAATGTTCTGTGCACGTATCTTTCCTAATGCACTGTTCTCGATTAATGAACAAGCGTCGTTCACGAATTGTGCGCCCCTTTCTCTCGTTTGCTTTTTCCCTAGAATATTGTCAATGCTAAAGGGATGAACTACATCTAGGACGCCTGTTTCTTGAGGCAGTTCGTTGAGGGACGATACCCCAGCTTTCTCCGTTTTATTTACGTTCGCATCGTCTGCAAAAGATTCTTCGATAGGGCTCTCTACCGAGCGACATTCTTTGGCCGTTGTCGAATCACTACTCTTGTGCCCTGCATCCTGCTCGAGTGAGTTTTTAGCGAGGTGATCAACCTGTACGACTTCGTTTGTCTTCGATTTTGCGCTAATTTCCGTAGCGCTGCTGTTCTCTTCATCTTCGTCGTCGTCTTCGTCTTCTTTTCCGCGGTAATTCCTCTGTCTTCTTCGCCTTCTTCGGAAGTTTCCCTCCTCGAACATTTCCTCGTAAGACGGATCCAGACTCCAGTAGCATCCTTTGCCAGGGTCCGAACGCTCGCGAGGGATCTTCACGAAGCATTTGTTCAACGACAAGTTGTGACGAATGCTGTTCTGCCAGCCGCGCTTGTTGAGGCGATAGTATGGGAAGTTCTCCGTGATAAACTGATAAATCCCACTCAAGGTAATTTTCTCGTTGGGCGCTTGCTTGATAGCCATCGAGATGAGGGCCACATAAGAGTATGGCGGCTTTGGGAGGGGCTCTTGTTCACGGAAAAATATCCCAGCGCCATGACAGTTGAGGGTGAAGCCCGCGCGACCCCACTGTGGGTAAAACGCTGAGGCATAGCTTGGCAGAGCGGGGTGAAAAGATGGCTGGCACAAGTAGGGCGAAGCGTAACAGCTACGGTGTGACGGAAACATGTCGCTTGAGATCAGAATGCGTGAGTTAACTGGAATGACAGTCAAGAGGTGTTCACGACACAGTGTGCAGAACTGAGGCAACTGTCGAACTGACCTAGGACTTTTATTTATGGACCACCGGCATTGTTTGTTTTTTCAAGATAAGTAGAGCTTTTGTGTCAAATTGTTATTTATTTACAAACAATCCATAACCGAGCACAGCTCAGACCACACGTTGGTTGATAAGAGCGGAAACGGGTTGCTTGGCAAAAAATCTCACACACTAATGACTCATCAGACAACATTTCACACAGTCACGAGACGGATGCATCACTTCTAAAAATATTGACATAGAAAATCGAGACCAGGGCTTTCATAGCTTGCCACCTGATGATGTGATTGTTTACGCTATGTTTTGAGCCAAGGAAAATCACAAACCCACAACTCTCAAGATCTGTCACTCAGTGCATTTTAAAATATTTAGTTGCGTGCAAACTGAGCCGCAATTTCCGGAACATTTGCGCAATTACTGTAGTTTGGAAAAGCAGCGCTGGTTTTGTTTGTAGGCAGTTGGTTGAAGGGAAACTGTCAGGAGTTCAAAAGGACAAAGCTGATTGTTTTTATGCCAGTGCGCGAGACTTCAGGACGCCAGGGTTTTTTATTTCGTTTGTTTTTAATATCCCTCTGATGCCTTAACCATTGTATAGAGTGACAAGAAAATCACTTTCCTTTAAAACTTTGTTGAATCAAAACAACTAGCTCTGGCGTGGGTTCTAAACATTCTGCAAGGCAACAGTTTTCGACCGAAAAACCAGAATAACCTGGAGAGCTTAAAAGGGCGTGTTTAAAACGTGGGCCACTGAGAAAGTCACATCACCCTTGGAGAGGAAAAAAAATCGTAATACACAATTCTTTTTTCTATTTTTTTTTCGAGTGATGTCTCCTTATTTTTACCACCCTCGCCGGCGTTGCTGGGCAAAAAGAAAGATGAAGATTTAACGTTAATGCACTTTCTCGGCAGGAATCAGAACTGATAATTTACAATTTAATAAAACAACTGAAAAGTTTAGAAAAGGAGCCGCATCGAATACTATAGTTTGTTGACACGGCATGAGCCTAACGAGATGAGACGAGCAATAGATAGCAGCGATAAGACATAGGAGAGGTTCAAGATTTATGACTTAAGTCAACATTCCAATCCTAAAAAAAAAATTTCCCCCAAACAGAGTTCAAACTGAGATAAAATCTTCCCGGCTATTTTCGGAAGAACTATTTTGAATTATGAGCAAAACTGAAAACATCACTCGACGCTACAGGAAGATGACAAGTTACCTCCTGTTAAGTTTGACTGCTCGCGTATTCTTCTCTCTACCAAAACAAAATTAGTGAACGTGTCAAGAGCCGGCATGGAAATTATCGCCAGAACATGATGATTTCTTTGTTTGTGGCTTAATTTACGGCCGAACAAAGACATTTTTGCGTCGAATAACTCGTGGGTGTTTATTGATATCAGCTGCAGCATGTTCTACACCAAGGAACGTCAAGAATTAATAAAACAATTCACGAAAACTGTGCCATTACGGTAATTTTTCCACATCTTTTCTTGATGTTTTACCCTCCCGTCGAGCGAACGTGTAAAACGTTCTTGAAATAACCAATAAAGAAATCCAAGAAAAAAGGAAAAAAAAACTTTTCAACAGAATTCTTTTTAAGACGATGTGTGTAACCAGCTTGATCAAAGACTTGTCCTGTTTTTCAGTGACGAATAAGTGACAAGTCTTAAAAATTGCATTTTAGAACCGCCAAGGCTCATAAAACAATGGGATAGCCGTTATCTAACAGAAAGGCAATTAGTTTTTTAAGAGTGGAAAAGATAAGACGTAAAGTTAATTTTAAACACCCGCTAAGAAGAACTATGAAGCTTCAAGAACAGTATAATTCAGAAAAGTAGCGTGGAGAGACGTGTTGAGAATATGCGCTATGTAATGCTTTCGGGTAATATACCGTCAAATATCCACCTGCCAGTAAATCATAATTTTCTTCGCAAGCCTTTAGGTGCACAGTTAGTATATACAAAGATCAATGACAATTACGTCACTAGCGAGATATTCACGATATCGTACTCAGAAACATTACATAACGGTTCTATCTCATGCCGAGTCTTCAGCAATCAAACGAAAGAACCCCGTTGAATGCAGCCACGTGGGTTACCGCCAAATATTCCACGCCTCTTTAGCCTTGTTATTGGCCGATGCCATTCTTTGATCAACCTTGAAGAGAAAAGTTAACATAAACTACTCAGCGAAAGGCACAAGTCAACGAAACGAGCTGTTGACGGTGAATAAATAAATTGCAACGGGCTTTAAAAAGATCAAAAGCACCGAGACTTTTGTCGCTTCTCGAGAAAGTTTCAGACGATCACGTGACTGCCATTTTTCCGCCTATGCCGTCCGCCAATAGAATTGGTTTTGCGTTCGTCAATGGAGTGAGCATTTTTTGCTTTTTCGAAAAGATTGCTACGCTCTACCGACGATCTCTACCTCTAACTTGTTTTCTCGGTCTATTAATTAGCTGCCACGAAAATCAATTGCCACGTAGGCTAATAGAGTAAAAGTACACTCGCGAAAAGAATTGTGCCCAAACCTATGAGTTTTAACGGTTAGGAATTTTAATTCCTAACCGTAGACATCATATAATCTTCTCTTAGTTCGCATTACCAAGCGTAGGAGTTTATTCCTAACGGCAGACATTATATTTCTACTTTGCAAAAGTCTGCGCAATTGTAAGTTGCTAACGAAATTTATCACAGTGCAATCATACTTTTGCAACTGTGCTTGTAACATATCAAAACAAGACAAGATTATCATTATAATATGTCAAACTGGTCTAGGTGAAAAGAGAATTCTGATTGGTTCACTGTGCGGTATAAATTTTGCATATCAGTCTGCTACGGTGAACCGCTGACAAATTAGCCCATGGGCTCCTGGTTTCGGCGAATTTCTTTTTCAAAGCATTGTTCAAGAGATACAGCTTAATGTTTGGCGGCCAGCTCGAGCTAACCCTTCACAAAAGCGACCGGAAAAATCATTCCAGAGGAGGGTCTGGAAATAGCCAATCCGAATTTTGCTCACGTGACAGCCCAAGCGGGTTCTCCACGAAACATCCAGGCAACGCGCGTGGTGATATTAACCACGAGAGCACTGAGCACCATCTCTAAGAATTGAGAGGCGTTTTGGAAAAATGGAGGATTAGCTCTCACTCCTCATTCTTTCTTACGTATATAGAGTTTGACGAAAGACGGGGAATCGTGTGTAAGTAGTAGAGGGAGTTTCTATCTCTTGGAAAGGAATGTTTTGCAGGAGATCTGACACAACCCACACAGACAAGCCAGTCACTCACGCACGCACGAACTCGCGCAAAAAAAATACAAGAAATTATGATTTAACAGCCATCAGTATTTCGCATTTGAGGCTGAAAAAGAAGGCCAACGATTGATGCACCCAAAAGGAGACATAAGTAAATCACTGCTTTTATTTCATTACAAAAATATTCCTATTTTCAATAATATTTCCACCACGGAAGGAAAGGACTCCACATAATCATTTCACAACTTCTTTACCAAAGCTCGCAAAGTTTAAAATATATGTGCACTAGATATAGAATTACAGCTCATGTTGCTAGCGCAAACTAATGTTACAAAACGTACATCGCCATGACCATTAACACTTGTCTTTAATGTCTTTAACGATTAATTACGGGGCAGTCTACTGTCAGCATCGGCCAATCGTGGTTTCAATGCGCGTCACGTGGCACTTGGTAAGCGTCCTGTTCTTAGTTTTGTCCACGTTTCTGTCACGTGCATGACTCATCATGTGTGTGTTTTTTTTTTTTTTGTGCCGTGTTCTACAAACAACGAATGAAGATGGAGCACGAGTTGCGCTGAATATGCCACAAGACAGAAGTCACGTGGACTCATGGCCCTGATTGTGCGCCCACGTGTGCTTCATGTGACGACCAATCTGTCCCACTCTACTCTCCACCTCGTGACAGCAAATGAACGCACTCGGCCGGAGTCTGATTGAAAGCACAGTAAGACGCAAAACTGTTCCTACGATTCCTATAACTTCCAGCACTATGCGTGTCTCTGTTGTCGTTTTAGTCTGGTCATCTTGGTGAAGGGTTCGGAGAATTCTTAAGCTCCATGACTTGAAATGGCAAGTGAATAGTCGAACTTTTGTGTTCCACAACAAGATACCCTCGCTTCTCGGATGCTCGAATCACTTTTACCGCTTCTCCTTTCTTCAGGAGAACCT
>Ga0099806_1205995_pt1 | contig 18342 bp, 25 predicted proteins | sample OrbCnscriptome_3_FD_81147 | JGI IMG/M metagenome (GOLD analysis project Ga0099806, IMG submission 81147) | Metatranscriptome of coral microbial communities from Puerto Morelos, Mexico - Orbicella C C metatranscriptome (Eukaryote Community... | ecosystem: Host-associated > Invertebrates >... | reverse complement strand
CAGAAAGAGCAGAAATGGGGTGTTCAAAGGCTAAAAAGACTGACAGACAAAAAAGACCAGTTGGAAGCAAAATCACAGGAAAATTGTAAGTACTGTGGAAACCCTTTACTTCAGAAAAACTTGAGAGATGCAGTAAAGGACCATTGCCACATAACGGGCAGGTACCGCGGAGCCGCGCACAGCTAATGCAATAAGAAATTGCGAATAAATCACAAGACAGACCAAATACCAGTTGTATTTCACAACCTGAGGGGCTACGATGCACACCATTTAATGCAAGCATTGTCGCAGCTGCAGAAAGAGGTGAAATGCGTCGCCAACACCATGGAGAAATACATCACATTTTCAGTCGGAGGTCTGCGTTTCATTTACAGCTTGAACTTTTTGCAAGGAAGCCTTGATTCACTTGCAAGCGCAACACCGGAGGAGTCATTGAAAATAACATCAACAATTTCAAAAGGCAGCGACCTGCTTTACAAAAAAGGGATCTACCCTTACGAGTACATGGACTCATGGGGGAGATTTAGCGAGACAAGGCTTCCGGACAAAGAGAAGTTTTACATCAAGCTGAACGACGAGCACATAACAGACGAAGAGTACGCGCACGCGCAGGCTGTCTGGGAGGCTTTTGAATGCAAAACGCTGGGCGATTATCACGATCTTTACATGAAAACGGGTGTCGCACTTCTGGCGGATGTTTTTGAGAACTTCCAAAACCTATGCCAAGAGCAGTACGGGTTAGATCCGGCGCATTATTTCACGTCGCCAGGCCTCTCCTGGGACGCGCTCCTGAAAAAGACGGGGGTCGAGCTTGAGCTATTCACAGACCTTGAAATGCATCTCTTCGTGGAAAGGGGAATGCGGGGCGGAATTTCCATGGTGAGCAAGCGATACGCAAAGGCAAACAACCCGCTAATACCGGGATACGACCCCAGCAAGCCAAAAAAATTCATCATGTATCTCGACGCAAACAACCTTTACGAATGGGCAATGAGCAGGCCCCTCCCGAAAAGAGATTTCAAATGGAAACGTGTTATGCCCACAGAGGAGCAGATCCTTAAGAAAAAAGAAAACGCAAAGAATGGTTGGATTCTTGAGGTCGATCTTGAATATCCTGCTGAACTGCATGAGGAACACAACAGCTATCCCCTGGCGCCGGAGAAAAAGGCCGTGAAAAAGGAGTGGATGTCGGCCTACCGAAAGAGGTTGATGGAAGACCTGAAGTGAAACCCCCGGACAGCAAGAAGCTGCTGCTGACGCTTGAGGACAAAAAGAACTATGTCGTGCATTACAGAAACTTGCAGTTTTATCTGAAGCAGGGAATGAAACTGAAGCATGTGCACAGGGTGTTGGAGTTCAAACAAGAATGCTGGATGGAGCCGTACATCCGGATGAACACAGAATTCAGGAAAAATGCAAAGAGCGACTTTGAAAAGAACTTTTACAAGCTCATGAATAACTCTGTTTTCGGCAAAACCATGGAAAACCTGCGTAACCGTGTTGAAATAAAAATAGTGCGCACCAATGAGACGAAGAAAATAAGGAAATTGGTTGCCAGCCCTTTGTTCTCAAGGCAGGTTTTCTTTTCAAACGACCTGGTTGGAATCGACATGCGAAAAAGCAAGCTACTTCTCAACAAGCCAGTCTACACGGGGATGACGATCCTTGACAACAGCAAGGTCCTGATGTACAACTTCTTATACAACGAGCTAAAAAAGCAATCTGTATGTACAAAAATCTGTATGATACAAGCGACTACCCGAAGGAGCATCAACTCCACTCAAACACGAACAAAAAGGTCTTGGGCAAAATGAAAGATGAATGTGGCGGAACCCCCATAGCGGAGTGTGTGTCTGAGACTGAAAATGTACTCTATCTTGAAGGTGGACGAAAAAAATATCAAAAAAGCAAAGGGCGTGAAAAAGAACGTTGTCAGGAAACAAATAATGCACGAACAGTACAAGGAAACGCTTTTTGGTATGAAGCAGCTAAGGCATGGAATGAACATTCTTCGAAGCAAGGGACATGAGATCTACGGCATGCATCTAAACAAAATTTCGCTTTCACCGTTTGATTCAAAGCGATGGATAGGCAAAGATGGTATCCATACAAAAGCTTACGGTTACACCAGTTTTAATATATTGCCTACATTAAAGGATGATGAACTTAGAGAGTTAGAAGCTGAAGTTTCAAAGTTGCTCAGGGGGTAACTGTGTGTTTGGAGGGACAACCAGCAGTTCTTCACGCACGAAGCCGCGCTTGGGACCGTCGTGCAAATAGTAGAGAACAGTTTGATTCGGTTCGGTAAAAGATCTTTCAATGCTGTAAACTGTCAAAGACCAGATTGGATCTGTGGCTCTTTTTACACCGCCTTCAAGCTCTCTGGGCTGGTAGAGATAACGAACTTGGACAAGAGAGGGAAGTATTTTTTCGTTTCTTCCAACAGGCCTTGAATAAGGTGTCGATGGCCTTGCATAAACAGCTTTCTCTTTGATGGCAATGGCGGGTTTCTTGCCGATAAAGCTTGTTACCTCGTTCAAAGCCGAGACAACTTCTGGAAGTCTTTTGACCCAGGCAGTGAACCGCTGGCCCTCAGGGAGTCGCATTTCCACGGCGTACTCGTGCCCGAACAAGCGCTCAGCCAGGGTGCGGTTGAAACGTTCAACAATGGCCTGGTCACGGTGAACGTCAACGCGCCCGCGCCGGATATATGTTTTGTGCTTTTCCATCTCTTTTGTGACAGCTCCCATGAATTCGCGCCCGGGATCAACCTGCAGCATTTGAGGCCATTTCAGACGCATGCGCTTGTAAATCTTCTGAAAGGCTGGGGCAACCTCATCAGAATTTTTCGAAGTCAAGGGTTCAGCCTCTTTCTAGCGGCTGGCCACGTCAACAACGGTCAGCGCGTATTTGAAAACTTTGTGCCCGCGGGGCAGTTTGTCGTGCGGCAGAAAAACAAGGTCCGCCTGGTGGACCGTGTTGGGTGTGGGAACGTCGAATTTCAGCTGAGGAATTCCCCTCGGCGCGGGGAGGAATATCTGCCAGAGCGCTTGCTTGAGCAGCCACTTTTTTGCGGTTTCTTCAGGTACCTTGGCGGCTTCAGCTAATTTTTTGATCGTGGCGATACCTTTCCAGTAGCCCCCGGGGCTGTAGTATATCTTTACGAGTTTGTTGTCCATAGCGTTACTATAAGTAAGGCGTAAAAAAGTTTAAAGGAACCGGAAGGCTGCGTAGCCCAGAGCGAGCGCCCCGGCGCCCACGAACATGAGTTCACCGTTTTTCTGCTGCTCGCTTGGCTGATAGAAATCTGAGAACTTGGGCTCTTTGTGGGGAATCATTCATTCATCAGGATGCGCCTGGTTGTAGAGTTTGAAGGCATAGTGTTGGTGAAGTTCTGCTTGGCCTCTGCCTTTATTTGCACGTTAGTCGCAATCCGGTCGAGAAGTTTGGTGCGGTCACGCGTGTATTTGGCATAAGCCGCTTGATACGCCTCGAGGGCTTTATCGTGTCACTTTTTTTCTTCAAGCGCCGCTTTGTCGCCCCCGCTAAGCGCCCTCGCCATATTATTTCCGCCGATAAAAGCCGCGGCGTTTAACACAGCCCTGCAAACCATAATCACAATGCTTCCCATGGTTATATATATCGGAAGCTTTTTTCAAACTGTGTACTCGAGGTTCTTGTCTTCCGCATGTATTCGGGAGTTGGTCGCAATCCAGTCGAGAAGTTTTTTGGGTTCGATCTTGTATTTTTCTCGAGCATTTAGATACGCCTCAATTTCTTGATCGTAGCACTTTTTAAAAGACTCCACATTTTTTATATGCATGTTTGCCACAACCCAGTCAAAAACTACTTTTTTGCGGTCGAGAACTAATTCATCGAAAACCTCTAGAAAATCCTTGACTGCTTCATCGTAGCTCTTTTCTTTTTCTCTCGTGGCTCTCAAAACAGCCTTGTAAACATTATCGCCGATGCTTGCAATACTTGCCATGGTGCAATATAAGAGATTTTTTTTCTTCAAATCAAAAAAATTTCAAACACTGGTGGGAAGGTATTTTTGGTCCTTGAGGTACTGTTTGAGCGCAATGCTACCTGCCATGACGGCGGTGAACTTGACGTAATTCATCCCACTGTTCCTGGGATCAGAAGTAAAATTCTCTTTTACAACCTTTTTTGCGACCCAGCCGATGCCAGCGGCTAAGCCAGTGATAGTAGCGGCGTCCATGATGGTCTTAACAAGCTTGTTGTCGGACGTAGTAACATTTGATAGTATAGAAATGTAAACAAAAGTTTAAAACAAAATTTAATCTGTCTTTTCTGCGTCCTGGTCATACAATGTTGCACTCAAAAGGTCACGGGCTCTATGAAAAACCTTTACGTTGAAGTCGTACTATACCAACGCAATACCAAAAATGGTGGAGAAAGAGATAAGAATTTGGGAAACGTCAACTTTCTTCATGTTAATCTACTACAGGTGAAAATATTTAATCCATTTGTCTTAAAACTTTTGGCTGTGTTGCGCGAGCAGGTTCTGGCTCAACACGTGCGGGCTCAGGCGTTTTTTTGCCGAATACGACCTTGAGCTCTTCACATTTGTAATAAATCCCGACCAGTGAAATGACTATGCTGCCAACAGTAAGCCATTGGGTGGTGCTGAGCATGCAATTTTTTTCTCCGCTGCTCTTTGGGCTTTCGTATTCTGTAGTCGGGGCTGGCTCAGGGGCTGCTGCGGTGGCTTTCGCCTTGTTGTTTGCGATATAAGCCTCGGCTGCTTTTTTCTGTTGTTCCCGGGCCAGCCACGTTCTTTCAGCAACCATTTTTCTAGCAGCCACACACTTGGGATTTTTTGTGCGCAGTGTTGTCGTTGTTGCAGTTGGAGTTGTCGCTTGCTGTGTGATATTGACGGTAGGTGCCGTATGGGTCTCGCCCTGAGAATGCGCTGTGACGGCAGGTGCGGTCTCGGATTGTTCGGTAGACATTTTGAAACAAATGTGTATGCTAAGCAAATAAAAAAATGTTTGGAAATTATTTGTCTGCAATCCCTCAGCAGTTGTTGAGGATTGTGGAATTTCTTCCAATTTTGCTTCGTCCTTTCTCTCTAAATGCAAGTTAAAATCAATATGTTTTGTGGTGATCACCGCTGCGTTGGCCACAGCAAGAAACCAGCCGCACTTCAAAGCAAGGTTGCCGGCCAGATTGGAGAGCTCTTTGTTTAAGATGTAGTCGTTTCTGAGTTCTTTTTGATAAGCACCGATGTCTTTGATTTTAAGTTTCATTCTGACCGCTTTGGTTGCAAGAAAAATGAAGCTGTCGATCAAACTTTCTGTTGTCTTTGAGCCCACATATGTCTGGTAGCATTTGGTGTATTTCTCGACATCTTTGTCGCTCAGGCGCTTCACCTGCTCGTGGGTTAACTGCACTCCAATGGCGTCTTTAGCTTTTCCTGTGGATACCAGCACGGCCAGCTGCTCACGACGAGCAGGAATGTCAGGCCCGGGGGCAGTTGGCACAATACCACCAGCTGGCCCACTCGACAGCTCGGCTTCCACTAGTTTTAAAACATCTTCTGTCACGACGATCCCTTCTCCAGCCATTGTGCAACAATATATGCAGCTTTCATTTTTTAATTCAAAATGTCTTAACCCCATAGGGGTTGCAAAGCGACAACACAAGATAAGAGAACTTTCGCTCTTTCAGCTTTGAAACCAGACCTTTGTACTCATCCAGGGAGAGTTTGCCAGCATAATCATCAAGAATGGCTTTTGTGGTCTTGGTCGAGGGGGTGTAAAAGAGAACGATCGCCACCACGTTCTCCCGGAAGGAAGCTGTTATGCTGGTCATCTTCTGAGTCAGCACCCAAACGCTGATGCGCATATGTCGAGCAGAAAAGGCAAGATTCACCAGCTCGCCTGTACGCCCTTTCACATCTTTGGAGGCTGCGCAGTCATCGAGTATTAGCGTGTTGGTGCCCTCGAAAAGCCATCTCACTAGCTTCAACCATTTTTCCACGCCGTCTTGCTCGCATATCACATTCATTCTTGGATCATTTTCACCAATTTGGTAGTAGGTCTTGTTGTGCACGAATGTCGGGCAGATGAGCACGATGTAGTCGAACTTGAAGCGGAAAGGGCCGTAGATCTGGTCAACCACAAACCTCGATTTGCCTGAATTCATCGGCCCCACAATGAGAGCGTTGAAGGGTATCTTGCTTGGGTCCATGTTCATATTCAATACTACACAGATTCTAGCTGTCTGTCCATAATGTTGAACTGGGAGTCAGATTACGAATATATGGCATTTCACGTCACCTGGGCCTTTGGCATCCCGCTCAATTTCCAGCTTGACACTGTACTGTTCACAATGTGCGTGCCGCTGCTGTGCAGCGACTGATCCGCCATGGCTCGCATATCAATCGCAAGCCCAAACTTGTCACCAGTGTAAAAATTTGCCAAATTCATGTGCTCGGTTTTATTTTTTCTTTCACAAAGAAGCGGTGGGCCTCTTCCCACATGTCCTTGCCTTCAATGCCGTTGTTGTAAATCATGTTGGGTGAGCCGTTGATCGTGACGCTGACTTTCGTCAGATCCGGGAAGACGTATTTTTCTGAATCTCTGGTGCCCCCATCATACGGCTCCATGAACAGTAGAAGGATGGCTTTTAGTGACCTTTGGGCGTCAATGTTGATCCTCGTATCAGTTTCTTTTTTGAAAGTCACCACTTTGGAACATGCCACGTGGTCATAAGTGAACTCTTTGCCGCTGGAGTAAACGCTGTGTGCCTCGTCTGCCAGGGTCTTGCTGCGGAGCATTTTGCACTGGAGCTGGATGTTGGTCAGCTTATATTTCAGCTCGGTTTTTTCAGAGCCGTTGGCCACCTGTGAAGCTGGTGCAAGGGTTACTTCGAACATGACGTCGTTGTAAAGGGCCTGGGGGTATAAAACGCCATGGTCAGATATGATCTGATGGTCTAGCCTGATCCGGTACTTGCTTCCGTATACCTCGTTCAGCTTGTTTTCAGCGTCGACGCCCAAGGTTTTCTTGTCTCCCGCGCCTGAGTGGATCTTACATAGATCCTTGCTCTGAATCCCTTCGAGAATCATGCCGTCTCGCTTTTCCTGCGAAAGGAAAAGGTCATCAAAGATTTTGTAGATGTCATATCCAACGGTGTCTTGCAGGATAGCGCCTGCAAACTTCACGACCAGCTTGTCAACGAGCGCCTGCGTGACGTTCTGGACAAGGAAGTTGTTGGCGTGCCCTCCAGAAAGGTCGATGTCAAAGACAAGCGCTAGTGAGCCCAGCACCAGAACCTCGTTCTTGTTCAGCTTGGGCACTGAAACATACAGTGTCTCGCCGGGGCTGGCTTCAGAGCAGACAAAGGTGATTCGCTTGACCGCGGGCTTGGCCTTCATGGCATTTAATGTCTTTTCGTTGAACATTGGGCGAAGGTTCTCTGGCACTGACATTGTATAATACACTGGCAATTTTTTTCTAATTTAAAATAACAGGATTGAAATATATTGCTATGGCGGAAGGTGGCAGCGAATTTGGTTACGAAGACCCAGACCTTGACAATCAGCTTGACCACAATGATGGCGAACAAGAGGCTGAAAGAACCCAACCTTTTCAACCAGGTGCGTCATCCACTCCCAACCAACCTGGTGCCCCCTACCACGGGGGTGAACAAACGGAAATGCATACTATGCAGCACGAGCAGTCCAGCCTGCCTGACACTTCTTATTCCGAGACATAATTTTTTGGAGAAGATACCCCTTTGATTGAAACAGATTCGAAACGGAAAAGTGTTTTAGACCGGTTAAAAAAAAGTATTCCCCGAATTTTCCACTGAAAAATTTGCAGTTATGAAAGGCACCGGTAAAATTGTTGCAATAGGTAAGAAAGGAGGTGAGTACAAGATTGTGAAAGATGACTGGACAGACTTTACGAAAAAATTTTTAGACTCATTTAAAGATGAACTTGGGCCTAGTGCTGGAGATATCATAGCTGAAGACCACGACACCATCAGAGAACAACGCCAAAGACTGATAGAATCTGAAAATCAATTAAAACAGACAGAGGACATCATTGCAAAAAGAAAACAAGAAAAACTTGAAGTAAAAGATCTTCAGGAAAAAATTGGGCAAATCAATGCATGTATTGACGCTCTTCAATCTGATTATGGTTTCAATCTTGAAAATGAAGCAGAAATCCGCAGACTAAAACAGCTGAAAAACAATTATCAAATAGAACTTAAAAACAAAAATAAAATATTGTCCAATCTTGAAAAAGAAGTAAAAAAAAAGAGAAAAAAAACAAGTAGAAGTCGACAAACTAAAAACAAGCCTCGCAGCAAAAGAAAGTGAAACAAACGCCATGGAAGAAAGCCTCAACCAAACAAAACCGTTGGACGACCTGAAAGAGCTCAAAAGCGATCTGCAGCGCGAAAACGAGGAAGACCGGGAAATCATCGAAGATGAGAATGCCTCGCCCTCCGACATAGAAGCCGCCAGAGAGAGAGTGGAAGAAAGAAACGAGGAGCTCGCGCATTTGCAAACTCAGATTGCGGAAAAGGAAAGGATGTGGCCTCTCTTGGAAAGAATCAAAGAGATCAAAAAATATGGCGTGATGGTCACTGCAATTCTTCTAGCCGCGGGGGTCACAATATGGGCTGTCGTCGGTTCAATCACTAAGGTTTTAAAAGCCACCGGCAAAGCTTTGAGAAAAGGCCTAAAAGATATAGGCACGAAACTTGGTTCTCTGCTGCCCGGGCTGATTGGATCGATTGTGAATTTTCTATTTAAAGCTGCGGGCCAAGCCATCAGGTTTCTGGCCAAGCACACCTGGCTGCTTATTCTTGCCGCAGTGGCCTTTTTGTTCGAAAAATATATTAAGAAGCGGCGTTAACTTTACCGCCAAGCCATGAATAGCAAATACGAGAATCCTACTACACGGATAATGACAGCTGTTTTGTTAATTTCGTGTTTCAGTGTTTTTTCTGAAATCGTGGGATCTATTTTTTGCGGCGTTGGTTGGGCTTGCTGAGTTTCGGTCGAAGCTGATTTTTTTGATTCAGCTGTTGCGGCTTTGTGTATCGGGTTGGAAGGATGGCTGTTAGGTTGGTTAATTTTTGACGGGCCGCCTGCCATTAGTTTGAGCGCAGCTTTTTTTGTCTCCGGGTTTACCTCGTTGCTTACCCCAAGTTTCATCCCAGAGACCGCCTGTTTCAGCTTGTTGTTGTAACCGACCGTGCTTTCGGTGTTGATTATCATTTGCACAGGCATAAGCCAGGCCATGGGGGCTACAGCAAGATTGAGCCTAACCTTCGCTTGATCCACCGCGAGCTGGTACCTTTGCATGCTCTTGGCCAGGTCGGGCTGTCTGATCGCATCTTCCACCAAAACAAGAAACTCGCTTTGGGCTTCTTTTGCTCGGCCGCCAGAGCTGAGAATGCTACTTCTCATATTTACCTGCGTGCCCAGGATGCAATAAACGAAAGCTTCAATTGACTGATTTATTCTATACAATCCCGCCTGCGTCAAACCGGATGCTGTGTTTGGCGCGAACCAGTCCGATTGGGTATCAGAAGGGGCCCCCGGCTCGATGTAATAAATCAGGTTTCCTTGAATAGCTTTCCCACCTTCATCACTGAATTTGTTCCATCCCGGGTATAGGTAGTCAGTTTTCGACGTGCCGCTCGCATAAATGTAAACGGTTCCCAGACCGTGGTTTGCCCCGTGCGTGAAGCGAAAATCGCTTGAGGGGTCTATGCTGAACTCGCTGCATAGCCTTTTGTATCAAGCAACGTCATAATGATTGCTGAATTGGCTGAAAGCCGGGTCTCCAGGCAAAGTGCTCATGCTCTGAATTCCTCCTAGCTGGTACAAAATGCGCCTGACCGTGAAATACACGTGGAAGATATAAAAAGCTCTTATCTGCCGGGGCAGATTTATTCCGTTGTCAAAGATGTCGCGAGAAATTCCACACCCTTGTGTCGCACAGAAAACAGCGAAGTTGAGCTGTTGCGGCCAATATTTCATGTCAGGCCCTCCTAACCAGTGTTTTGATTTGGCTCCAGAAGTATGTCTGAGTTTGGTTTTTTGAAATATATCTCGGAATTTTGTCGTGAAATATTGGTCAGGTGTGACGTAGATTTTGATTTTGGCGTTGAATATTTTCTTCAACCTTGGCGCTTTTCCGTCGAAAGGTTCCGCAGGGATGGGTAAAGAAACTTTTGAACCAAGTGGCACAATTGATAAGGAAAACCTCCGCTGTCTCCCAAACCTAGTGCTTGTTTCATTTCCACACTCCAATACCGCCTGTCTGAACCGAAGACACTTTTTAACGAACCTTCGCTTTCTTTGAAAAACACCTGCGGTTGCGTTATTTTTCTCGTCGATGCTTTCTTGTGAAACGAACCGGCTTTTTTCCGCTTTTGGAAAGTGGTTTAAAAAATTTGTCCACGCCTTTTCCTTTGCGATTGCTGCTTTTTTCACAAACTCAGGATTTTCCCACATATTTGCCATTGTATTTGAACACAATTTTGTTTGTTAAATATAAAATGGTTGTTCTCACAATTGTCACACAAGAGAACGGCGAGGATATCTATTTTGAAGACCCACTCCCAGAAGCAAACTATGCCAGACTTCTGAGTTCTTTTTACAACTCGTGGCATAATTTCAGTACTGTTGGCAGAATGTTTTTTAAAGGAACTAATGATGTGATTGCATCATTATCTGAAGGCCATTACAATGTCGAGATTATCGCAAAAGAACGGAAATCCAGTTTTGAATATTATAAGAAGACAGCAAAATTGGTTATAGAAACGAATAATCCCAATTCTGTTCTAAAAATTTCAAACAGAGATACATCGCCATCACTGAAAGAAATTTCGCTTGATTGGAGTTTGGCCAATTTTCTTGGAATCGGCAGAAATTTAAGGAAAGAAGAAAATGTCAAAAAGCTTAACAGCCCGAGTTGCTACTTTATCCACTGCGATCTTGTTGACTCAACAAAGAACTTTTTGAATGGAAAGAAGTCAAACCTTGCCAAGGTTGACGTCAGAGGAAAGCCTTATGAAAAAGTCAGCTATACCATGGACACATCGCAAAATGCTTTCCGTGATGCTTCTATGCACAAATCATTTTATAGTATCAAGGTGAGCGTTAAAGACAAAAATGGCACCCTCTTTAATTTCAAGGGCTTCCCGCTTGTTTTTGAATTAGAGTTAAATTAAAATTCTTTTTGTACACTCTTCAGCAAATGTGTTACCTTCCGCTCCTCCTGCCAAGATTGAAAGAAGAATCTATACAAGCCTTCCTGAAATGACAAATGCCAAGAATTTCCAGCTAACTGAAATAAGTAAAATGAAAAAGAAATATCTGTTGTGGTTGAGCATTACAGGCTTGTGTTGAAAAAATATAAAAAAGCCCGGAAAGCGATTCACTATTCCGTGGTTGGTCTTGGTGCCGTCACGGCAGCTCTGTCTTCTGGGGCTGTTGCAACATCACTCCCTGGTGTTGGAATTGTTATCGGTGCGCCTGTTGCCACGATAGCATCTTTATCTGGTGCAGCTTCCACTGGCCTGTCCATTGTCAACAAGAAGCTTGAACGCAAAGTTAAGCACTCGAGAATCCATTCTCTGGCTATTGCAAAACATGACTCGATAAACAGCAGTCTCACAAGCTCTGAATGATAATTGTGTTTCTGACACGGAGTTTCAACTGATCACACGTGAAATGCAGAAATATCGCCAACTTAAAGAGACTTTACGCTCAAACTTTGTACAAAAAACAAACAAATTCACGCCAGCCAGATCTTGAAAAAATAAAAAACCAGATTCGGCAAGAATTTAGAAAAAAACTTGGGGAGTCCAGCACAAATTTGAACTTAATTTTGAACGAAAAAACACAAAACTATCTCTAAGTCTTATAAAAAAACAGATGATTGTGTTACACTGCGTTACCTTCACTCGTGACGTTGTGTGACAGATCACACAAAAGGGCAAAAGCCCTGTCGGGGGTGCTCGTTGACTGTTCTTGCCTAGCCCCGGCTAGGACTTTCCCACCGCTGACAAGGCGGCTGTCAATTCCCATTTTACCTGTGGGAATGAGGTTTGAGGTCCCGAGGGATCTCTGAGCACCCCCCAGTCTCCACTGGGCCGGGGCGTGTTCACCCGGGGTTATCGCTGTGGACGGCCCCACCCCATACCCCTGACAAGCGCCTGTACGTGCCGTATTAGGAATCAGAGGGGGCCAACCTTGCATCCAAAAGCACCTTCATTTGCTTGCTAATTACAAGAATAGTGCTGCAAGCTTTATATATTGATCCATTTGCGTTTCCTATCACTTGTGGTGTAGCTTCTCTGTCCTTTTCCTAAATTTCGCAGTATTTTCACACATATGCATGCGCTTTTGGGCAGCGAGATGATGTCATGCTTGCTATAATTAGAGATTGGGTGAATAAATTATATCCCAACAGTACTTCTGAAGGCCAAAATGATTGTGCTTTTCCACGCGATTTGCTTTATTTTCACGGAACTTTCTACACCCGTTTGGCAGAAAGAGGCCAGACACATAACATATCAAGTCGTTGAAGCCATGCGAGAAGCAGAGAAAACTTAAACGGGCTCGATTGAGCCCCTTGTTCAAGAATATTTCATGTTACGATCGATCGAACGATGTGATCAAATCTTGCTATTTTCTCGTTTCCTCCTGCTCGCTTCACTTCAGCAGCTTCTGTGGTGAAAAAATAACTTACGGCGCATTGACTGAGCGTATTTTTTTTGTAAATTCTGTTCTGGTTCGTTTTTTCGGCCCAACAAAAAAATCTTGAGTTGTCCTCCATGTTTTCAGTACTGCTCATCCAAGGGCCTGGGAAATATTTGGTTCCAGTCTTCTGATAAAAAACATCACACAACTCACAGATTTCAAAACAAAACTGTTGATTTAAACGAAGGTTGCTGCTATGCTTGATGCCAGGTGAAACCCCTGCTTTTTCAGCACACACTTATGAAATCCCTGCTCTAAAGGAACCACTCATGCCAATCATATCCATCCCAGGAGCATACTTTTAAAAAATTCTTGTACTCGTAGCTGTTTTCTATGAGAGGTATTAACTCCATCGGTGGGCTTAGCAATACTTTATGAAGAGTTCCCTCACTTTCGAAACGGGAAACAATGTCCCTCGAAAGGGCAGACCGGATAATCGAAGCATATTATCATAGGTACAGGCTGCTGCATGTAATGACAAAGGCAGTTTTAAAATATGCTTGTGTACCTTGTTCCAACCCAAAGCCGCTCGCTGGCAAAGCTTTATGGTGACATAATCTTTGTAAATTTTCTCACGAAGCTCTGGAGGGAGGTTTTGAATGGCATCAGAAAGTTGACAGTTGCTTGATTGTTCGGCTGCCATCTCGGCGTATATAGTTGTACAGATACTTCTTCAATAGGAAATATTTCTGTGACACGCGTGACCCTTCTTATTGCATGACGTCAATTCTTCGGAATCAAAACAATACCCTGCTTGACCCTGCATATCCAATCCGCGCTTTGTTTTCTTTCATGTGTGTACACACACACATAGAGACTACTGGTTCTGTTTACACATCTGTCACAGAACCAGTAGTCTCTGTGTGTCAAGGACAAGGTTGTAAAGCGACCAATCACCAGAATCTCTCCCCTTGAGATTCAAGACATTTAAGATGACATTTAAGACACAAAGAATCTTGTCAGTTGATTTCTAGTTTCAACCTAAGGACAATTTCAGAACAGTTGCATGTACAGTTTTGTAATTTTTGAATTACACATCCCCTCTGCAATTTGGGAGGGGAAGAAATGTTGTTACCGTTTTATAGGGATTGCATAACATCCAGGAGACTAAGTATGTATAACTTACACCATGTGACCTAATTGGTTTTCGAAGTCGTCGATCAATTGTAATCGGAGGTTTTATTCTGAGTTTTGCCCAGGAGTTTTAGTATTAAAATCGTTGAGTTTCAAGAGTTTTGAGTCAAGTTGATAGTGGAATCAACATCTGGTGAAAAATGGAAGAATAACAATTTTTTTTCAAAACACTAATTACGATTTCACAGATAAACAAAAACTAATCTAATTATTAGATAGTCACGAGTGACATGTTGAGTCACGGAATAGTGCATAGTAGTAGGAGGGCTGCCAAATTACTCTAATAGCACTGATTTTTTAATCCAAATGGCCGCCAATAAAAGTTCGAGAAAACGTGACGTCACCGTGACGTCACCAGGTGGGTCAGGCGGCCAAACTGGTGGGTGTGTCGCCTAGAGGGTATCCCATCATTAAGCTGACAGTATGGAAAGGGGGAATATCCCCTCCGATGAGAATATGAAAAAGCTGATACCTTCTTTTACTTTTTCTTTCACGGAAATTCATATGCTTCGTAAGGGGTTTTCACTTCTGGGAACAAATCGAAAGATTTCTCAGAAAAAAAGAAAACAGGGTTAACTTGTGAGTTGAAGACACCGCTGGGGAAGAAGTCGCCCATCACAAGACAGTCTGGTTTGTCGAACTCGACACATGAGGGGACAAATGGCTAAGACATTGATCTTTTTTTAAAAGAAATGTCATGGTTTGAAGACATACTTGGAGGCATTTATGAATAAAGGTCCTGTTCTTTTAAAAAAAACTTTGTCGTGTGGTGTGAGTGCATTCCCAGACAGGTATAAAAGTGCCTACCTTATGTGATTTTTCTTGATTTACACTGAAGACAGCATTGAGAACACATTATGAATATCGAAGTGCAAGAACAGAAATTTCACCAGTCATTGGACCAATTGATCCACAGCACCACCCAACTGGTCAATACGTTGGTGTCCAACGTGCTTGCGAGTTTGCTGCAGTTATACATGAAAACCAAGCTTGACCTGTTGAGTTGCACTGGTAGTTTATCTCAAGCAGTGGTGAAGTTGCAACAAGCCTGGAACGAATTGACGTTTTACAGGAGAAAAGCCAGATTAGCATTGACTGAAGAGGAATCTGTTGTGTGTCTACCTAAAGAAAAGTAGCAAGAGAGCGGCTCAGTCAGTCAGTGCCTCCACTAAATGCAGGCGTAAGAAAGCTATGGCAGAACCAGCATCTATTCCAGGAGAGATCGCTATTGCTTTGGAAGACGGATCCATGATCAAGTCCCTCTCCCATCACCACAGACACTACCTACATAAAGAAAACACTAGAAAAAAACTAAGGGTCCAAACATGCCTCCAGAAGCCATTGCACTCTTGGAAGGAACATGCTTGAAAGCAGCAGCTGTGCAATTGGAGCCCGATATGTTGCACACCTTGTATTCCCTCTACGCCTTCTGCCATCGTCAATGGTGCAGACCCCAAGGCATGTGAGAACGAGTACCTGCTGTTACCAGTGAATCCCACCTTTTAACTCCATCGAGCGGAAGTGCATGACGTTTATCAACGAACACCCAATACACTGAAAAATTTATAAAAGGAAGTGTGTCGTGAGACATTTGGTCAGACCATACAGCTCACAATGGAGTACCAAGAGAGGGACGTTACTGATGATGAACAGATTGTGGAAGAAGATGAACACAACAAGGATAATGAATATGAAGAACCAGAGGACAAATCAGAGGATGAAGAAGATGATGAACCAGAGGAGGAAGAAGATGAAGAACCAGAGCGGGGAGGAGATGAAGAAAAAAATCCATGGGTAGCCATTCAAGATGAAGTCAAGGAGCGACATAAGGAAAAAATTGAAGCCTTGATAACCAAATTTCAGGAAATTGGTGATTCACAGGAAGTGGCAGCTGTTAAGGCATACAATAGCCAGCTTCCTCTTTACAGAGAAGACCTGAGAGATGTGTAGTTGAAAGATCTGAAATGGATGCGTGCCTTGAAAAAGGACCCCATTTATTGAGAAGTAGTGGCAACCAGAGACAAATTAATGTAGGAAAAGGGATATGACTGGTTAGAATCCACAGAACTGGCCATTCACAAGAGGCGATTTCTACTGAACAGGCTGTTTAAAGAACAACGGGTTCCTGGAGAGTGAAAACTGCTGATGCTGTTTGTCATAATTCAAAGAATACATACTTTCAAAGATATGCTTTAACATTTTTATTAGACACCTGAATTTACATGATTAAGTGTTTGATGGGTTGTAGAACTCCAATATACCCTGGTTCATCTTTTAATACATTAAAACGAAAGCGTATTTCCTCTGGGATTTGTGGGTGATGGTCCACCACTAAATACCCATAGGGCTGAGTAGTGGCTCGTTCGTACAGGGGCATAATGTTTTGCATCACCCATTCAACGGTGCCACAGTGTTTTAAAGTAACGGGTGTCAGCTGGATTTCTAAAAGGGATTGTGTATTGATAGTTGCGATTCATTCCAACGTTGTGCTTTCCTAAGGCATACAGGTTTTGAGTGACCACAATCTCGGAGAGATTGAGGTGATGAGCCTTTTTACTGAGTAAATCCATCACTTAGTCCAAGTCAACAGTTTCTCTCATCAAGTCATCTAGCATTAACAAACTAGGACGTTGTTCTGGCGGAAACACTTCTTCCCAAGGGATGGTTGGTATTCCTGGGTGAAAGGTAACACCCAAGTCTTGTTGCATTCTTGTGAATATCGGTTGCCAGGACGAGCCGTAACAGTACAAGGCTTGTCGAAAACATGCACTGTCTCCAGTGTCATCTTGAAAATAGGTGAAAATTTGGCAGCCCTCCTACTACTTATTCTGTTTTCACGTTTGCTGTTAAAACCACTTCAAATTAATGCACAATGATATGCATTAATACAACTAAGAAGAACCTACAGTACAAACTATTTTCAACAACTGACTCTGGAAAACTGGTACACTAATTTGGAACAAACGCCTCTTAACAACTACCGGTACCTTACAAATGACTTTATCCACGACATAAGCGAAACCGACAAACGGACCTCTAGCAGACTAACTTAATTTGACTAACAGTAGGACTGATTTGACTAACAATAGACGGATTGAAACTGACCAATGACTGATGACAACTTTACCTGAGTCTCACAGCCAATACCATCATAGCTAAACTGACCAATCACTTTCAGTGGACCAGACTTATAACACCATTGACTGGCAAACACTATTCCCTTGACTCTAAAGATGACTTCTGCTCAGGTTTTCAAAACACGAGTCACCAACAACAGTTCTTTTCAGAACTGCCCTCACCTGGATGATTGATGATTACACAATACGAACTAAAGACCGTTTTGTAAGCTAGAGCAGTTTCGTTTAAGTGTTGAAAAGTAATTGGTTTTGCATCAACTACGCTACAGGATTAGCTCAAAAAACTCAGGACACTTTTTCATACAATCAGAAGTAAGACCTAAAGCCATCATGACTTGTTTGCACACTTTTCCTGCACTTTGCGTCAACTACTTGTAATTACTTCGAGTTTTGATTGGCTCACTGTATTGTCTATGTCCTGTGTGATTAGTTAGAGTGATTACTTTGGTTTTGGTTTTATGACTCATATGAAAACCGCTCTAAACCTACAGTGAAACAAATTCTATTTTTTTTCTTTCTGCGCTGTACATTGTAACCAAACAAACTTGTTAGATAAACCTTATCATAACTGTTATTTATTTATTTATTTATGTATTTTATAATCAACTTTTACAATTTAGTTGGTGCGATGTCTTAATGATTTTACCGACTTAATAAATGTAGATGTAGATGTAGATGTGGATGTGAAGAGTCCAGTAAGTGCTGCTACCTCCGGAGACTTTTAATTCACAAAAAAAAACTCTTGCACGCCTTGCATGCCTATGTTTGGTTCAGTTGGGAAAAACTCAAATCCTTTATCAGAGTAGTTTTCTATTTCATGCATTGCCAAGTTCTTTCTTCTTCAAATAAAACTCTGTCTTCTAAACTGGGGTGTAGTGGCTTGTCTGACATGCAGTTTATGACTTAAGTCATGTTTCTGTGGTAACTCTAATTTCATTTCAGAAAGTGTCCTGGAATTTACTCTCAAACCAGATGATCCTACCCACATTCTTAAAGGACAAAATGCCACATTGGTCTGGGAATACCGTGTTGATGATAAAGAGAAGGAGCTGAAGGGTATTCTTTGGAGTGTTGCAGACAAAGTAACTGGCAACCCTGTTACCATGCTTATAGAGGAAAAATCTGGTGATAGAATTGAGGCTCCTGGTATACCCCTAGCTTATAAAGGAAGAGTATCTATTAAGGAACAAGCCACCCTTCTCATTGAGGATGTAACACTGAATGACAGCACATTCTTCACTTGTACTCTCATAGCAGAAGTCGGTTCAGGTTTAACCAATACAGACGATCCTGTCCAGCTTATTGTAACAG
>Ga0099806_1146457_pt1 | contig 19446 bp, 13 predicted proteins | sample OrbCnscriptome_3_FD_81147 | JGI IMG/M metagenome (GOLD analysis project Ga0099806, IMG submission 81147) | Metatranscriptome of coral microbial communities from Puerto Morelos, Mexico - Orbicella C C metatranscriptome (Eukaryote Community... | ecosystem: Host-associated > Invertebrates >... | reverse complement strand
CTCCTCGCTGTCAAAATCTTCAAAGTCAGAGTCAAAGTCTGAGTCATTTTCCTGAGGAAGCTTCAGAGCCTCAATCACAGATTCAATTTCTGTTTCATTCGCACCTTCAGCTTCTGATAGGAGGTGCAGTTCTTCAGGGACAGAGTCAATTTCTTGACTGTCAGATGCATCTTCAGGCTCACCATCTCACTTGTACAACAGCTGCAGCAGTTATAGGTGCTTCCTTTGAAACAGATTTCCTTTTGTTAGTTTCTCTTGATTGGGGGATCCATTCTTTACAGCTTTTTAATCAGAGGTTCACATTCACCAATGCTTGGTGCACCCCTCCTAAGGAAAATCCTTGATCCGCCCCTGATTTCCTCACGTACACGTAAGCTTCATATACATTTGGCAATCAAAGAGTGTTGCAGATTAGGTCAAGAATGAAACTTCAACCAAAACCAACTACACTTAACTATGTATTAAGTACATGTAGTTTCAAGCCTTAAGCAAAAAGAACATTCTTCTCATCACAGCAGAGCAAAACTACACACAAGAGATTGAGAGATGATGTGGTCTTTACACTTGGTGTGATTGGATGTTGATGCAAATAATAACCAAAAAAGCAACATGTAAGCTTATCTTACTTGTCTTTTAATGCGTTCTGGTACTACAGGAACAATGGTAACTTGAGTTGGAACTGCTCCCTGCATTAATATAGCTTGCACTTGGGTTCCTTCCTCCATGCCGCTGAGAACTGATAAGTTTCGCAATTAACAACTTTCTTTATAATGTGCAGAACAGAATGGTGAATACTTTGACTGTGGCTCATGAAAATCGTGGCAATGTTTTTGGACTAATTTCACCCATTTGACCCTCACAGCTGGATCGGCAGGAAACTGATGCACTCGTATATGTGGAGTGTTGCTTGAATTTGTACAACTTTGATTATTAGGGACACCAGCGACGCATTATCTCCTTCCTCTGCTTACTTTCCTACTCAACGCCATATTGCAATCTCGTAGTCTTGTCCACAACACTATGTCATCAGGCCACATGACCTGACATTTTGGCCATGCAATTCAAAGACCATTTTTGAGAGCAAAATCGCACAACTTTCAGGCTTATAAAATCGCCTATTTTTTTCCAACACAGTTCAAACTTTGGAATAGTGTCTTTAAAATGTTGAACTTTCAAAATGTTAAAAAACTAATTTTGCTTCTTATGAACTTTAAGGAATTGTGGTTTAATTAATTAAAGACTACACCTCAATAAAGCAATCACAGAATATTGAATAATTGCTGTTGGTTGTTGAGTGAAATATTTGCTGAAAAAAATACTATCAATACATTGTTGTGTTACACCTACAACCTATTGGCAAGATACAAAAACCTGATAATATGTAACTTAAGGTTTTGTTGTGGCTGAATTGACCATGCTCACGAATTGATAAAACCGGCGGAATCATGTCCATTGTGTTTAACGTTGTTGGTTACAGTTGGGTGAAGAAGGCAAGGTATATGACATGGAGTAGTCTTGGTACTGTCCTAAGTTGCAATGTTCATTGTTGAAATCATCTGTGGTGTTCGGCTTGTGTTTCACAAATACAGTGTGAAACTGGTGTGCCTTCAAAGGCGTGTGATAATGACATCTCTGTATTGTGGCTGAAGCTCCTTGGCAACTGCTTGGAATTCGGCAATGGTAATGTTTAGTATCTTGCATGGCGCCGATTGACAAAACCCCTTGTAGAGAACAACTCTGCCTGGGAAGAAGGGCCACCTAAATATGGGTCGGTTCAGGCTGTGTGTGCTCCTCTTCTACTGAACCACTGACAAGTGTTGTAATAACAAAATGGTAAAAGATTAGAAATTATATGAATGAATTTTCATTGATGCTGTGCAATGTTCTATAGGAACTCCTGCTAGATTAGATTGCTACAGGTAATGATTAAGCTGTTGTTATAAGATCAACAAAGCGATTTTCCTTCAATCGCTTTTCAAGTTAAAAATAAACCAACCTAAGAGTTGGCTAGATAAAATATTTTTTTGATCATTCAGTAAGTAGCTTGCAATTGTAGTAATTTAATATTGACCAAATAGTTTTTGGTCTGCAATGTGTACATTTAAATCATGCGGAACTTAAACAAAATCTGATAAAATGTATGATGGGCTACCTCCATAACTATCTCTTTCTGGGTCTCTACATACTCTATGTAGTGTTTGGCTTTCTAGCCTTCTTCCATGTTATATATTTTGATTGCATCTTGTTTGAATATCAGCTCTTACTTGTTTATACTGACCATATGGATTCCGATGCAAAATATAATCAATGAGATAACACTTGTTATAATTTTGATCTTATGTACGTAGCTCAGTGTCTTGGTAAAGGGCAGGACATCAATTGAGGATTGTGTTGTTTAGTCAGTACATGGTTGGTGTGGGCTAATGTTACTCAAATGATACAAAATAATGTGTAATGATTCCTACTACTGTGCTCATTATACACTGTCTTGTGAAACCATGTCTTGTTTGTATATAGCCAAATTTTACTTGATTACACTGACAAGGTCAGTGATACTGAATATATGGAGCAAGGTGTGACCTTTTCAGTGTCCTACAAAGAGAAAAATTAGGGTATCAATTAAAATAACTATAATTTAATAATACCTCTTTTATAGTAACTATAACATTATTATCACAAAAATGATAACCCCATTGCTAAACATACCATCTGTAAATTGCAGACAACAAGACTGTTGTATCTACCATTCTGATTACCTGATACATTGTTAGCTCCAATACCTTACACTTCACTTAGACTTTTTCAAGTTATTGAACCCTTTACTCTGTATTGTTTATGAAACTTGAAACAGTATGACTTGTCCATTTCCAGCTTGAATATCTTATGGCCTCTTATGAATGCAAAAAACCCCCTTGATTGTTAATTAAAGGGCTAGGATTTCTTTCCACATCATTCCCAAGTCATGCAAGAAGCGATTTTTAAATATACTGTCGGTCATTTACTATGAGTAGATTATTCGTTAAACTCAATGTTGGAAGATATCTGTCAACCATGTAAAACCGTAAACCACCAGTGTAGAACGCAACTTCTATCTTATTTCGTTATATTTTGTCTTGGAAAATGAATATCATCCATGATAAAAGAAATTGAAATACCATGGTATAAATTGATGTCTTAAATTTTAGACAGCTCACCTTTTTAATCTTGTCAAGAAACTGCCATTGGTTTCCTTCCAATCTGGTAAGGTCTCGACAGCTGCGACACTGGCCTTCTCTCTACTTTTCAACACCTATCGATTGCTTGAGCTTAATATGTTGGTTTGCACAAGGATTTTGTATTTAGTATATAGGATGTGTTTGCTAGCAAACTAGTGAGATTCATTGGATTAAGTACAACACTCACTCAAGACTCAAATACTTCCTCTGTATGTAACAGCCACCAATGCTGAGTATTCAATCCTTGCAAATCAAAGATGGCAGATCGCAAAATTCATGTTCCTCGTTCCCAGTGCTCTTTGGTCCAAAGGGATAAATCTTAACATCCTCGGACATTGCCAGGCAGCATTAAGCGATGACCAATGATGTCACCACTTAAAACCAGTCCCCTATTTAGGAGTATTGGATCAATTTAACTGAAATGCCCTGCTGGAAGATGTCTTCCCCTCTCTAACATACTCTTTATGTTATTGGTGACCATAGGGTGCTGTGTGCAGTTGTACTTTAAAGTATACAGGATCAGGCGTTTTTCGTGCTTCACAGTTAGGGGGGGGGGTGTGTGTGCAGAGTAAGGGAGAAGAGCCTGCACGCATCACTTTGAATTTTGAATCGGTGCACCAAATACTGATTGGGTGAGACACAATTGATGCATGACATCATCGTGACTTGATTGCATGAGCTTAGGAAAAACAAAATGGCGAACTGCAGAGATGAAGTTTCCAGAGATGCACATCGATTTTGGATGGTTGTATATAGGATGTGTGTGCTAGCAAAATAGTGAGATTTACTGGATTAAGTACAACACTCACTCAAGACTCAAATCCTTCCTCTTCCAATGTGGTATCTTCTCTATTTGAGAAAACGATGTTCTCATTGTGCTACCCATAGGAATCAGAAAAAACCTTTTTTTTTCAAACTGTGTAGTTGCCGCAGAAATATTTTCCCTTCAATATAGCCAGGGTTTCTGATGGTTTCTCTTCCAATGCCTATTTGTAACACAGCATTTTCAATTCAAAGTTTTTGTCCAAATTTTTCTGAAGATTCAACACCCTGTCTGGACATGCAAATTCCCAGATGGCTTAGACAAATCTTATCTTGTTGAGACACTCCACTGTGAAACAAAACACTGGAAACCTGGTAAGACAGGGCAAACATGGTCTTGTTACAGACAGGAGCTGTTGCAGAGCTCGCGAGTGCCACAGAGTTCACTGTGAAATCTTCAAGATCATTAATTTGCTTCAGTTATCGTCCATCATGGCAAGAACGTTGTTTTGCCAGCTTTCCAGGGCCCCAATTGGGCGTCAATACCGATGATGGAGGTGCTCTTTTCGTTCATGTCTTTACTAGTTTTAAACAATTTTGGAAATAAATCACTACAAAAGTGTTTTCCAAAAAAATGCCTTGGATACTATGGTTTCAGTAATGCATGTCATCACTGTGCTGCCTGTGGCATCGACACAGTTCAGTGGACAAATTAAACTATCATTGAAATTGGTTCTGTGATAACTGATTCAGATAAACTGCATTGGTGATGAGGAATGCTAAGCACAAAGTGCTAAGCATTGCTTTATTTTAGCTTTTGAAAGTGATGATGAATACAGAGGAATCTTGAGTCTGAGTTGTTTGGTCAGTTGGAAGCTTGAAAGCTCCGGCAGAAGCATCAACTTCTTGAAGACTTGCTGCTTCTGCTTCTTCATCGGCCAAAATCTACTGGCAGGCAGAGGAAGCCAAACCCCTTAAAAAGCAAGGATCAGTTGTTTGAAATGAACTCAAGAGTTGAAGATCCTGGTTTGGGTCAGACTTACTTTAGGAGTCTGGAGGTGTTTACGGTGTCCTGGCTGCTGACATCTTGATTACTTTTAGGGCCAGTTGTCAGGGGCGGGGGAATGAGGGAGGGTGGTTGTGTGTGGAACTCTCCCATATGAAGTCATTGTTTAGAGTTAATGCACCAATTGTCTTGCTGGCCTCTGTACTGAGTACTACTAGTTGGCTTTACTGGCTTGGAGGGGGAGTAGACCAAGGGGTTACATTGGTACAATATGATTTAATAATTTTATTTATGCACGGTATTTCCATTTGTCTACATGTATTCATGATTTCATGTGGATTGGCGTGGGGTAGTATTATAGTTTTGGATGGCAGAACCTTTGCCATGGCATGTTGGAGAGCCTGCTGGATGGCAAAGTGTTGTATGAAGCTGTTGAGTCCATCAAAAAGGGAACTAAACTTGTGTGCTATCGTTAAAGTCCTTCAAAACGAGGAAAACAAAATGGCCTTTTTCAGAATTCTTGACTGGTGCAAGGTTGTTAGTTGTGGAAGGTTGCTGGTCTCAGAGGGTGATGCAGTTCTCGTACTATATGCCTTCCTCTGGAAGGGTGTACTTGTATGAGTTTGTTTCTTCCTCCACTGTTCTGATGTGTTCCTGTCTGGGGCCTGGTGAAGTAGGCTTTTAGAAATTAGGGCTTGAGGGTTATTCAGTCTTTGGCAGCTTGTTGACGAACATTTACAAAGTGACCAGTTTTGTGACAGTAGCTGCAGGATTGTCCTGAAGCAGGGCATACGTCATAGGGGTGTAGCTGTTTAATGCCACAGAAGAAGCAGGGTGCGTTGGGGTAGTTTCCAGATCTGGATCTGCCAGGAGATTTTTGGAACACTTTATAGGTGTCCGTGGCTGTTGTGTAGAGGACCTGTTCTTCTGTGGTGGAACTGGCTAGAAGCTTGTTTGTGTGTTGGTAATAACAATAATTGTATTTCTACAGTGCTAAAACTATAAAAATATTCTAAAGTGCTTCACAAAATAGTTTAAATTTGTAAAATATTAAAGCAATTAACTATTAAACAACAAAATATTAAAAACATCAAAAGAATTTGTAAGCTAGCTTGAAGAGGTGTCCTCAACTTTAATTTGTGCTGCTGCAAATGATATGGCTTGGTTCACTATAAAAGCCAGGGTAAATGGTGGGTCTTCAGGTTTCCTTTGACCATCTCTGTAAAGTATATCTTCTTGGAAGTGGCTGAAGGATTCATTAAGGCCAAAGAGAAATTTGTTTCTCATGAACTCATCAGCGCTGGGGCCAATAGAACTGTCTTGTGGCAGTTTGTACCCATATGAAACCTTGGCTATTGTTCTGGTTTGAATTTTTTAAGACAATGGAATTGTTGGGTGGCTGAAGGGATTTTTCTATCTGCTATAGTAAAAGTGCACTTGGCTTAAATTGGATCCAATTGCAAAATTGTCAGTGATGACATTTTTTCCCCAATAGTAGTCTACTTGGGAAAATATAAGCAGACCTACTGGGGGCTAGTCAGTAATTGTCAAGGGAAACAGTATTGCGATGCAATGCGATTAAGTCCTGTGGATGGGTTTATGTTTTTGGTTTAAGCAGGAGAGATTTTCTCTTGACTTCACATCATTTCAGGAGCAAGATAAACCATCAGTGAAAACATACTTGGAAGTCAGCTTGTAACATTAGTTTGTTTTTTTGTTTCATGTTGTCATGGGCAAGTGTCGGTGTAGCTTGAAGTGATGAAAAATGAGGCTGCATGCTTATTGCAATTAGCTCAGGACAGAACATAGTTATACCATATGCTCCTTATATTTGTAAGCAGAGCAAAGAGGAAAGAAATTTAAAAAGTAGCCAAATTTACAGCAGTGAAATGAAATATCAAAACTTTGAGTATAAAAATGTCATTGCTCAGGAACAGGGGGCAATGGTCTGAGGATCTTGTACAATGGTATGTCCTCACAGTGTGTGCCTTGTTTGTTCCCCCTGAACCCTAGCCAGCAAGAGTAAAATATTAACACAAAAAAGGTAAATGGACAGAACAGATAACAAATACAAAAACAAACATAAATACATCAGTTTTGGTACAAAGTTCAGAACAAAAAAATAAAACTTAAATAGTCAATGTGTATAGCTTGGGAAGGTAAAGTGCAGTATGGTGGTAGTTCTTTCGTTGTGGTCAGTGGCAGCGTGGACGATAACATAAAGGGCTTGAATGAAAATATCAAGTTGATGCTGCAGTTGGTGAGATTGTTGAAGACGGATGTGATGCAGTGGATGAAGTTGACTTTTTACAAATGGCTGGATTCTGTGGAAATGTGGAGCAGTTTAAAAGCTGTGGCCAGGCGAGTAGCCTGGAGCCATGAAAAATGAAACTGCACGCTTATTACAAGCAGCTCAGGATGGAATGTTGTTATACCATATACGCATTATATTTGTGAGCAGTGCGAAGAGGAAAGAAATTTAAAAGGTATCCAAATTTACGGCAAAATGAAATGAAATATGAAAACTTAGAGGATAAAAATATAATTGCTCAGGAACATGGGGGAATGGTCCAAGGATCTCTCATAATGGTATGTCCTCACAGCGTGCAGCTTGTTTGTCCCCCCTGAACTCTAGCCAGCAAGAGTAAAATATAAACACAAAAAAGGTAAAAGGACAGAACAGATAACAAATACAGAAACAAACAGAAGAAAATCAATATTGGTACAAAGTTCACAACAAGAAATAAAACTTGAATAGTCAATGTTCATAGCTTGGGAAGGTGAAGTGCGGTACTTAAAGGACTCAGGCGTCCTTTGTTATCTGTTCCCATGCTGGCAGAAAGGTGTTTTGACCAGCCTTCTTGTGGCACATTGATAGGAGAATTTTAAAGATTTCTGAACATGCCTATGGGGAGGTGGCTTGGGCGGCAGGACCTTGAGTGTGGTTTTGGGTAGTATGGTCCTTGAAACTGGAGAGGACAAGCTTTGCTTCTGCCCCTGAATGATGGGCTTTTGTGGTCTGATAGTTTGTTGTTGGGTTAAAGAAGCCCTGTTGGGGGCTTGGTATTGTCCCCTGCCACCCCCGAAATGCCCTTGGAACCTCCAGGGGGCAGTATCTTGGGGGATGGACAGGTAAAACCTACTTCAGACTTTGGATGGCTTTGGATTTCTTCGGAAGCAGTGTCTGCATTTGCATCAATCTTGTGTGAGTGAATGAAAAAGACAAGAGCCAGTGTTTGGTCAGTGGCTGTTATATGTTGTGATGTTATTGTTGTATTGTGTTTTCTTTAAGAAAACACTGAACAACATGCTTATTTCAAATAGGCAAGATGCAAGGTCATATATCAAATGATTGAAATACTTGTGATCATGGATGATTAACGATTAATGATGATTAACGATTAATGATTAATGTAGTCTTAATTTACGCAGGGCCCCTTTTGATACCAGCCAAGTGCTGATTGGGCCACCCTGCCTAAATAAAGTTGACCTTGACCTTGAACATTTATTTTTTCAAAGAAAATGTCACAAGTTAAAAAATGTAAAGCAACAATTTTTTTCTTAAATGCATGACATCCAATCTATACATTGAAAACAACAGCAAGCAGTACATTTCTTTCAAATTTCAAATCAAAATTTATTCCAAACAAACCATGCATAATGGACTTGATCATGACTATTACTTATAAATATTTCTAAGGTGGATTGAACAACTTGTTGAAAATCAAAAAACTAATTACAAGAACCAGTACACTACTGGAAAGTAAAACTGGTTAATTTTAGAGATCAGTAGAAGAGTATTAGCCAAAGGTGAGTACTGTTTTTGCAATTCATAAATTTGTAGAAATCAATATCAATAAAGCATGCTAAAATCCATCATTGATTGTCTTGAAAGTCTAATTTAAATCAATTTCTGCCGGTTTGAATCCGGCATATTCACCACTCTCTTCTGGAAATTCATTTCTAATTGTTAGGTAGGCCACTAAACACCATCTAGAAGAGAATAAAAATATGCCAATTATACAATGAACAAATAATTTTTGCGGCTCAATTTTCAAAACAACTAACCTGTTCTTTGTGGGTTCCGGCAAGGGATTACAGCGTACATTGTGAATTGCAACAAGGGCAGTATTTAGCACATCTGCATCCAGGCACAATTCTAAACTTTGCATGGTTGGTTATACATTCAACCCCCGACTCGTTGAACTTTTGATTGAGTGCCTCCAATTCTTGACAGTAAAAACATTCATCGGCCATCAGCATTGGAACACAATTGCCTCCACAAATGCACCATTTGGTGTTTCCAGCTTTAACATCAAAATTTGCCAATTCGCCGTCCCCTTCGTCTCCTTTCACCGAGTCAACTGATTCTTCACTAGGAGGATAGGTTGGCTCAAACTGATATGGCTGAAATGGCCCTTCATGTTGGAAATAGCAGTGGAAATCCGCGACAGAATGACGGCTTTCAGCTCATATTGCTTGTTTTCTTCTTATTTACGAAATCAGTGTTCCCCATATCACACGTCACAGCCTACCGCTGACATGCATTACGGGCCTGCAATGAAAAGGCCTGAAAAGTGGGAAAAATGCAGTTTCAAACCTAATTTTCTCGGGAAAACCAAGAAATGGACAGGAATAATTATCTAATCTCGACTTTACCTATGTTAGGCTCTCTAAAAAAAAGTGTGACAAAAATGACAGTTTTTACCTTCAGTTCTCCTTTAATTTTTTGTTATTGCTTTATGTAGTTACTAAGCAGTTTGCAAGCAACACTTTTATAAAAGACCTTTGCATCGGTTTGGACATTTTTTCCTGTGTCAAATTATATGGAAGCTTATGGACGCAGAGTACATAGCTCTGAGAAGTGTATACCACATGTGGTCTCGATCCAAACAAACCATTTCTATTCAAAAAATATTAATAATAATAGCAGTAATAATGATGGCTTGTTATTATATTGTTCTGCACACCAACATCATTGCGTTCATTAACTTAAACTTGGCAATGGATTGATTTGAAAGTTAATTAAATGAAAATAACTTTTCTCAGAGCAAACCACCTAAAAGGTAAGATTTTTTGGTGTACATGTACAAAAAAAATACCAAAGAGAGAGTGAACACATTGCCCCAAGCTCTTAAATAACTATTGCATCAAATTCATTCAAGTATCAGAAAATCTATGTGTGCCTTGCAATAACTTTGCTTTATCTGGTCGAGGGGTGCAAGAAATGTTGCGTGGAATATGTGGTGCTGTGAGAGTGGCACTTCTTTCAGCAGCATCTTGACACTTCCCTTTGACAATTGCATCCAGCAATGGGCGTACATGGTCCCTCGTCGTCTTCTCCATAATTGGTTTAGCAGTCCACTCCTAACTTCTTTTGGGGGAGACCATGTTGAAATGAAGCTCTCTTTGTTTTGTTTCGTTGAAGCAGTGGCATGGTCTCTGCTGTTGTTGGCATTGTGGTCAAGGGCTGCTAGCTGTGTTTGAGTGGGTGGAGACATTCATGATAGTGATTTACACTGTCCCAGTGATGGGTGTTGGCAGTGTGGTGGACAATTGATATCCACTTCTCTTGTAAGAGTTCCTTATCCCATTGCATGTGTTGGCACACCACCAGAGATGGTTGGAGACTGACTTGATCCATGGAAAGAGGTCACCACAGTCCTTCTTCGTTGCCTTTTCAGTTAGTTTTTGAGCAACACTTTTTGCTAAATCCCACACATCAAATTGGTGATCCACATCAGGGTAGGTTCATTTCATATCTGACTTAATGCTTACATGGTGATCAATTGCCACAACCTTCAGTTTAGCCCCTTTACCCCTGGATGTTTTCCTTGCACCTTTTAGATCCTTCTCTCTTCATAGCATTACTGCTGGTCACTTCACTGACTGAACAATTTGGAAGTCAACAATTTTGAATGCGATAAAACGTTGTAAAAAAGCATAATCTTGATATTTCAGCTAATGTAGCTATCTTGGTGTAGGTGGCCCCACTTAGAAGAACTGACAAGGACATTAACAGGTTTGCAGCAGCCATCCCTTTGATCATTGGCTGGCTGTTCCAGAAGTAGGTGTGGCCATTTATGCACTTAAGTGTAACAAGCAACAGAGAACCCTTGGTAGACTCATGCTTTTTCCTTATGCCTGCACCACACTCAGGGCATCTTTTAACCCTTTGTATACCAGACTTTCAGATTTTTGTTTAGCTCGATTTGGGGGTGTAATGCAAAATGTCATACAAATTGATCATTAGTGAATACCACCACACAACCTACCTATCAAATTAAAGCTTAATGTTTATTCTATCATTCTGATTAATTAAAAAGTCAAAATGTTAGATATTACATGTCACCCAAGAGGGCAATTCCAAAAAAAATGACATTTTTTTGGACAAAAAAAATGACATTTTTATGAACAATGAGCTAAAACATGTTCCCACAATATCATGACTCAAAACTATTAACAAAAACTAAAACTACAGTAAAAGAGCTTTCATTTGATACCAGGAGGTCCCTATTTAGTCAATTTGGGTATGATCTGAGGGAAATTTCAAAAGTTCACTTTGTGGTGGAAAATATCAGAATATATCAAAGGTCAATGATAACATGAAAACAGAAGTTATTTTCTTTCATGGACACTACAGATTGGGTAATAAAAGTCCAGGGAGGTTCTCATTTCAACAAATAAGTCTAAATGCTAAGGCGACCCTTTGCTCGCTTTCTAGGTCTGCTACACACTGTTCCCCTGACCACATCAGCATCACCATGGTCTTCGTCATCATAGTAATAGTTTTCCAGGGTGTGAAATCTTTCGAAACAAGGTGCAGGACACATCCCAATGTAGCAAACAGAACATGCATATTGGGTATCAACACGCTGCATATGCACTTTGCAGTAGGATCTGGTAGGCATTGATACCGGAAAGTGGCCCAGTGAGAAGTTGAATCTTCCTTCATCTGGCAAGGATCAATTGTTCTGTTGCTTTCTGCGATAAACACGTCCCCCTATTAGCTTCTTGATAAGTTCCTGGCGGAAAGGGAGCATCCGCTGAGCCTTTTGTGTTGCCGGGGGGTTGTGATGTGGGCTCTTTCTTTGTAAATGGTAAGCATTCATGATTGCCACACTAAATAGCAGAACAACTTCATGTACCAAACATAGCTTTTAGTGTTGCGTTGATAGCTTCTTACTCTCTGGTCAGCTAGATCCACTCCTCTCATGAACTTGTTGTATAACTCCACAATAGCTGGTCTCTGGACTTCTTTTTGCATCCACTTTCCTTTCTCTTTGACTGCCTGTGTTACTGTTGAACACTCACTAGTGGCTGGCATTGTTGTCAACAAGTGGACAAACTTGTCCTTCCATGTGCAAGCAGCGAGTCTGCCTTTCTGCCTAAATACACACTGTCCCCTTTTCATGGACTTGATCTCTTTGTCTTTGATGTTCATAATATCACCAGGTGAGCCTTTCCTGCCAGCTCGCACAGTGCCACATGCCAGAGTCTTCTCCTTTGCCAAATCGAGGAACAGTGCAGGACTTACCAATACCAATACCAATACCAATTGTCCACAAAAAGATTGTAGCCCTTTCCTTCAAGTCCTTCTAATAGCTTCATTACAACATGGTGAGCCACCCCTTTCTCAGGATCATGAGCAGTCTTGCCAGTGTACACGAGTAGATCCCAGACGTACCCACTTGATGACTCGGAAAGAGTAAAGTTTTTTACTCCAAATCGACTGGGTTTGTTTGGCAAGAACTGACGAAACCCAACTCTTCCCTTGAATTTTACAAGTGTTTCATCAATAGCAATATTCCTTTCAAGGTTCAGTGCTCCTTGAATGTTTCTTCTAATGATATTCAACAAGTCTCTGATTTTATAGAGTTTGTCATAATCAGGACTGTCCTTTGGCAATTTAGCAACCTCACTTTCATTGTCAACAAAATGCAGATGATGCAAGATTTGAAGAAACCTTGTTCTAGTCATAACTGCAGCAATACCTGGGGTATTTGTCAGGGTGGACTGGCCCCAGTAATCCACTAGTGAAGGTTGCTGCACAATTCCCATTGAAAGGTACAAACCAAACCAGGTTTTGAACTCCTCAATAGTGAGGGCAGTCCAGGGCGTCTTTTGGTTGCGAGGCTCTTTTCGTTGTTGAGTGGCATACCGATTGGTCTCAGTTACGATGAGATTGTAAAGATCATCGGTAAATATCAGTTCAAAGAAGTCCAAGGCTGACTTGTTTGGTAACATTCTTACCTTCAGGCCCACGGAACTCTCGTCAAAATCAAAGTCATTGTGAGTAATGACATCCGATCTCCACTCCTCGCTGTCAGATTCTTCTTCTTCCTCTTCATCAGAAGGCATTTTGAATTGTTCTTCATCTTCTGACTCTTCTGAACGAGTAAGAAGACAGGCAAGCGGTAAGTTGTCCTCGAATTCCTCTTCATCAAATTCAAGATTTTCATCGCTTTCCACGTCAGAATCTCCAAGAATTTGCCGAATTACACGATCAGCGTCATCTGAATCCTTGGCGTCCATTTTTAAAGCACCACACGAGAAGTACTTCGGAGTTTTGTCGAGAAAATAACCTTTTCAAAGCTTGAAAATTGTGAAATGACTTGATAGAATCCAAACACAACTCTTTAGGTACCCTATTAGCAATAGTAGAACTCCCCTCCAGGCAAAGTTTAAGATATGTGTATATATTTTTTCTGGTCAGAATAAATTACGCATGTATGCGTAACTGGTAAACAGAGGGTTAGAAGGCTTAACTAATTCTAGTTTGAACACAAGGAACCTAACATCCGACTGTAAATTGTTTGAGTGATCTGACATTTCATCATTTTCAAATGGTACATAAGATGGATCCTTATGGGGTGATGTTCTGTTGATGGGAAGGGCCTACTTCATCAGGAGAGATCACTTCTTCTCCATAAAAGTTTTCATCAGTTTGAATGCTTTAGTCACAGAGGATCACATCAATAGACAGCTGTAAAATGGTCTATTGAACACTTGTATGTTTTGGACTCAGGTGATTTCATCATAAGTTGTGCTCCTTGTGTGTTAATTTGACACCCAACATCACTGGTAAACTTATGTTTCGGTACACTTGTTTGATTGGCTTTCGTAGGCTCCAGTGGCCCCTCCAATGCAACCTCACTATGATTTATGCTCTGGGTATTTAGACAGCCAACTTCCAGGTCACATTCACTTTTGGTACTAGCTACAGGTTCTACATGTACACCCTGGGAATTTTGAAGGGCAGTGACTGAATTACGTTCAGTGGAGTGGAGGTACTAGGTTCCACGACATTGACAGGGGAAACATGCTGCGTCGTGGTGAGTGATGCAATATACTGCAAACCAAAGCAGACATTCCGTGACTTAGTTTTCAGCAATTGTGTGAACGTTTCCCCTACATATATGGATTCTAGGATTACTATTAAGGAAAAAAAAAGAATTGTTACTTAATGTCAAAATAATGTCCCACTAAAAAAACTGTTTTAAATGGTATTCTTCAGATATTAAAACATTGAACAGGAACAGCTTAGTTTTTATTTATTTCTGCCTCCCTGACTCAGCTAATATTTCCTTTCATTTTCAGAGGCTTTATGTTCCACTTAATTGTTGATTACTCAGGCTGGAATAATCACTGATTTCCAGGATAGTTTTTTAGTCCAAAGCCTGGAGCCCTGTCCCAAAACAAAAGTGAAAATGATTATGTTGACTGTGCTTTAACAATAAAGAAGACTATAACAAGAGGCACTAAAACAACAGAGAACACAGTTTCCTGAGGCTCATTTTTTCTCTACTGAACAAAGTACAGTCGAGGATCTGTGGTGTTTTCAAAATGCATTAATCTATATAATCATGTCAGTGCTTTCTTCAGTCAATTTAATAAGAAGCTTCTGCCTGAAAATATACCTGTGTAAAGTCCAATAATGTAGGGTACTCGGATCGCATATCTACCAACTCCACACTTTTATTCATTGGTGTTCTTCTCTCTGGGAAAGTCAGGGCCATACACCTTTTTACTTTCTCCTAGTCTGGTGTTTTCCTAACTTGTTTGGTAGGAACTGCTTATTTATTGTTCATGGACTCCTCATCTTCTTCTGGGAAGCTGAAGGAAGGCTCCCAGTATATCCCACCCCTCCTCAACTTAGAGGTTCTGGGCTGGCTATCATCAGTTGTCCTTGTTCTCTTCCTCTTGTGAAGGAGTACCTCGGGATCATCGTTTTAGACTTTCTCTCATTTCTGAACTTTTTGCTGAGCTGAGCTCACCATGAATCCTTGAAAGGATATTTTTGTACCAGTAAAATGTTAACAGTGATGTCTTGAATTTAAGCTTCAAATTAATTTACTAATTTGTTGTGGCCATATCACTTGTGAGTGGCACTTCACTGACACAAATGGATTTTAAATTCGTGTGTCTGGCTTGAAAAAGTAGACAAAGAAATATGATAAAATTTAAATGTGAATTAATGTCGTCAGTCTTAATTTGCGTACAGTGTTGTAGGGAAATTTACTGCAGCCCAGGAAGGCAAGAAAGGCTAAATTAAAGGCAGCCCAGACCATGGAGAAATCCAGAGGGTTAAGCCATGATTGCAACTGGATGGGTGCTAAGAGCACCTGGGGGTAACCAGGTGCAGTGTTTCAGCCAGAAAATTTTACTTGAGGGCCAAAGTGGCCCCCGAAGATCTTTTTTAGGGGCTAGTTTTTTTAATTAAGGGGCCAGTAAACTGAAAACTACAGAAGGAAAAAGTGCATCAGGGTACCAAGGAAAATAAAGCAGTTTATGAGGATCTTTGATAAAATTTAATACTATGTGCTTTTTGAAGGGTTTCTACTCAACAAAGTTTCTTTTGAATCAAATACTAGTACAAAGGATCAGTGCATTACAAGAGAACAATCCTTAGGCCAACATGACGTAGTCAACGATCAAGGGTTTGCAATGCATTATAGGGCGATTTCAAACAAGGTCAGCCATTTAGAAGTTTTCCGATATGAGAGAATCAATACAGCAAAGCAAAGGGACGGATTGACCTCTTTTCTTATGTTGAATGGTTTAGAAACAATGATCTTTCAATATGATTTTCTAGAAGGACATAATGTGAGACAAAATAACCGTTATTGATCGTCAACACAGAGAAATATAGTTGCCATTACGCCATGTTACGGCAACAAAACCAGAATTTTTGGTCGCCAAGGATGAAATGCTTGTTGCATTGGCGACCGTATTGATCACAATTTCGAGCCCTGGCATGGCTTTTAAAATATTATGCCCTTGTTAGGCCTGCAGCCTTGTAAAAGGAAAGGGCCACATTGGCCCTTTGTTCGTTTTTCTAGGGGCCATCTCTGATTGTAACGCGGGATTCCCGCAGTGGTGCACTCTGGCAGAAACACTGCGGGTGATGGTGAAGACGCTGATCGCCTTGGTAGCGGTGAATACTGCGTAAAACCTTGTCAAAAAGAAGCTTGTCCTTCAGAAGGTCATTGTACCGGGCAGTAATATGGAGGCTGTGAACAGCTGCTAAGTAGAGTTAAACTGTGCTATGACACCATTCTAGTGAGATAGGAGGTAAAATAAATGTGTCCCCTTGGAGGTGGGTAGTACATCCCCTTCTGGACCTAGGTGGTGACTCATGAGGCAGAATTTGAAAAAGCCATTTTCCCCACAGCTGTAAGCTCAATTTGTGTTGTTGGAAAGACCCGAAGAAGCATAGGTGAAACTTAAATAAGTTGTCTTGTAATGGTAAAGCAAGATCAATGCACTCACCCTGGAGTGTTTTGTCTTCTATATTTCGGTCTACTCGTCTTGTAAGAAGGTGCCATACCTGAAGCAACGAGAGTTTGGTTGTGCAGTAATGTCTAAGGGTGCTGTTTGGACAAAACACATTCAGAGCATTGTCCATGGACTTGGAGGCAATGTCCTGAAATGCAGAACGCTGCACTGGACTAAGGGCACCTCGTTGATTGGTATGGAATACATATTCCTCTGCCTGGGACTCAAGCATGTCTTAGATGGAAGACAGCGAGGGACAGTTGGAGAGGGTCCTGTCCTCTAGAATGCTGAAACGCTAGGTTTGTGTGGTATTGATTCTACCAGCTGTAGTACACACTGTGCCCACGGTATGGCTGTAAGATGAAACCGCTGAAAACATGATGGTCGCTAAATTTTGATTTCCGTGCGCGGATTACAACGTTTTTGAAAGTCATTTAATGACAATCATACCTTTATTTTTTTATCTCAATTATTTTATATTAGGAAAAAACTTTGACAAGACTACAGGTAAGTTTCTTGTCAAATTCAAACGTGAAATTTGTCGATTTAATTCCTTGAGCCGTGGCTCAACATTGCCACGATGCTAAAAGTTAGTCGCCAGTAGGCGACTGGCTTTGAAATTCTGGTTGCCAATCCTAGATTTTCAGTTGCATTGGCGACCAGCTGGTGGCAATTTCGGACCCTGATAAGTCGAACAGGTGTTCAAGTTGACCTTGCTTTTTGAGCCTAAAATTTGAGATTTTCCTTATTTCTGCTCTGTAAACTGAGTTCCAAATCCTTAGCATTCTCTTGTAAAAAATGTTATAAGGAGAAATCGCATTGATTGAGTGACACTTCACCAAGAATTATGTTAAAAATCTCAAAAATTCAATGCTATACATTAAGTATAAAGGTATTTTAACAAACCTGATAACTTTTAGGAGAAGTTTTGGAGCCTTTTAGAATGGATAAACCTCAAAACACTTAAGAATGTGAAGCACAAGCGAATGAAGTTGAAAGCAATCTGCCATCTTGTCTGACTTAGTAACCTGGTAATGAAAACCCGACAAGCACTGGTAACTAAAATAAAAGCATGTGCCTTTGACGTGAACAGAATCTCCTCCCTCTTTGCCTAAAGCACTCCCAGTCAAAGGTAAATTACTTATTCAAAGTAGGAACTCGTGTAATATATTTTGCAGTAATATTGGTGAACAGCTCAACCATTTGCAATAAAAGTACACGACAAAATGGCAAATGTTCGAAACTTAATGTGCAAAATTAGTCCGGAAAAGTCTTAGTCTACTGCTCAACTATTTACAGTAAATTTTTGCCACGCATGCATTGTCAAAGTTGATGGAATGGTCGTTCAACCAGGCATGTGAAGCAATGTTGGAACCTTTTTTGAAGGTTTTTGTGTTTCTAATATGTTGTTTCTTCCTTGTTTGTAAACATCTACCAGTCTCGCCGATATAACTCCACGGGCAATCGGCACATGGGATCTTGTAAAACGACATTTGTTTGTAGTTCTGTGGGTGGTCTTGATTTTGGAGAAACAAACTCTTGTTGTAATGTCTTAAGGGGTCTGCTTGTAGTTTGTATTCCATTGTTTCTGAGAAGTCTTGAGAGAGGTTCAGTTAGGCCTTTGATGTAAGGTTAAACTTTGAAGCCAATGTGTAAGTCAGGAGGATCAGCCCATCCAAAGAACATTCCTACCAATTCTTCTGGAAATGGTGTGATTGCCGGGGGTGGTTTCTTCTTCAAGATGTTAGATATGACCAATAGTGGGTAGCTGTTCGATTTCAGAGCATTAGTGATATGGATAACTAATGAGAACTGTTGACAACTCTACTGTCACAGGAGTGAATATTTCGGAATTATGCGGTTGGCATAATGGCACCATTTTAAAGCCAGTGTACGATTGGGCTACTTATCTCCAACCGTTCTTCAAAAAAAAATTGGGAATGATTAAATTTCATCACTTCCAATAGTTGGAAGAACAACGCGGTGTAGTTTTTTTGCGCGAGTCTCTTGATTTTCCTGAAACATAGTGGCAAATCCTGAAAGATGTTTCTAACAAGCCACTGGCCCGGCTTCCCCCTATAATTACACCACCAGGGCTTGATGCTGATCACAAACAATACCTCTTCCAGGAAATTAGGTCATTTTGCTGCCTCGGAACCGAGGAACTAGTCGTTCCAAAACCCAACAATTAATTGACATCGATGGTCTTGAAATGAGCTTAAACCACACGTGAAGAAAAACAATAGCAAAAGAAAAAAAAAAACGAAAAGAAAACAAAAAGAGATTTTTATTGGCATAACTATCATTTTGTGATATTTATGTTAACACCTTCAAAACTAATGATTAATCTGGAACAGAGAGGAATTTGGTGCCCTTTCCAAGTCACATATCTTTAAACCAGTCTTTATATGCGCGGTCATTGCGTCCGCAAGTAAGCCAAAGCCAAGAAGAAAAAGCCAACTATCTTGGTCAGCTCTTACTATTAAACTACACTATTTCAAAAAAATAAAATAGTACAAGTATATGTTATTACCACTTCACTGGAAGACTCGCTTGGTCCAGCCTTTTCTTTTTGTGGTTGCTTTTTTGGCAAACGTGTAACCTACAAAGGCAAACATTTTTAAACAGTAAGTTTGCATTTTGGTGACACAACTGTAAATTGTAATTGAAAGGTAACAGGTCTAG
>Ga0099806_1241855_pt1 | contig 20360 bp, 18 predicted proteins | sample OrbCnscriptome_3_FD_81147 | JGI IMG/M metagenome (GOLD analysis project Ga0099806, IMG submission 81147) | Metatranscriptome of coral microbial communities from Puerto Morelos, Mexico - Orbicella C C metatranscriptome (Eukaryote Community... | ecosystem: Host-associated > Invertebrates >... | reverse complement strand
TTTTTTACTGGTGACCAAACCTGAACAGTCAGTGGCCAAATGGCCACTAAGGACAAAGTTAACTTGGAGGGTTGCATATCTCTACCATTTACAGCTGAAGAACAACAGCATAAAACACAACTTCCCTCTGACTGGATTTCCTTATTATTTTGGCTTTGAAAACTGTGAAAGCAACTATAATACCACAACACAAGTGAAAGGGAAAATTAAATAACGATTTCAGACAGCTCACTCTTTTGATCAAGTCAAGAAACTGCGAATGGTTTCCATCTGATCTCCTTGGGGATCTTGTACATTCTCAACAGCTGTGATCATGACTTTCACCCATGCTCAAGCTTCAGTTTCAAATCAAACATACTTTGAGGTCCACTTTGCTGATTACCCCACATTTGCAAAACAAAGATAGCAGATGGCAAAATCACTTTATATTCATTTGGTTAGTTTCCAGTGCACTTTGGTTCGAAGGGATGAATCTTAACATCCTCTTATTCTCGGTTTCCTTGTGCCAACTTGTGCTGACGTATGATGTCATTGCTTAATGATGGCAACTGTGTGTTACTCTGAGTGTAAAAGTTAGATTTTTGGTCTGTCAAACTCTAAATGACTGGTTACAAGTCACAGTGTTTCCGCCAGAGTGCGCCATTGCGGGAATCCTGTGTTACAATCAGAGATGGCCCCCAGAAAAACAAAAAAGGGCCAATTTGGCCCTTTCCTTTTACAACACTGCAGGCTTAACACAGGCATAGTAATTTAAAAGCCATCCCAGGGCTCGAAATTGTGATCGATACGGTTGCCAGTGCAAGTAACATTTCATCATTGGTGACCAAAATTCTGGTTTAGTTGCCATGATGGCAGCTACATTTCTCTGTGTTGACGATCAATAACGGTTATTTTGTCACGCATTATGTCCTTCTAGAAAATCATATTGAAAGATCTTTGCTTCTAAAACATTCAACATAAGAAAAGAAGTCAATCCGTCCTTTTGCTTTGCAGTATTGTTTCTCTCACATTGGAAAACTTCCAAATGGCTGACCGTGTTTGAAATCACCCTATAATGCATTGCAAACCCTTGATCATTGACTATGTCATGTATGCCTAAGGATTGTTCTCTTGTAATGCACAGATCCTTCATACTAGTATCTGATTCAAAAGAAACTTTATTGAGTAGAAACACTTCAAAAAGCACTTACTATTAAATTTTATCATAGATCCTAATAAACTGCTTTATTTTCATTGGTACCCTGATGCATCTTTTCCTTCTGTAGCCTTCAATTTACTGGCCCCTTTCCTAAAAAATTGGCCCCTAAAAAGATCTTCAGGGGCCACTTTGGCCCTCAAGGGGAATTTTCTGGCTGAAACACTGAAGTCATGCAATGTCTGATACCTTTTAGCCCTTTACCCTTTGAGGGAGATAATAGGCACAGGTGTCCTCTTCCCTAAGTTCTTCTGGACAATATTGACTAATTTGAAGAACCCTGAGAAAACAATGTCTACAGCAAAAACTAAGCACCACACAGCCTCACAATGTAGCAAACAAAATCAATGAGCCCTTTAAGTGTGGTAAGAATTAATAAAATTCACAGTGAACAATAAGAGAATAAACTTGATAAATGTGAAAATTTGTGTCAGCCTCGTGTCATCCACCATGTTTTTCTCTGTAAAAGGTAAAACCATTCCATTCAAGAAGTCAAACACTAAAAAAATGGAACCCACATTTCCATTTCATTGCACAGATTTAGCCAGCTGATCGTCTAAGGATGAACTGAGTGCAAAAATTCAGATTTCTTGCCATTCTTACAAATCTGCTTCAGACTAATTTGCAAAACACTCCAAGCAAATGCATTTTCCATAAGACATACACGCCACTTGACAATACTTCATTTGCTGTTGTTTCAAACAACGTTTGTAGTGTCCTCTAAAGTTTCTATATTTCTACATCTCCATTAATTACTGGTGCCCTTCTGAAACGCTAAGTCAATGGGAGTAAAAGTTGCTAATTAGCATATTGCCAACTCAACACAAAAATAAAGCTGAGGTCTGGAGCAATGATTCTCTACTTTGTTTTCCGGAATATGAGCATTACAATGCCGACATTGACGAGGAACCACAGGAAATAATGTCACCACTTACACAACTCGCAGCCTACAGCATAGTAATTTCTCGCTTTGTCGTTCAAGTCAAGACCACCCATGTTTTTGTTGTAGGAAATGGTGGCAGGAACAGTGAGAACTTGTACAATAGTTTCTGTTGATTGTGTGGTTGCCAACTGAATTTGAATGGATGCTTATAAAGCAAACTAGTTTTGTGTCTTTCCAAACTGATGCGACAAGGTTTCCAGGGGGATGAAATTTCGACATACTCTTTCGTAAGGCTTTCACATCAGCTTTGTGTGGGGGTGACAAACTATTTGGAAAGCCTCGGCGATTGAAGTAAATTGTTCGACACATGTATGTTTTGTCTCTCAGTGAATTACAGGAAAGTTTAATGGATGTGAAACAGAAAATCTGGTGATGCTTTCCAGTGAAAGGTCTGCTTATCTGTTGTAAAAACACAACAACCAAGTCTGTTCTCTGTGCTGCCACTGTTTTGTTGTCCTATGTAACCTTGCAAATTACAAATGTAACTGTTACATGAATCTGCACATTCCCAAACTTTGTATCCTCTCTCTTAATCAGCTTCAGTGGAATGTACTGTTACATGCTAAGCTGTGCATTGAAGGAAATCTTTGCTTCAACGACAGATTCTGGCAAGGCTGATGTTCCTCACAACAGGCTTTCACGACAGCTTTGAGAGAAGATGAAACTTTGAACAATTTATTGTGATTTGGTTGGCCTCATGATTTTGACTTGCCAGAAGTGTAGCCATGTGTAGACTAACATATAACCCCAGGAGCTTGAAACACTCAAATGCACATTGTAATGTAATTCCAAAGAAACCAGGTCACAGTAAAATCAATCGTTATAGCGTCTATTGGAAGGGAGCGATGAATCAACAATATAGGAATTAGGATCACAAAATAGAGATGTACTTGTGATGCAAAGTCCTGGTTCTGGTTCTGGTTGTGATTGTGTGGTTTGAACTAAAAGCAGAATGATACAAAAGGCTTATGTAAGCTAATACTAGCTAAGAGACAAAACATAAATCAAGGATACTGATGAAACATAGATCTTAAACTATAACGACACTATTACAACTAAAAATATGTAGCAAAGACTCAATTTGATCTTGCTCGTGCGAGGGTAGCAATTGAAGAAATGATAGCTTAGAACAATAGCAATGACAGCAATAGCATAAAATAGCGAGAACGTAGATGGCACAACTAAACTGATAAAGACGTGGTGTCTCTAATTACATGATTCCAAAGGTTACATTACGAAACTTGCATTGATCACAGCAATCACAGCATCACAGCAATCACAGCAATCACAGCAATCACACTTAAAAAATGTACAAAATCATTAATGAGTAATAGTTATGTAAACAAAACAAAGAAGAAAACAAGTTACAAAAGTAACAATGCTATCCTATTTTCATCACTAAGGTGCAGTTATTGAGTTAATTTATCAAACCTATTTCTTTTATATATGGAACTCCAAGGGTTTCCTGTGTGGACCAGTACAAAGAGGTTTTGGTGAGGTTGTGATACCACAAGAGCATGAGGAGACCAAAGAACGTTTGTATTTCTTCAAGGCATGTATTGTGCCACTTTGGATTGGTTTTTCAGGCAATACGCTGACTAGCATATCAGTTTGTTTTTTTGGCAATCATGTCAAAAAGTTCATCCAGCAGGAAGAGCTGCAGGAAATATTTTTCTTTGCTGTCCTTGGCAACTCTGCTTACAGCTCCAGGTCTTGTAGTGAAAGGAGTCACATTTATTGGAGCTAGATCTTGACTCCATCTGACTTCGCCATCCTCTTCATCATCTTTGAGAATTCTAACTCAAAGAGGTCTTCTTTATCAACAGCAGAAACAAAAATGTTGCTTTCATCGTCACTTTCAGCAATTTCCCTTGTTTTTTTATTTCTGAATCACTTGCGTCTGAAGACTCTGCCATTATGAAGATGCAGATGGCACTCTTTGGATTTTGGTGCAATAACAACGGAGTGCTGTGTGGCATGCTTATGCGGTTAAGGGTAAATCAGGTTTTTTGAAAGACCTCAAAGTGTCGTCTTTATGTAAAAAATGAACTGTACTTTCGGGTATAACATCTTTGCAAGCCACCAGTAGTGTTCTGAGGTGGTAAATAGCTATTGATTATCCTTTTACTGCATTAGATGCAGGAAATGTTCATAAATTGGTCTATGAGCTGCAGTTGTTGTGTTTGTTTTTTTTCTATTACCTCTAGCACTCCTTTAAGTTTGTCCTTGGCCCAGAAAGGTTTCCATGCTGTCATGGAAAAGGGCCAAGTTCCTTCTGTGGCACGTTGACACTTTAGGCGCACTTTCCTGCATCCATTCATTGACTTGTCCGTTCTCTGTTTCTGTTCAAATATATCCAAATGCTCAAACTGTTTATCTAGATTACCTTCATCTTTGTCCTTTTCTTTGTTGCTTTTTGATGAGTCTGATGAATGCCAGGAACTGCTTGGCCTGGGTTCTTCAATATGACTGAATGTTACAAAATCTCAGCAGCCCAAAACAGAATATATTTCTTTGAAGAATGAGTAATTCACCAATAGCATGGTGAGATAAACAGATTCAGATTATCCATGTTTATACTGTTTTGTTTGTTGATGCGAAACTACCTTATTTACACATGTATAATGCACACGTTTTTCTGTAAAATAAACCTTCAAATTTTCAGTGCATTTTATACATGGATCCCATTGTTTAGTCACATCGTTACTAGCATGAGATAAAAGGGAAACAAAAACAAAAGCTTTGAAGTAATTGGTTTTTATTTAATATAGTAAAATAAACTACCAATTAAAGGTTTTAATCAGTGAATATTTTAAACTGAGTATTAAATTTTAAGAAAAAGATGATAAATTAAACAACCTGTGAGTTTGTCAATCTGAAGTAATCAGAACTTTGATATGGCAATGAAACTTTCCTTTACAAAATGTCTAAGCTACACTGTGTCTGATGACTTAAGAATTATCCAGTTCACATAGCAGAATGAGAATCGTGCTGCTGAATGTGAGTTCAGTGTTAATGAAATGTCAGGCTCTGGTGAAAAAGTAAAGAAAACCTCAAGAAGATGACACGACTGAGGCGTGTAAACCTCAGAAAGAAACCTGAATGGCCAGAGTTGGAAATCAATCTGCTGGTATTGATCACCAAGATGAGAAACAATGGTTTTGCCATTCTGCCATCGTTAGCATGGCTGAAAGCCCTTGAACTTGTGAAGGATGAGAAGTACAACATTCCCAACAGACAGTAGTGGCTTCCTCATGATTTCATTTTTCCCATCAATCCCTGGAGACTTACTGAAGAGGGAAATTCTCTTGGCATGATGTACTCAAGCTCCACAAGGTAAAATTTGCCTGAGATAATTTACCTGGAGCAGAATCCAATTTCCCCTCAGAAGCTGTCAAGAAGTCAAGTTTCCCAATGGCAAAAGTATTTGTTGTAACCACAGCTAATGTAAGTTTTGTCAAGAGCCAACTTGCATAAACATTTTTGAGACTTTATTTAAATAGTACTTAGAATAATCACAATGACATAGTATTTTACATAACTTAATATGAAACCCGTTAGGAAACAGGTTTTAGTGTGGAAAACAAATATCACTTGCCCTCTTTCTCCATATCAATTTTGCATCCCTTGTAGATGGGATGATGGGAAGTACACATTGTGATGGAGGAAGATGGTAGAAAGAGGCAATAGTGGAAGTCATGTCAACTGGTATGTCTAGAATTGCAGCCACTAACAGGTAAACTTTAAGACCATTTGGAAGATTTACTTAAATAAAAAAAACTTTATTGGGCAAAAACTATAAATATATATAGAGACTAAATAAGAATATAAATAAATAGATAAATAAATAAATAAATAAATAGATAGATAGATAGATAGATAGATAGATAGATAGATAGATAGATAGCTAGATAGCTAGATAGATAAAGCCTAGAAGGAGAGGGTGTGAATCGGGCACTCAGACCCATGCGCCCACCCATCAAAAAAAAATTTATAATGATAAAATAAAGTTATTTTGTAAAATTATTTTTTCTGGATTGTTGGACGTAACTTAACATACATTTCTTGACTGGAAGATAGTTCTTATATGTCAGAGTTGTGAGAACTCCTCTGACTGACCATGGTGATTCATGCAGAAAATGTTTTTACTTATCCAGTCTAGTGATCAGCATCAACATCAACATGGAGGGGAAGTTTTTGGTCCACAATGCCAAGTTGAACCTGCTAATGCAATGATATAAAAACACTATGCAGAATTTCATGCTGGTAGAGATTGCTTTCATATATTGTATTTCTTGGAAAACAAAGGCCCTCTAACATTTCTGCTGCAATGGGATGTTAGTGTTCCAGAGGCTTCATTCCATGCAATTTGCAAGAATTTGAAGCAACTGACCAAACTTACTGTAATAGTGGCAGTGGCATTCTACACATTCTGGGACTCAGATATGATCAATGTCGATTTCAATCAGCAGTTAGCCATGATGATCCCGGTCATTCCAAGTGCTTTATCTATGAATCAAGAAATTCAAGTCTGATTGAAAGAAATCTTTCATTAATGATGCTTGGAAAGGAAGCAACAGCTAGATCCTTTATCCTGAGCAGCTCAGTGGTTTGGTCAATGTCATTATTTCGTTGGTTGCTTTCTTTCTCTGAATACTCATCCACCTGTAGGAGCTATCATGGACTGAAGAATTGCTTAGTGAAAATTATGTTTCTGAGGGAGCATAGCTATTGCCTAGTTGCTCCTGTGATTGTGAATATCCAGTGAGAATGGTGTTGATATGCTGAACTTTGAGGACAGCAATTGGTGATGTTTTGTACTAAGAAATTAGTTCTTAGCCCACTTTTTTTTTTGGGGGGGGGGCATTCTAGGTTGTGCTTTATTTCAAACAGAGTGTCCTCATCTGTTTGTGAGTAATTATTTGATTTACATGTTATTGGTTGGCTGTAGCTCCTTGAAAATGAAGTATGAATTGGTAATCTGATTGTGTGACCTGCATGGGAGGTGGAAAATTAAAAACTCAATTCTTCATGTGAAAAATTATGGAAAGAAGGCAGTGCTTTGCAGTTACTAAATTGATGCTCTGGAAGAGTGAACATCAATTCTACTAATCTAAATTGTTCATATTGATTACAAATACCTTCAGAAAAGGAATGGAAAATTATTATCGTGTTCAAAAAGGTTCATTAATTGCATTAGGAGAACGCAAGCCTAATTTCCAGAGTTTGTTTTCCTGTACATGGTTATGTGTAGAAAAACTCAACATTCCTGTAAGGACACCAAAACAGCCACCCTGCTTGACTTTTGCAGGGGCCCGTAAACTGGTACTGTTTAAGTCTATGCTGTAGGCTTTGCTATTTGTGTTCTCAGCATCGGATTTAAGTGAGTTTAAATGCTTTGACGATACTAGCATTTATCAAAATCTGAGGGAATTGTCCTTGTTTATTTTACTGGTATATGTTAATAAACACAACTTTGAATCACCTTGGCTACGGGATGTTAACCATGGGAACAGCTATATTTTTTATTGCACTTGCTGATTAGTGCCAGTCACGACAGATACATGTAGCTCAGTCTCAATCCAGTCCAATGTTGTTTGGTATCAGTGGAAAAGTACTCTGAAGGCAAAATCGATAAGAGTGAGCCTGAACCAAGGAATTGCAAATTATGTAAATACTGTCTAGTTGCATTCGACGAAGTGGAACGCAAACCTAATTGTGACCTGTGGCTTTTCAGAGTTGGTCTCCCTGTGCATGGTTATAGGCCAAAAAACCCACATTCCTGTAAGGACACCAAAATGGCCACCCTGCTTGATTTTTGTAGGGGCTTGTCACGGCCAGTAAACTGGTACCGTTTAATGCTAAGATGTGATAAGACATGTGGCGAACATGTGAGTATGTGAGCAGGCCATGTGAGCTCGTCTTTCTGATGGATCTTTCTTTGACTTCTTTCCATTCAGTCGCCGTATGCTTCGCTATCATGTGCTCTAAGCGTTAGATTTTAAATGCTTCGACGGTAGCATTTATCGAAATCTGAGGGAATTGTCCTTGTTTATTAACACGACTTGGCTTTGGGATGATAACCGTGGGAACAGCTACATTTTGATTCCATTTGTTGATTAGTGCCAGTCGTGACAGATAGCTCAGTTGTTATCCGGTCGAAATTTTGTTTGGAATCGGTGGAAAAGTACTCTTAAGGCAAGATCCATAAGACTACTTTATTCATCAGGGGAAATACTCGAATTAGTCGCAAGGAGTTTTTTAACAATAAATGACCACGCGAAACGACCACGTGATTGCAAATGCTAGCTTAGAATAATGTACATAATTTAAATATTCTATTAGCCGGCGAACAGGCTCCTGGTGAACCTGAACGAAGCGAGGGAGCCTGTAGACATTCTATTGATGCCGCCATTCTATTATACCAGCTCCTGGTATCATGATATGATTGGTTAAATCGCTGATTGTTGACATCTTTGAGATGAACATTTGACATATCTTTGTAAAATTGTACGACTCCAACGGTTCGTTACAATAGTGCATTTGCTGTTCTCTTTTAAGTCTCGGTCTCTTGACCTCTCGTTATTTCACAAGTGATTCTGAAGGGTACTTTATGCTCTGTTATGAGCAGGAATGCTAAATAGAAGCTAGTGGAGTGGAGCTGTTTGCTGGTGCTACAGCAATTTTTTGTAGAGGTCAGAGGCATGGTTTCTGGACTTTCCGCTGTTATCTGCTTGTTGCCTTTGCAGAGTTTGACACCTTATAATTTCTTTTGGCTCATTTCAGTATTGCAAAATATGTTTTAAGCTCTCTGAGTATTGGCTCTGGTGGGACAAAGTTAGGTTTGAAATATTCCATGAACATGTTGCCTACTTGCACTCTATATTATGACGCCCGGCCCAGCTATTTGATTAGCTCGATTAGAACTGTTTGCAAGTACCGAAAATGTAGCTTCTTGACAGGTCTAATTACCTCATTGACTGATTTGTTACTGGCTTATCACCAAGGGTGGATAGGCACATCAAAAACAAAGTCTACAGGCTCCCCTGTCCCCACCCCGATCACTTTGCTCTCATAATTCTTCTGTTTCGCACTTGCCGAAATTTTTTTCTGTCCTCGTCAGCAGCCTGTTCGCAGGCCAAAATTCTATGAAACTTGAGAGTCTATAGAAACTGGCAGCATCACGCAATGTATCAACAAATTGTGACCTCTTCATTAACATGGACTTTGACACTATGCATATCTGACTGTAAAACCTCGGTTGAAAAAATGTTGATTTTAGCAATAGACAAAGGTTGAAAGTCAGCTAGTGAAATCATTTATTTATGGTATATACATATATTAAAGTGAGAGCGTTGAACGCACTCACATAATCTCTGATTACTACTAGTTTATTCATCAGGGGAAATACTCAAATCAGTCCCACAGAGTTTGTTTTAATGTGTACCTTATTCATCACAGGAAATTCTTGTATCAGTCGCACAAAGTTTGTTTTCGCACATTAAACGAGCACGTGATAGCAAAATAATCTTCAGCTTAGAATAATGTATGTACAATGTACTTTTACAAATTAGCTTTTTCGCTTGAACATTACCAGTTAATGTGGGAATATTTAGCATGAAATTTGAAGGCTGTAAAGGTAAATATTTTAGTTCTGTTAAACTTGTGAATCTATGGAAACTGATGCTGATACGTAACGTATGAACAAATCATAGTTTGTAGATCTTTGTACAGGAGACCTCTTAACCCTTTCATGTGCAGAAATATTGGTAAAATTCACAGATTTTGACACTTACACATTTTTTATCATATCTCACCAACTATAATGCCCAGAGACTTCATATTTTCAGACATAGTTGACAAGTCAATGCATTTTATTTTGATTGACAGATGTCATAATTTATGCGTAAATTACTGACTAATGACATAAATTATGACAAAAATTACAAAATATTAGATAATCATGCTGATAACATGTCCATAATATCATTTTGAACCATCTTTAAACATGAACAGTTGGTAAATACAGCATAAAGTATTTGTATTGAAATGTTCTAAAGAACAACATTTAAAAAGTTCATTGAAATTCCATGCAATAATCAAAGTTCTTTTCACTCTTTCTTTGTCACTGTCGCTCGCTTATGCAATCAAAGGAGCAGTTTCCTTACGGCAAGATAGACTAGTGACATGTCTAACAAAGTTTAATAGCTACAATTACTACAATTACAGCTACAATTGTTGATAACATAATTACATTGCATTAAATCATGAGATAAAACATTGAAACTTTGGTTTCTTAGGTTTCTGAGGTTGTCTTCATACAAAAAAAAAACAATGATACTCATCATGACATTGAGAATTACACAGGTGCTTGTTACATTGTCTACAGTCAAAGCAAGTTTCCTTTCTTTTAGCTCCATAAACCCCAATACAGCATTGTTCACACCTCCCCCTTTTCTTGATACCTAAGCTCACAATATTTACAGACTCATGACCAGGCACTCTTACAACTGGTAAAGCATACTGGGGGTTTGGAGGACCTGGTCTCATCTTGCATGAAAAAGTCCCCACTAACCCTTTGACAACCTGGGAACGAAACTGAACCTGGCTTAGAGGCTTCTGGTTTACATTTGGTGGATTTTGCAGCAATTTGAATGTTTGACAATAAATAATGTAAGCATTGACCATTGTCAAGTCAAGTAGAAAGTGAAAAAGGCACCTTCACCTTCTTGACTTTCTGTCAATAGCATAACTCTGCCGCAGCTGGTTAGACTTATCGACTGCACCCATGTTGGCATTGTAATCCTGAACACGTGGTGGAGAATTGGTTTGAACCACAGTGTAGCGGCGTCAGCTCCCATAGCGGAGAGATCTGTGAAACTAAAAGACTAAAGACTCACAGGTTCCACAAGGGTCAGGTTTATTGTGCCAACTGTTACAGCGATCCTGTATGGTAGGACGTGTTGGGGCGAACGCTCTAGTAGGTTCTGAGTTGTACAGCAATAACTGGTGGTTCCCGTCGAATTTCTGTGAGCCTATCGTATCTTTTTACATGTGCTCGCGATATTAAGCTATAGTCACGTGGTAGCTAGCAGAAAATCATTGTGACATAAATGGGGTAAAAAGGGAAATACATAAAATTCTACGAAATAAAAACGAGGCACGCAGGTGCCGTTGCACACAGTACCATCCTTTTTCTTTCTTTCAACAGGTACCATGTGAATCGTGAACATTAGACACACAAGATACCACTTTTGTGTCATGCCAAACAGTAGCCACCATTGACCCAGATGAAGCAGTATGATATTCACCCCTCTTCATTGACTTTAGCATTGTTTTGTCTTTTAGACAGGCAGAGTGGAGAAACCTGTTATTTCAAATTGTCCCAACACTGTAAATACCAGCATTGTCTCATTAGAGGAATACCAGTGAAAAAATTATCCATGTGGATAACATGGTTGTTGGGTCCAAGTTTGAGTAAACAAAGGTCTGTGACAACTCTGTGAGCTAAGCCATGCTCAGTGTTTCCCTCAAGTCAAAGACATATGCACAGTCAGAACATGCTAATGCCAATATCTTGCTGCTTCGTTTGATAGGCTTCATGGGCAAATATTGCTCTAAGGGATTTTTCCCCCTTTCCCTTGATCATAATTTCGTCCACAGAAACATTTTGTCCAATGTGAAAATGATCTTGAAAGGATGGCACAAGCTCAACAAACATTGGCTGTATTTTCCAAATTTTTTCATAACCTTGCTCACCTTTTTTGGGCCTGGCAAGATCATCATTGTCTGCAAGATGCAAGTAGTTCCATAGTTGATGCCATCTTTTTGAAGTAAATACTTGAGCAAAGGCTGGAACACCAAAAACCCAATCAGCACAGAAAAAATGTTTCATTTCTGGCACTTTGTGGAGTCCCATACCAAACAAGAGGCCAACAAATGCTCGAATTTCCTCAATGTTTGTGTCATTATCCCACTGTGAAACTCCTTGGTGAAATCAATATTTGTTTGTTTCCTGGGCGATCAAAGACCAGAGTTCCTCTGGGAAGAGAAGATCAAAGAAGTCCACGGGTTCAGCATCAATACCAAGGAGCTGTGTTGGTCCATGGCAGCCAGTAAATTCAGGCTACTCACGAACAGTTTCCTCATCTCTTCGACCCCAAAAACCATTTCCATGTCTAACTGATGGGTTGTCTTCCGTGACATTGTTGGCTTCCTCCTCTCTCATCGGAGAATTCATCCATTTCATCCTGATTGTTTAATAAAGGTTTTTGTTGTTGTTGTTATGTACCATCACCTTCGTCCCCTTCCGAACCTGCGAAGTCACTGAGCTCACTTTCATCACCATCAAAAGGTAAATTGATAACGATTTCAGCGACTTCCTCGACCGTATATTGTCGTGCTACCATTTTTAAAGCCCCAGTATTTTCTCATGTAACACACGTGTGAAGAAACTCGTGAAAACACCACAAAATTTGCTCTAAAACTCACCAAGATGGCCGAAAACATCAAAAGACATGTGAGTTTACTTTTGAGAGAGGTCTGGTACTTGATACATCATGTTCAACCAAATATTGTGTCCAAATATTGTCCACTTTTGGAAGCGCGCGTATATATGCGCTTGCACATGAAAGGGTTAATAAAGAGGTACAATGATCAAATTTTTACCCCTTGAGCTTTTAGCTGTATCACAAAGTCTATGAAAGATTGAAAATGCTGTTTACGGTTTGCAAATATCTGCGTTAGTTCCAGAGATGTTCAAGTCTGAAATGTGTGTAAAATATGCAAATGAGATGACCGATGATGTCATACACTCAATCCAATAAATATTAAATCAAGTATGTAAATAGATCTATCTACCTAGAGTAAAGTTACAATTTATGAAGTTCACGTGATCTTCCCTATTTGGTTCAATTAACGCGTGCAAAGTACATCAGCTGATAAACTGCGGACTGAGTTCAATTTACTGTGAAATGTTGCACACTATAACGTAATCATTTGACTAATTCCTTGTACATTTAATATTCAACTTATTATTAATAGATAACTAACTTATTTTCCCCGACAGTGTATGAAGTCATCACTTGGCCAATTTGCATATTGTAACAACTTGAATATTTCTAGAACGAAAAGAGATATTTGAAAATCACAAACAACATTTTTCTTCTCATACAGACTACTTGTTTATGTTTTAAAATGGCTTGGATAGGACAAATGCAATTTTTGTCATAGCACCACTTTAAACTGGCATGGACTTTGACACTGATATCTCTGTAAAACCTCGGTTGTAGATGAAAAACATTGATTTTAGCAATAGACAGGTTGAAAGTCAGCTAGTGAAATCATTTATTTAAGGTATATATTAAAGTGACTGCGTCAAACACACTCATAATCTTTGATTACAACTAGTCACTAAATAACTACCTCAACAAACTAACCTCAACATAACTACCTCAACATTATCAGTAACAAAAGAAACATGAACATCAAATTCAATTATATCTATACATAAAATGACTGTGTCATGAAACGTCCCTGTCAATAGAAATATGGGCATTGTTTGATGGGGCAAATCACCACATAATGTAAAAGTAGTTAACATGCCATTTATCTGAAGAAATTTTAAAACTGTTGGCTCAATTATTACTGTAGAAAACCTTTGCTGCATGGCTTCACTGATTTTAATCGCTCAACACTTGCAAATTTTGTTTGGATGTTGTGTAGTAGCAACAGTCTGTAGTGGTATTTTCTGGTGATGTACATATTTTAAATGGGGTTGAAAGATTTTATGAACACACTTGGGAGGCAATACAACAAAGGACAAAATTAAGGGCTGAGAAACCAACATAGCCACTGTAATCTGTTACAATGGTTTCTACAGTACCTTCTCAGGGCTCAAAATAATTTTCGGACTGTGGCCGGTCATGTTGACTGGCCAAAGTAATTTTAGCTCGGTCATGTCTCGTCTCTGACCGGTCAAGATATTTAAAAGAAAATTTAAGTAAAGTTCACCTAATTAAACGTACAAAAATACTCAAGGTATTCCTGGAGGCTAACTTGCATATTTTTTGTCCTTATCATATATGCATCATCATGCTCTTGATGTAATAGTGTGCTGACTTGTCACTTGGGTTTGGACCCCATAAACATATATGATTGATTCAGTAGAAATAGTGGTAACAAGAAATGAAGGTTCTTCAGACACATGGCCAAACTTGTCTTCATTCCACTAAAACTGACATTGCACAGGAAATTGTAGGTTGCAAGTGGTGTGATGTCCAGATAACTGGTGTTTGTGACAACCATGTCAAATGTTGTGGAAAGGAAATATCTTCCAGATAACTGGTGACAACCGTGCCAAATGTTGTGAAAAGGAAATATCTTCCACCAAGGTGAACAAAGGACTGGGTATGATCTCAATTCGGGATTCCAGGCAAAACCCAACCATTGCAAGTTCGTCACAGTATTTAATCCACTTTTAGGGCAAAAGAAACCTACTTAATTACTAAAACGTTTATCTAATACTTCAAGTGAGATATTCTGTTTGGAAGATGGGATTAGGGCAAAGTTTTTTCCTGGTGTGCAGGACCAATAAAACAGTTTTCAGATAAATTATACCTAATATCAGCAGAGATTTTACAAAGTTTTTATTCAAATACTTGTCCAAATTGTTTTCTTCTGGTTCCCATGTGGGCTAGCCTCTCAGGTAACTGAGCCATTTGACTAAAGATTGATTCTTTCCTTTTTGTTTTTGACATTTGAGAATTTTTTGGCCTTAAAAATTGTTGGGTTATCAACTGTGGCTTGTTTTGGGATGCAATGGTGACAGTACAACTGCGGTTCATAAGATGACCCTTGATTGCATTCACTACTGATTTTGGGCTGTTCCTCTTCAAGAGTTAGTTCAGAATACCTGTTTTGTAAAGGTATGGGTCACTTTGGTGGTGAAATAATGGTGGATCAGCCTTATTTCTTCATTTCTGCTTTTCTATTAAATTTAAAACTTGAATGAACAAGGAGGAGAAACAGAAATTGTAAAAGCTCTTATTCTTTGGATTTCAACTTCAATGGTGATAATGAACAGACCTATCTTCAAGTTGACTGGAAAATAGTTTGAAATATGTGACCCTATTTGGGAAAACCAGGCTTAAAGAAAATTACCTGGAATTGCATTTGAATGAATTTTGAATACACTGTCAATGCATTTTAATGCTTGGCGAATGATCCTCAATGCATTTTCAATGTTTCTTGACAAATTCTCTAAACGCAAGCAACATTCGATAATGTCCCAGAATGCTTTAATAATGTTTTCAATGCTTTGGCAACTTTTCACAACACTTGGCAGAACGGTAATGAAAAATGCTTTTATAATTATTAGCTCAACACAATGATGCGTAATTTGGATTACAAATCATTGATCAACTGTTGTGTTTACTTTGTTGTGGCATGTACAAAATAATGTAACATTATGCATGGCCATCTACACGATTTTTACTTTGAAAATAATTATTACATTTTTCTTTTCTGTAGTGTTGCAGGTGATTATGTGATGTTTAGTAGAATTGTGGGGCCTAAGAAGCCTGGAAGAAGTTAAAGTTTTAGAGTATTTTTTTACAGAATGTTTCACTTGAATGTGCATGATGTCTACTGTGCATTTACGTCCAGCTATTGATGACCAGTGTTTTCATGAATTGAGCAAGTTATTTTTTGAACAGCAGAAGCATAGCAAGCACTATTCAGTAGCTGGTGTTGGCCATGAATTATCATTGGTTTTTTAACATTTGATTTATGAGTAACGATCCTCTAGCCAGACACAGCTTGCCATGGCAGTTTAATACAAATGTAAACAGATGTTATACAGTATTCAATTCCAAAACAATGTAGGACAAACCCTAAACATAATACATCACGATCTTTTAGTTCTGTTAATAGTCTCCTTTCACTTTGGCTTATAACTTATCACTACGTTTTTATGCATTTCTAACTGACATATTTATTGCAGTGGCTGCAGCTTAGACTATGACAAAAGAGGACTACAAAGTATAAAAAAATGATTGATTGACCTTTGTGATGAAAGGTATTTTGTTGACCATTTGATTTCATGGACATGTACGCGACTATTTTATTCGTAGCATCTTTGCGTGTATCTCTAGACAAACATTACATTTGCCGGATTTGCATACAAGCAAAAGTTTGTCAAATATGGGCATAATTTCTGCATTATGAAATGTAAACATAATGTCCGTTTCAAACTAAAACAACTACTGGTTGGTGGTCACTGAGACCCTGGTTCTCTTTATGTTTGTATTTATTTATCAAGAGCATACATGAGCCACAACGACTGACACCACTATCGTGAATAAAACATCGCAAATTTCGTTTTGAATTTATTCTTACTCTGAAATGTCTATCGAAAAAAATGAATCATATACACAAAATCATGAGATAAATGTCAATCAAATGGTGAAATGTACACTGTCCCAGATGTGCGATCCAACAGAAACAAATTAAAAACAAAACAGAAAATTTTCACGACACACTCCCCCGGTTTGGTCACTTCTGTGAGCAAACTTCTTAACAACGTTCTACAAAATCTATGAGTTCAGTTTCCGGTGCAGTTCTCCTGATGGCTGTGATTCGTCGTGGTCTTAAATGAGATTCATTGTCATTTACTGCTGAGGGAATGCACACTTCCTGTTCACTCTCTACTGGTACCTTGGTTTGACTATTTGCATTTAATTCTAGTGGAACTAAGTGTTTAACACTTCTTGTGAAAATCCTGGGATTTCGTTCTGCATTCGCTACTTTCACTCAAGCGGCTCTTACAATTCCATCTCTGCCTGGCAATAGTTCTTCGTCTAACACTAGTTTCCAAAACATTCTTGGAGTGGAATCGTTCCTAAGGATGACAACATCACCCACTGCAATTTCTGCTCCCTTGTGATTTCTGGTAATTTGGGTGTGCCTTTCTTGTAGGCTCAGCAGGTAGGTCTTCTTCCGTCGATTAGTAAACTGTTGAAGGTGTCGATGATGTTTGGCTCGTTTAGTCAAAGATGAATTGGTGCTGATTACTTCAAAGTGGCCACCATTTGGTGAATCGATGATTCTTTGGCCATTGATCAGGTGGGAAGGAGAAAGTGTGTAGCTCACTCCATCTTGGTCATCCTCTTCGTGTGTCAAAGGTCTTGAGTTGATGACAGACTCTACTTCGGTCAGTGAGGTGGCCAGTTCATCATAGTTCAGCATCGTCCTCCCGATGGTTTTTCTGATACACCGCTTGACACTTTGGATCAACCGTTCCTAAAAACCACCCCACCATGCTGTTGTTTGCTAAATATCGGAGGACTTCTTTCGATCGCACTATCTTCTTGATTTCTCTTGATGCTCCTCTAAAGGTTTTCGCATTATCTGAGATTAGGGTTGCTGCTAGACCTCTGCGGCTAGTGAATCTTCGAAAGGCTAGTAGAAAACATTCTACAGTTAGATTCCTTGTTAATTCCAAATGTACCGCACGTGTTGTCACACAGGTAAACAAACAGATATAGCATTTTTCGCTGTCGCTTCCGGAGGCTGAATTCTCTCGAATGTTAACAGGGCTTGCAAAATCCACTCCTACATGGGTAAACGGCAGGCCATCTGAGACTTGGATGCTTGGTAAATCTGGAGAATAGCTTGTTGGATATGACAGTCCTTCAAGTTTCTTGCAGATCACACAACGCCTTAGTACACACTTAACAGCTTGTCTCCCTCTGAGTATCAAAAATCCTTTTCGGATAGTGGTGAGTGTGTTATTGACAGCACTGTGTTTAACCTTCTCATGGTTTTGACGGATCAGCAACTCAACAAAGGGATGATTTGAAGGTAATAAAATTGGATGTTTACTTTCAGGTTGCAGGCTAGAGTTGTTAATTATTCCACGACACCTCATTACGTGGTTTTCATCAAAGTACCAGGCAAATTGATCAACTCGGTGGGGTTTCACTTCAAGTCCTTTCTGTACATTGCTGATCTCACTGGAAAAGGCTTTTGCTTGTACTGTACGTATCCAAAGGGATTCGGCTTGTTCTAAAGTACTTGCTTTCAGTTCATCGTTTTCTTCGTTATCTTCTACATGCCTCAGCAGACGTCTCTTAATCTTGTTGACAAATCTTAACATGTAGGCAGTCACGCGTAACATGCTGTTCAGGTTACTAAAACGATCACAGTTGATAATGTTCAGTAGATTGATTTCGGCTGTGTATTCAGAAGATGTTAACGTGTGTGTCTCTTCAGGTGGATTCTTGATGAGTTCTGCAAGTGCGGTTTCATTTGCTTCAATGGTAGGTTGATCTTGTGGCCAATCTTCTGAAGTACAAAGGAAAGGTGGTCCATTCCACCACATGGAACTTTCCACCATCTCGTTTCCGGTCATACCGCGTGAAGGTAAATCAGCGGGATTTACGTTTCCAGGACAATGTTGCCAATCTCGTTTACTTGTCAGTTGTCGAATCTCGTCTACTCTGTTTCGGACGTACTGTTTCCACGGCTTCTCGTTTCTAATCCAGCAAAGTATGGTTCTTGAATCTACCCAATAAACCACTTAGTCAATTTTCTTTGTAAGCGAGTTAGTGACTGCGGACCCAAGTTGTGCCAAAATTGTCGCTCCAAGTAGTTCCAGGCGAGGAATCGTCTGTTTCTTGATTGGTGCTACTCTTGTCTTGCTTGTGACCAGACTTGTTTGAACTCAACCATTGCTGTAAGTCGTTCGCATGTACAGTACAGCTATGTAAGCTTTCTCGGAAGCATCACTAAACGCATGAAGTTGTACTTCAACTATCAAAGAATCATGGGAAAAATAGCATCTTGGTATCTGAATTGTTTTCATTGATTTCAACTCTTCAAGTAGAAAATTCCATGTTTTGTTCAGCTCTCCTTGAAGTGGTTCGTCCCACTCTAACTTTTCTGTGCAGAGAACTTGAAAAAACATCTTCAGTCTGATCACGAAAAGGCTCGTAACTCCTAGAGGGTCGAATATCTTTGCAGTAATCTTGAGCACTGATCTCTTGTTGACAGGTAGTGAATTTCTGTAATTGTACAGATCTTCGAAGTGAAAGAGAAACTCGTCAGTTAAAGTGTTCCATTTCCAAGAATCTTCACGATGCGATCATCATTTGTTGTACAATCAGTGATTCCAGTGCTTGACTTTGCGTAGGATTCATCATCTTCAGCAGTGATCTCTGCAGGCGTTTTGTCGACACTCTTGGTATTCTCGTAATTCTTTGTCAATTCTGAGCTTCCAATTTTCTGAAACAATGTTCTCAAGTTCAAATTCCACTTTCACAGATTGAAACCTCCCTTCGACATCGTTTCCTTTGATTTCTGATAGATGACAAATGCTCTTTGATCATCGTCTGCTCCTGTAATTAGGTCGTCAACGTAGAACAAATTTTCCAGCAACTGTGCAATTTCCAGTTCGTCTTGTGTGAGAAGTTGTAAATGATGCTTGATTGTAGCACCCAAACCCGACGGTGAAGGACGTAATCCAAAGACAAGACGGTTGAATCTGAATGGAACGATCTTCAATTCATCAGCGAATGGATCTTGGAACCACAGAAATCTAAGCATGTCTCGATGTTGTTCTTTGATTCCCACGTTTAGGAAAGCCTTTTCTATGTCAGCTGACAGGCCTATTGTGCTACTTTGGAATTTTTTCAATAGGTCAAAGATGTGTGGGATGTAGTTCGGACCAACTTCCAAAGAGTCATTGAGTGAAAGTTCATTCTTCAATGTCTTCCCTGAGCCATCATAGACAACACAAACTTTTGTTTTCTCATGATCCTTTTGAACTACGGCATGATGTGGCGAGTAATGGATGCCTTTGTCAATGCTGTCATTGCTAGGGGCTTTATCGACCTTTTTGATTATTCCGTTTCTTTCTTGTTCTGTAATGATGTTAGGATATTTGTTCAATAAGGCAGACTCCACTTTTAACTTGCGGTGTAGAAACTTAAGACGTGTGTCACACATTCGCCAATTGTCTGAGGATGGCTGACAGTCATCCTTCCAAGGAAGCCCAACCTCATAAAGGTTACCATTGAATGAAATGTCTGAAAATTGGTCTTCGAGTTTGATCGCTTGTTGACATTTGGGGGTGTCTTTGATTCCAATGCTTTCGGTTTCCCAAAAGCCTTGCATGATTTGTGTAACTTCATCTGTTTCGCTTACAGGCAATTCTCCAGAAAT
>Ga0099806_1303822_pt1 | contig 20430 bp, 10 predicted proteins | sample OrbCnscriptome_3_FD_81147 | JGI IMG/M metagenome (GOLD analysis project Ga0099806, IMG submission 81147) | Metatranscriptome of coral microbial communities from Puerto Morelos, Mexico - Orbicella C C metatranscriptome (Eukaryote Community... | ecosystem: Host-associated > Invertebrates >... | reverse complement strand
GATTGCATACAGTGTTCATGTACAAATTGTAAATGGCACTGAATTTGAATAACAACGTTATAACATATCACAGTACAGTTGCATGATGTAACTACATCCTACATGTACAGTAGCTAATTTGCCACAATTACGTGAAACAGTTGCCACTGCAAGATTTTTTATGTGCTTACACAAGTCATTTGCCACTGGCACTTGTACTGACATTTACATCATTCTTAGAAAGCATCCATATACATGTACAATTTATTGACTTTGTTAATAAGTATTTTTATCTTTGCCAAATAAGAGTGTAATACTAAGCATAGCTGCTTTTTAACAAAAAAAAAATACAATTTTAAATAACAATTGTTATTCTTAACAGCTTCAGATATCAGAGGAAAAGTAGCAGAGCAAAAAGCTCACTTTGCCTTACAGGAGAAAAAAAATAATACGTCAATGAAGTCTCATAGAAAAAAAAGCATGTGACTACATTTGTAAGCCGTACATGTATGCCAAAGATTTGGTTTGTATCTTATACGTATGTGTTGAATGAGGGGCCCATATTTTTTAACAAGAATCACAGAGCACACTAAATAATTAAACCATTTGAGAACTGAATAGCAATGATGGATCATTTTTCTCTGCAATTACAAATAAAAATCTCAGTCTGTCTTTTTGTGTGTGTGTTAGTTCCTTCCATTTGGAACCATGGAAAAAAATATTTATCAATTGTCATTAAATTCAGCTATACCAAGCTTCAAAAGTCTGGATCTTGATGGAGTTTGTAAGGCTAATTGTAACAGAATATAGTGTATAGTAATGAGACCACTCCAAAGTATCGCTTTCGCTTGATGAAGTTTGTGAGGTTTGCAGAATGTAAAGAACATTGTAACAAATGTCACACTTTACCACTCTACTGTTTATTGCTTTTGCTAACCTAGGCCATTTTGCTTTGCAACCAGCATTTACTGTACCACTCCCCCCAACTAACAGTGTAATGGTTAGTTACATAAGATGCAGCATCCTTCTTGAAAACACTATACACTACAACATAGCATGTAACTTTACACGTAGGTGCAACAATTTTAGTCACAATAACCATACTCTACAACATTCATTTTCAAGCAGCCTCCTTAACATAATAGGAAGCTTTGTTGTAACCAGAACAAAGATAAATAATTATGGTACGTTGTTATATAGCTGGAGTTTAGTTGAATCTAATACATGCTCTTATTGGTTGTTTTATGGTCACGTGGCAATGGCTAAATCTAAATGTTGCCCCGGCAGGCAACAATTAAGCAATTGTTGCCCACCCTCCACTACCCAGAGGTTACTTTAACTCCTTCTTGCCTTACTACTTTACACCTAAAGTGGTACTATGACGAAAATCGCATCTTTCCCATCGAAGCCGTTTTAAAACATAATTAAGACGCCTGTATGAGAAGAAAAATGCTGTTTACTATTTTCAAATATCTCTTTTCGTTCCAAAGATATTCAAGTTTTTAAAATATGCAAATTAGCCAAGTGATGACATCATACACTCAACCAAATTGATCAAATATGATGAAAAAAGATATCTCAGCCAATCTGTATCAGAAATGTTTAAGTCTTTGCATAAGATTCTTCCAAATGTGCTCCAGAATACGAGCTTAACAGTTATGTTACCATGGCAACGGACTGGGTTCCAGACCTCCCCAATATTAAAGGCATTTCTGGCCACCTTTGCTGTTTCATTTTGATATTTGCAAATGGTGCCTCATATGCATGATCCAGCAAGCATATAAATATGTTAGCTCGAGTTGGTGGCTTCGTTTAACGTTAAATTACGAGGGTGGGGACTGGAAAAGAGTGAGTTACCATGAGAACAGAATTTTCTATAGCCGTAGGTGTGTTTCCTGTAGAACTGTTAGCCTACCACGTTTCAATGGTCTGCGCTGCAAATTGGCCCAAGATGGGTCTATTTATTTACTTGATATGGTATTGGGTTGAGTGTATGACGTCATCAGTCATTCATTTGCATATTTTACACATTTTTCAAACTTAATTATCTCCCGAACTAATGCAGATATTTGCAAACGGCAAACGGCGTTTTTATTCTTCCATGGAATTCTATGTGATACACCAAAAAAATCAAGGGATAAAAATTTGATCATCGTACCACTTTAAGTAAGTTAAATAAGTATATTTAAACTCATTTAAAAGTCTTGAGAAGTATCTACAGATGACAGAATCAGTTCGCAGGTGAAATATTAAATCACTATGACGGTTTTATGATCGTCAATAGCGAGCGCAATCGGCTTTAATCTTAATTTTCTCAGCAGATGTCAAACGTGCAATTTTTTTGTTTTCATATTAATTTTGTTAATGGCAAGGAGGAAGGAAGGAAGGAAGGAAGGAAGGCCACTAAACGGTTACTGCGTTTTACACGAAGTAACGTCACCTTCCAAGTTATGCAAACAAATGCTAAGAGGGCAAATTACTTGTAACTATAAAAAGAAGTATTATGGAAACAAACGTAAAAGGCCTACTATTAGGCCATTGTCCAAAGCGAACAGCTTTTTGACTATTTGAAAAAACTGGATACAACTATAACCTAGAGGCGAAGAAGAAATAAAATTTGGCATAGCCTTCTGCAGTTGCTCTAAGCCAAGAGCGAGAATTAGAAAGGGTGAGCTAGAGTACAAGAAGGTTTGTGAACATCATTAACATCAGGTGTTTCAAGCTAGATGCTCAGGAAATCATCTTAGGTCAGAAATCCTAGTACTTTCGAGCTTAGAAAAACTTGAAATAGCCATTTGTTAAGCGTTACATATGCGAATTTCTTCGCTCTAAAACCTACTTTCTGATCACCAGGAAAGAGAACAGACACAATAGAGAGTACTGGAAACGTCGTAACAGGCCGTTCACTTTTAGAAGAGAACTGACAATAAAGTAAAGGGACATAAACTCATGTTTTAACAAGCTCAAAACAAAATGGCGAATTTCACAAACGATGGAAACCAAACCACCACTCAGGAGTACCTTTGCACAACAGGTCTTGGAATACATCAGAAGATATTTCTTATAACGATGAATATTCCACTTTCCATCGTAACACTTTTAGGCAATGTTCTGATCATTTTTGCTCTTAAAAAGGTGACGTCCCTTCATCCGCCATCAAAACTATTGTTAGGTTGTCTTGCGGCCACCGATCTCGGTGTGGGTCTTATTACCCAGCCTCTCCGCGTTGGCTATATCATGTCCCCAGAACACTTCAAACGTTGTTACTATATTAAACTCCTTTACGAGAGTATAGGTGCAATGTTTTGCGCAGTATCTGTGTTCATTCTCACCGCAGTAAGTGCAGACAGACTTCTCGCCCTCATTTTAGGGCTAAGATACATACAAGTTATAACGTTGAGAAGAGCATGGTTCTTGGTTGTTACAGTTTGGATTTTTAGCATTGTTATCGCGTTGCTAACGTTTTATAACTTCCTTATTGCCATGAACTTTGCTCATATAGTTCTGCTGTTGTGCATTGCAATATCAACTCTCTGTTACATGAAAATTTATCTCACGCTTCGCCATCACCAAACTCAAGTGCAAGGAGAAGTTCACCAAAGACAACTGGATGAAGGAAGAATTCCACTGAATATAGCAAGATACAAAAAGACACTGTCTAGTGTACTGTGGGTGCAGCTGGCATTATTGGCTTGTTATCTGCCATATGCTATAGTCACAGCTACAGTTGTTATAACTAGATCAGATTCAAAGGCCCTAGGTCTAGTTTGGTCTGTAACAATCTCGCTGCTTTTGTTAAACTCGTTACTAAATCCATTTCTGTACTGCTGGAAGATGAAGGAAGTAAGGCAAGCAGTGAAGGACACAATCAGACAATTCCGCTGCTTATCAAGTTAACGGTGCGATATACTGAACATCCCTCAGTTCAGGTTTTGAGGCAATGTTCTATAAAGAATAAAGAACCACACTACAGTCTCGAATTCAACTTTCAATCGTATAAAAACTTAGAGTACATTAAATTACAAGTGCTAAAATGGTCCTTGCTTTATTTTGTAGAAGTTGTATTTATATTCGTGGAAAGGAGGAACAAAAAATATAAACAGACAAACAACAGCTGCGTTGTGTTTCTGTGTGGTTTTTTAACTTTCTCTGCGTGGTATAATTTCATGTCTCTGTTGGCCATTATGATCCAATTTTGACCTTCTGCTGTGTCCTTGCCGTGGTGGTGAGGCTCGGGTGTCTTTTGGCTCCGGCGAGCTATGTCGGGGGGTCTTGACCCCTGGCAGGTTTAACCAAGTAGGACAGGTCCCAAGCGAGACGACAAACCGGCTACAGCACCTGGCCCTCCGGACAAGGGATTGAGTATGGTGTTAACGACCCTAGCTCGTTAAAAAAACGCCCAGTCACAGAAACAACGAAATCACAACACTTTTACCATAGACCGTTCAGTTGCCTGAAGCCAGCCCGCCGGCAGTATGACCGCTTCTAATGAAAGCCCACCACAGCAAGTCAGGAGCGTAAAAGGTAGCCTACTTGGGCCCAAAGCTAAGATTTCATGGGAACATGAAATGCCTGCACCATGCACGAGACGACAAAGACAGCCCAGGTCATTTGAGAGGCACAAAAAACTTGGTGGGCCAAAAAAACCTGCCACCGACCTGCCATGGCCGAGCTCAGTGAGGTAAACCTCACATGGGACAAGGCACAACAAACTGTGCAAAATAGGGATAAATGGAGAGAGATTAATTGTTGTTACCCTATGTCCCTCAGGGAACGAAGAGGATTAAGTAGTAAGTATTTCAAGGTACGAGCTATCTTAAAAAGTAATGTAAAGAAGGTTAATAATACGCTTCTTTTCCAAAAGCTTCGCCAGCGTCGGCGAGCCTTTCGGCGTATTTCGACGAGAAGCAAAAAACACCTTTGACAATGTCACGACGTATCTTTACCACTAGACTGTTCACAGCCCTCTATATTCTCGTATTTTTATTCGATCGTTGAACGCGCGCATAGAATCGCGAGAGAACTGGAAGTCAGCGCAAAACGGGAGACTTGACAGGGTAGGGGGTGGGGCGAGCACTCATGAACACTTCCACCAAGCTTTCAGTGCGCTCACGAATGCTCGTTGCCATAAAATTGCTGTTTGCAATATATTTTATTGGCCGATTGCACGGTCTGTACGTTGTTTGCTTTCTTATCGTGACAAGAGAAAGAAAAATAAACATGTCTAACAGCGAGCGGAACAGACGAGGACTTTTAGCTTTGTCTCTTTTCTTTTGTTTCTCTGCCTTTATTTGTAAACAGCTGCTACGTACTTCACAATTTCCGATTAACAGGACTCGAACAATTGTGCTATACAGCAGGCATTTGCTGAACAGTTAAGCTTTTTAACGGATGAGTTAGATGAGTTGGTGCCGTTCAATTACGTTCGTTGTTTGCATGACAATTAGAACTTATGTACTAAGCTTTTCCAGAACATACTGAACAATGTAACACTTATCCTGCAGTTTTAGTTTAAACATACGTATGTTTAATTAACTGAGGCTACAAATGGCCAATGACCCGACGAAACAATGATCGACGGGGGCTGTTAAGTCATTCTAAATGACACTTTAAAATTTTCGGTATCTTCCTAAGCAAAGTAATATCAATATATTAAAAGAAAAGTGCCAATCACACACTAAAGGAGAATTTCTATTTTACCGTTATGTACAGGAAATAAAACTTACGGCATCTAATACCAAAATCTTAGTACATACTACAGCGAGCGTGCTTATATCGACTGAAATTCATGCCACTTTCTATGGACCACATAAACACGCCCAGACAAACAAGTGTCTTTTAACCCTCACAAAACCGAGTTTTTGACAAAATATCTGACTGTTAAAGTGTTCCTCAAACTCTCTTGCTTTGTTCAACGAGCGTTGCATGTTTTAATCCCATAAATCGTAAGGAGACTTGAAATTCAAAGTCATTGACTAAAATAAATCAATATGTCAAAACAAAAAAGCATAATGCGGACCACCCTATAAAAGATCATCAATTATCTTTACAAAACTACAATCAGCAGCTGCGAGGTGTTCAACTTTCTCCGGGTGGAATAACTAATTCATGTTGATGCAAGTAGCTGCGACTTCACATGAAGAGCTCAGGAGTAGGTAACCATCTTTCAAGCAATTTAGTTCTTTCAATTTAAACTATAAGCTCATTGATATATGGAAACTACGTAACACAACTTTTCCTTGATAGGAAAATGTCAAACCCTTTTCAAACTTTCCGGGCTTTTAATGTACAACGCGTCGGTTGATCCAAGAAAATTGACAAACTATGAGTACGCTGAAATATTCAAAGAGGTGAGGGGTGTTTGTTGCAGGGGATTTCGTTTCACTACAACGGTCGTTAAATCGAAACGAAACAAGAATCTTCACAGACTTGCAGTAAATGATCAATGACATCAATGGCAAGGCGTTATGTTTGTAAAATCAAGTACTTTACTACTTGGTACACGGACACTAACTCTAAACGCTAGATTTCATGAACGAAAATTGCCGTGTTTCTCGCCCTCGGCCTCTAGAAAAAGTTTTACAGTAAAAAGGATTATGTAATTTCTTGAGAGGTTCTACAATCTAAGCCATTAAAATTGCTGAGCCGTTCAAATTCAAGAAAGTACCTTTCAAAGCAGTCTTTGATATCGCACAGAGTAAAAAGGTAAAATTCACACCCTTGAAAATAGAAGGCGCGCTCGTCCCTCTAGTCTAGAGAGCATTAAAATAGATATAGAAGATAAAAACCAACGAATTGCGAAAATGACAAGCTTAAAGTTTGAATAATCATGAATTGAGTTATTCTGACAATAATGGCACCTTTCATGTCGACAAATAGTTATTCAAACACCCTGTTTGTGCCACCGAAACTTTGCCCTAGTTTAACTTCAAAAAACCTTTTCTCATAAACTGTTTTAATTTGTAATTAATCGAGAAAACGTCGGTAAACCGAACCTAAGACAAAGTAGCTCAATTCTCGATAAACGATAGTCAGTTCGCCAGGAACAGGTGTTTCCCAAAAGAAGTTAAATGCTCTGAACGTATTTGTTTCGTTTAGATATTCTGTCATAGGGCAAAAGATTAACATTAACACTCTCACGTCTTAATCTCATGAAAATCGGCGAAAGATAAATAACTCATTTCGTCGTCATATCTGCAATTTTTTTCACAGTCTTTTGTCGTTTAACGCTTAAGGTGAAAAAGGAAAGCAAAACCACAGAAAGGTGGCTGCAAAATGTCTTGATGATGATCCCACATTTAAGTTATGCAAACGAATGCTAAGAGGAAACATTAACCCATTACAAGTGCATATGACAGCCAATCGGAGAGAGAAAAATGTTTCAGCTGTTGTTCAAAGCAAATTTTATAGCAGGAGACGGCAGAAGTCTGAGGCCGCAGGCAAATGCACAGAATGGCCAAGGATGCACATGTGATATTTCCCTTCACACTACATGACAACTAAGATCAAAGTTTACATGAATATTTATAGATAGCTTATTCTGTTGCAAGTGTCACAGCCGATATATTTTAGAGAAAACGAAACTTGCTATGAACCGGAACAAACGTGCTTGTACAGGCCACATGCTTATAATATTATCTAGATACTCGGAGAAGAAAATCATACATCCTACACCTTGCGAGATTAGAAAACTGACTCCAAATAGCTATTTGTTACTCTTTATGGGTGGGAAATTCCGCAAAGACTAAAACTCTTCTTTCTAATCACCAGAAAAAATAGAAGCAGTGGACTAAGGATTGTTGGAAACGTACTTCGTAAGAGGATTGATCTCTCAAATTTAAAGAATAATAACTCTAGCCTTGACCTGCCCGAATCTGGGAATGGAGAACTCAACTAAAGAAGGAAACTACACCATCACCAAAGAATACTTCTGCACAATTGGTATTGGAATAGATCAGAAGATAGTCATTTCAGCATTGAATATTCCTCAATCTATTTCTGCATTTCTGGGCAATGTTCTGATCATTGTTGCTCTTCAAAAGGTGTCGTCTCTTCATTCGGCGTCAAGACTTTTGTTGGGTTGCCTTGCGGTCACTGATCTCGGTGTAGGGCTCATAACCCAGCCTATTCGCATTGCTCTATTTATGTCTCCAGAACACTCCAAGCTTTGTTACTATCTCACAATCCTTTTTGCGACCATAGGTGGCATGTTTTGCGCAGTATCTTTGTTAACAACGACTGCAATAAGTGTAGACAGACTTCTCGTCTTGTTGCTGGGGTCAAGATACAGACAGGTAGCAACGTTGAGAAGAACATCGATCTCAGTTGTCACCCTTTGGCTTTTCACCACTGCTATTGTATTAGTAGCGTTTTATAACTTCCATATTGCTATAAACATCGCTTATATCGTTGTGCTATTGTGCATTGGAACATCAACTTTCTGTTACATGAAGATTTATCTCACGCTTCGCCATCACCAAACTCAAGTGCACGAAGAAGTTCACCAAAGACAACTGGATGGACAAGGAATCACTCTGAATATAGCAAGATACAGGAAAACAGTGTCTAGTGCACTGTGGATACAGATGACATTACTGGCTTGTTATCTTCCATATGGTACTCTTACAGCTTTTATTGTAATATCTGGAATAGATAAACCAGCCCTCAACCTGGCTTGGGCTGTAACAATGTCCCTACTTTTACTAAACTCAACCCTTAATCCATTTCTGTACTGCTGGAAAATGAAGGAAGTAAGAGAAGCAGTGAAGGACACTATTAGACAGCTCGGCTGCTCAAGAGGGCAACTGCTTGGTGCAGCAACGTGAAAGGTGATAACCATTTAAACAATTTATGAAAAAAAAATAACAGCAAACGAGCAGCACGAACATAAAGAACGCCTCACAAAGACTGAAACTCGCGAGGACGGGCAAATCTGAATTAAGTTTAAAATTAAAGTGTCCAGTAGTTCAGTTATTCGTTGTTACTCTGATTGGCTAGTTTTTGTCACGTGATGATAATCTGCGCACCTGGATGTACTTGGCCGTTGAGCACAGCCTGTTTTTGTCAACTCAGTACTCTTTACGACGGGTGCGCAAACAGTTTTGGCGGACATTTTGTGGTGCGTTCTTCTGACATGCTTCAATAAAAGCAAACAATTTTAAATTCATTATTATAAAATACCTGAGCCACTACGCGCGCTCTCATTGGTCGATAGGTGTGTTTAGATGAGAGTATGTAAACACGGTTGTGACGTTTTAGATTCGCGCGTAATTTGCATCGCGTGTTTACATAGCTTCATTTAAACAATGGGAGGGTTGGGAGAATTCTCGAAAGTTATGCAAACCCGAGACGTAGTCGAGGGTTTGCATAACTGTCTCGAATTTCCCAACCCTCCTCGTGTTTAGATGAGGCTATGTAAACACGGACAAAGTGCCCTATTGCTTAATACTAACATGAAGTGACCATAAGTAACAATCTCACAAACATTTTAGAACTAAACCATGGACCCTTCGGCATTTGACTCAAAACCAAGTCATCGGCAGTACAACCTCCCCTGAAGGAAGTCCACAACAGGAAATGTGAAGCGAGAAAGACAGTCTACTTGGACCCAAAATCCCTAAAGCAGCATGGAATGTTCGCACCATGTACGAGACGACAAAGAACGTCCAGGTCGAGACCGAGAACCACCTGCCGCCGAGCTGTCATGGCCTAGCTCTGTGGGGTAAAACTCGCATGGGGCGAGGCAACACATGATGTGCAAAATCGGGCTAATTGGCAAGAAATTGCTGTTGTCTTATTTCCCACAGCGGTTGAAAAGGGTTAAGTAGTAAGTAAGTAGGTACTATGACTCAACATTTCAAGGCACGAGTCAAAATAAAATTCTAATGGTGCGCATGCTCCCCAAATGCTTCACTAACGCCCGCGAGCCTTAACACGCATTTCGACGGGAAGCAGAAAACACCTTTAATGATGACACGACGTATCTTTACCGGGACAAGTCAACATCACTTCCGCTGACTTTTCAGTGTGCTCAAGAATGCTGGTTACAATAAAATTTGTTTACAATTAGTGGCCGATTGCGCTCTCTTTTACATTGTACGCCATCTTATCGCGACAAAGAGAATAAGATAAACAAGTCCACCCCGTTCACACCAACATGTTAAACATGTTTAAAAGTGGTTTAACTCAACAAGGTTAAAAATTAGTTGCTCATACCGTACACTTTCCACAACTTAACAAGGTAACAACCTGTTTGATTATAATACGGTAGCCTCGGAGTTTGAAATTTGTCTGCTCAAAATTACTTCAAATCGCAATCGTTAAATTGGAAAAACCTAAACCTGATTTAGTTAAAGTAGTTTAGTTGGTGTGAATGGGTCATTAAGACCCATTAGAAATGTCGAACTATACAAATGCCGAGCCTAATACATGTACCCGTTCGAGTCGTCTTGAATAATCAAGTGCGACAGTTGATTCAGACGTCAAACCTAATGACCTCAAACGTTATTGCTAATTCGACACAAAACCGTTCAGTGAAGTCAGTAGTTCTTGTTCGAAGTCTTGGTAGTTTCAAAATGGTGGAAAGGATCACGCTTGTTATGCTCGCTAATGTTATCTGTGAAAATAGAACAACTTGCTTAAACATGCAAATGACGTTACACTATCTTGTTGCACGTACAAGTCGCCTTTTTTCCTTTTCTTCCTAATTTAATCCCAACGAGATAAATTAACGACCGTTCCTCGATCCTGCATTCACATTAATAACTACTTATTAACCGAGAGTGAGGTCTTTACGGGAAAATCTCAAACGCCCATCGCTCGGTCAATACGGTAAGGCCGAAGTTCGAGATTTTCCCGTAAAGACCGAACGTTCAAGGTTAATAAGTTGTTTATTATATGACTTTTTGCTTTGGTTTTGCGGGCCCGTAATCGGCCCGTGGGCATTGAGGGAGAATAGTGCCCTACGATTGCCCAATCAGAGCGCGCGTTATATCGGCTACAAACACAAGCCAAATAATAAACACGAATACTAAGTGTTTTTGAAGCATGATGAACAAGTTCCCTCCTTTCCCCGCCATCTTTTTTAAAGCAGACCTTTTTGCGCATTACAACTTGCTTGTGGTTATAATATAATTAATGATATAATGTATGTATTAGATTCGGCACATGTGAAGTTCGATATCTGTATCGAAAACGAACTTCTGCAGTTCTATTCGACTGCTAATACAAATAGGTCGATCGTAACAGATTCAGAACTTAACATGAACCTAATACCGATATTAGGTTCGACACAAGTACCGTTCAACGTTTTAACCGGACTTAAAGTGAGACGTTTTAGTTTCATCTAATTTGTCACGTCCCTTTGTCTTTATTTTGAAGCAGCTGCTATGACAGGTCTCCAACAATTGTTGCTATATAGCAGGCATTACTTGAATAATAAGTCTTTCAGGGAAACATTAAGCACAAGAAATAAAGTTAGATCAGTTTAATTAAGTTCTTTGTTTGCATGAAGGACAAAATTTAGGCTAGCTGCCCTAAAACGTTCTGAACAATAACTTTTAGTTTTAAGGTAAGTATATCGTCTTGTGTGTTAACAAACGTATGTTAAATTAACTGGAGCTACAAATGACTAACGACCCGACGAAACAATGATGGACAGGGGTAGATAAATGCATATAAAAGTTTTAACAATCTCCGACGATAATTTCTAATTTCTAACTCTGTCATTATCTACAGCAAATACCACTTATCGCATCCAATAGTGTTTTTTACAAGTGGTTTTTAACCATCACAAAACAGTGTTTTTGGCAAAGTATCTGACTGTTAAAGTGTTCCTCAAACTCTCTCGCTTGTTCAACGAACGTTGCATGTTTCCAGTGAAACGTAAGGGGACTTGAACCTCAAAGACATTGACGTAAATAAATATGTCAAAACAAAAGAAAACAGATCATACAAAATGTAAACCACCCTATAAAATATCACCAATAATCTTTCTCAAAACTACAATCAGCAGCTGCGAGGTGTTCAAGTTTCTCCAGGCTGCGACTTTACTTGAAGAGCTCAAGATTAGGTAACCATCTTTCCAGCTATTTTTTCAATTTAGTTCTTTTAATTTTAACTACAAGCCCATTGATATACGGAAATTACATATGAAAACTTTACCGTAATACGAAAACTTTCAAAGCTTTTTCAATCTTTTCGGACCTTTAATGCACAACGCTTATGTTGATCCACGAAAATAGAAAAACTATGATTACGCAACGAAATTCAAATACGTAGAAGTGAGGGGTGTTTGTTTCAGGGGATTTCGTTCCACTAAAACGGTCGTCGAAACGAAACGAAACGAGAATCTTGCCGAGCCTGCAGGAGATGATCAGTGGAAATGAGTTACGTTTGTAAAATCAAGTGCACTGCTACTTGGTGGTCGGACATTCACTCTACACGCTAGATTTCATGAAAGAAAATTAACGTGTTTCTCGGTCTTCTGGAGCACTTTTACAAGGAATAGTATTTTGTAATTTCTTGAAAGGTTCTACAAGCTAAGTCATTAAAATTGCCGATCCGTTAAAATTCAAGAAAGTCTCTATGATATAGCGTCAGTGAAAAGGTTATTGGGCGAAAGATAACGTTAAACAGACTCATTTTTCAATCTCATCTGAACGAAAGACATTAGATCATTTCTCGAACTTTCTGGTTTCTCGAATTGCCTCGGGCACACTAATTGAACTCTGCCAGTAAGTTTACTCAGAGAATCGAAGAAAAGCGCAGAATGTCGTAGACCAAGCGACCGATCAGATAAAATTAAAACATTAACAGCAAAATTATTTTATAGAGCGCCATACTCCATTATGTAATAGTACATGGCACCTGACAAAACTAAATAATGGCTTTGACAATTCACAGTGTGATGATAGTTTCGATGTCGTTTAACATTGTAAATTCATCCTTTTCAGCCCTAACGGGTATTTTGTACTATTGGGGACCCAAGGTCTAATTAAGCCAACTTTCAGCTGCTAAAACGTATGCCGCCTTCCTGTATCAAAAGCTATACAAAATAAATTCCTTTTAACGGTCAATTTTCTCAATGAATAAACATTAGTAACATTTAGCACCGCGGTTTTTTAGCGAAAACCACAAACGGCAAACCGCTCTCGTTTGCAGTTTGCCGCGAACACATAAACCCTGGTGTTAAATGTCTCTACTTTTACTACAAATTACACACCTTTAGCCTAAGTTGTAAAAAGGTTATGATTGAAAAATACTGAGCAATTTGTTTACTTCCACCTCCACAAACATCATATCTGCAATTCCTTTTTTCTTTCTTTTTTTTTTTTCAGTTCTTTTTTTGTTTAACGCAAAAGGTGAAAAAGGAAAGCAAGGGCACGGGAACATTGATGCAAAATCATGATGTCTCGAAGATGAACCCACTTTCAAGTTATTCTAGCCTGCGTAGCAGACGTTGGGGGTCGGAAGGAGGGTGGACTTTCCCTTCTTCCTCGCGTTTTCTCATCCCCATATCCCGTCCCTTAAATAAGCCTATTATTACAAGTGCAGATGACCTCCTGAAAACGATAACCGAGGTCAGAGTTTGCACTAACATTTATAGATTGCGTATTCTCTGCTGTAAAAAAGTTTGGAAAACCTCCAAATAGCCATTAGTTATCTTTCAGGAGTGTGATTTTCTACACGGGCTACAGCTTTACTTTCTAATCAACAGGAGAGGCAATACAAGCTGAAGAGTGAAGATTGCTGGAAACGTCTTTGTAAGAGAACTGATAACCAACTTAAAGAACATTGATTTTTGACTTGACCAGCCTGTAAATAGAAATGGCGAACGTAACTAAAGAAGGAAATTACGCCATCACCCAAGACTACTTCTGCACAATCGGTCTTGGAATACATCAGAAGATAGTCATTTCAGCATTGAATATTCCTCAATCTATTTCTGCATTTCTGGGCAATGTTCTGATCATTGTTGCTCTTCAAAAGGTGTCGTTTCTTCATCCACCGTCAAGACTTTTGTTGGGTTGCCTTGCGGTCACTGATCTTGGTGTAGGGCTCATAACCCAGCCTATTCGCATTGCTCTATTTATGTCCCCAGAACACTCCAAGCTTTGTTATTATCTCACAATCCTTTTTGAGACCATAGGTGGAATGTTTTGCGCAGTATCTGTGTTAACAACGACTGCAATAAGTGTAGACAGACTTCTCGCCTTGATGTTGGGGCTAAGATATAGACAGGTAGTAAGTTTGAGACGAACATCGGTCTTTGTTGTCTCCCTTTGGCTTTTCATCGCTGCTATTGTAATAGTAGCGTTTTATAACTTCCACATTGCTTTAAACATCGCTTATGTAATTCTTCTGTTGTGCATTGGAACATCAACTTTCTGTTACATGAAGATTTATCTCACGCTTCGCCATCGCGAAACTCAAGTGCAAGGAGAAGTTCACCAAGGTCAACTGGATGGACAAGGAATCACTTTGAATATAGCAAGATACAGGAAAACAGTGTCTAGTGCACTGTGGATACAGATGACATTACTGGCTTGTTATCTTCCATATAGTACTCTCACAGCTTTTATTGTAATATCTGGAATAGATAAACAAGCCCTCAACCTGGCTTGGGCTGTAACAATGTCTTTACTTTTGTTGAACTCATCCCTTAATCCATTTCTATACTGCTGGAAGATGAAGGAGATAAGACAAGCAGTAAAGGACACAGTCAGACAGTTTGGCTGCTTAAGAAGGTAACTGCTTGGTGTAGCAATCATCACAACATCTTAGGAAAGCGTCTACAGCTAGTGGAATCAGCTTAGAAATAGCAATTCAAGCTACAACAACAAGAAGAAAATCGTTTGCGAAGCAACAATTCTACTGCACAAAAACACTATCAACTTATTTAATTCGCTCAGTGACCATTAAGCGCAAGAAGGTTTATACGCCAAAAAATTCCTCTCAAAATACTCTGATAATAACCCAAACACGACACAATGGAAGGTGTAGCTCAGTCTCGATCCCAGAGTCTCTCTTCATCCCACATCCTGGAAACGAGGTTAGATATAGCTCAGTGTTAATAATTCGGATTTCGAACTGAAAATAGGGAAGTTAAGGGCTATGGATCCCATAGGAGATGTAGTTTTATATACATCATTGTGAATTTCATCAAAACTATTGAAAAGTGAAACTTAATGTTGAAAACACAAAGTAATTATTTCAAAAGATATTTCCCAGGTAGGTTCTGCATGTTCCTGTCCTTTCAAGTTAGATCTGTGTTGCATCGAAACCGTCTTGAGTATTTAAAGAAAAAGATGACAAGATAACCTGACATCAAAGACAAACTGCAATCTAGATACAAAGAACGTGAAAGGTTGAAGATTGCTGTATATACATTACATTCTACTTGACCCTATCTACCTGTTAGTTTGAGTAAATATCAGTAAAGCTTGTTTTATATTCCCAGCACTGTCTTTAAAATTTAGAATTTGCATTTGGGTTCTTTGTTATATCGAGGAAATATCAAAAAGGGCAGCAGAAAGGGCAAGCAGAAGAAAGGGAAAAAGATGAAAGGGGGCAAAGGGCAGCAGAAACATAAATAAAGAAACTGAAATTGAAAAATAAACAGCAGCTTCCAGGTGTTCTAAAGTTTCTCCTCGTGAAATAATTCACGGTTGTTTCTGCTGGTAACCATGACACGATAAACAACCAGATAAAAGCTATCTGTAACCTAATTTTAAATACGCTTTCGTAGGCGACGTTGACATGAGGTTGCTGTTCCTAATTTAGACGCCATAGTCGATGGTTTACTAACGATTACTAAGCGCGGATTCACAATCTCTATGAATGTTTGGAGCCAATTCGTATCTAGCAGAGCATGATGCCTTCTCAGCGCAAAGTCGTATATAAATATGGTAATGCAAATGAATATATGAAAGATCGCATATTTGAACTGCAGAGAAAGATATGAAGACATGATTGATCATCGCAGTTGTGAATTAAAGCCTGTAGAGCACTGCACCGGTATCGCAGAGGTCATGGGTTTGAATCCCGTTCAGGCCTGAATTTTTTTCAGGCTTTAATTTCACAACTGCTTAAGTTGTGTTTATAACTGCGATGATCAATCATACCTTCACATAAATGTGGTAATTAAAAGTGTAAACTATGACGTCAGCGACAATCGCCCTAAAGCCGGAGGAAGTCGTTTCACTGGAACTTTTCAACGCAAGAGTATGCCGACAACTTAATGATGGACACGACCCTACAAAAACAATGATCAGTTATTAAGGTATCCTGTTAAAGTTATTCCAAATGCTAACTTGAAAATTTCGGATATCTTCAATTTTCCCAAGAATAATCGAAATGCAATGCGAATTCATTAAAAGAAACATAACTTAGAATTTGCGTTTTGTCATGTTTTACAGCACATTGAAATTAAGTTATAAAAACCAGAAACTCTCAATATTTTAAAACTCAAACCAAACAGAACAACACTTTTCACAAAAATAGCATTCGTTCATGTGTTCCGCAAGATTTTATCTTTGGTGTATCGGCACAAGAACGTCGCGTGCTGTCTTAAAACGTCACTGAAATAAGTTCATATCTAAACAGGAACAAAACAACCACTGTAAAACCACAAATTAACGTAGTCAAATTAAAAACAGCAGCTGTTGAACGGCTTTATTAGTTGATGCTGGTCGCCACGACTAAACTCTTCAACAGGAGTTAAGGACTAGGTAATTATCCTTCAGATTCCTAAATGTTGTTAATTATAATTGTTTTTCTTTTGTTAAAAAGGAGCAATAATAATAAGATCTCGCTATCAGGGAACAAGAAAGGCAAATTTTTCTTAGACAGGGAAACGCATTTGAAACCTTTAACCCCTTCTTATACACAGCGCGAAGCGAAGTTTTATTCGAAAAGGAAGAAACACCGTAAATGCTACAACAAAGATCAAAATGAGGGAGGTTATTCAACTACAGGGATTTGTTTTCTACTGACTACAACAAATGTTACTGAAACAAAACGAAACGAAAAGCACTACGAAAGTTGATCAGCTTGTATTATAACAGCAATACTACGAGCAATGCGCGATATTTATAAAATTAATTGCTGTTTTCCTCCATGCTCTGAAAGGTTGTTTCTGATGAAAGGAAGTTATCGAGATTGCTGCACTGAGCAGATTTAACAGGCCGCTAGTACAGTGGCTGGCAGTTATCATTCAATAACTTCCTGACAATGAAATTATTAAAATTCAAGACAGTGGTTTCTCAAAGCAGACACATGTTACTCAACTAACTCAGAGACTGGAAGGATAGTACAGAGTAAAATGCTGCCCATCAGTTGTTAGTTTACAAATGATCGTTTCACTTGAGTTTAAGTTAAAGGAGTTGTTGGTTCTATGTCTACTTGATTCATGTTTCCATTAAGACGTCAAAATATCATAAGCGAAGCTGATGCTTTTCTTTCCACCGTAACATGATACGTTTGTTTTTCTTGTAAAAGTTTGTCCCATGATTCTCTTCTGTTTCTTGCAAACGCTGCTTCGAGGCTTCAATTCAAGATACTGAACCAATTACTACCAATTACTACAAGTTTTGTTTATTGGTGAGTGATGTAAGACCACGTTTTCTTCAGCATGCAAGAAAACAGTGCTGCTTAACTTAGAGTGCTTTTAACGAAACCACTGTGACACCTGTAAGTCTAATTGAAATGATTTGCGTTTTCACTCTATAGACTGAATATTCAGTTCAAGAGTTACCACGCCACAAAAAGCTGTTCCGAAAATGCGGAGTGCGCAATGCGAGTGTGATAAACTTCCATCATGAATTATTTCTATCCCACATTGACTATATTCCTTTCCTGCACTGGTCCCAGAAGGCTCAGGAATAAGGGTTAACGTTGAATAACGTTAACGCGGTGTTTCTTCTCTGTAAATGTCACAGTCTATGTGCGTTATGTCAAACAAAACTTGCGTGAACCGAAACACGAGTATTAATAGCTTAAGCGAAAATTGGTGATCGCATCTTCATCATTTTGCTCTTACGATTGAAATTTTCTCTACTCAAATCATACTTTCTAATCACCAGGAAGACCCAGGAAAGACAACAGACCCAGATAACTGTTGGGAAGTGTCAGATTCTGGACGTTTAAAAGACGCCTGACAACAAAGCTAACGTACAGAATATTTCAACCTTGTCACAAGATCGAAACAAAATGGCGAACTTTAGTTTTAATGGAAACCAAACGACCATTCAAGAATACTCCTGCCCAATAGACGCCAATCGGAAAATACTAATTCTAACTTTAACTGTTCCTCTTTCCATCACGGCGTTTCTTGGAAATGTTCTCATTCTCGTTGCTCTTCAAAAAGTGTCGTCTCTTCGTCCGCCATCGAAAGTTTTGCTAGGTTGCCTTGCGGCCACCGATCTCGGTGTGGGTCTTGTTACACAGCCTCTCCGTATTGGCTATATCATGTCTCCAGAACACTCCAAACGTTGTTACTATGTTAATATACTTTATATCACCTTGGGCTTCATTTTTGGCTCAGTGTCCGTGCTAACACTAACTGCAATAAGTGTGGACAGACTTCTCGCCCTGATGTTGGGGCTAACATACAAACAGACAGTAACATTAAAGAGAGTACGGGTCTTCGCTGTTACCTCATGGCTTTTTAGTGCAGCTCTTGCAGTGGTAATATTTTACAGCTTTCGTATTGCTATAAGCATCATCTGCCTAACACTGTTGTTTTGTATTATAACCTCAACCTCCTGCTACACCAAAATCTTTCTCAGACTTCACCATCACCAAACGCAAGTGCAAGACCAAGCTCACCAGGGACCACCGAGTGGAGAAGGTGTTACCCTGAATATAGCACAATACAGAAAGACTGTGTCTACTGCACTGTGGTTACAGGTGACATTATTGGCTTGCTATTTTCCATTTGGTTTAGTGACAGGTGTTATTGTCAACATTGGATCACGCACACCGTCTCTTAACCTCTTTTGGTCTTTTACGATATCAGTGTTTTTGCTGAACTCGTCTCTAAATCCACTTCTATACTGCTGGAAGATGAGGGAGGTAAGACAAGCCGTGAAGAACACTGTTACACAATTCTGCTGCTTATCAAGTTAACGGTCTGGTGCGGCAATCATCACAAATTAAAAGCAAGTCACAAAAATGCAATCATGTGCAAAGTGGAAACAGAGCAAAAGAAAGCAGTAAGAGATAAAAGCGGCGCATCTTGATCTGAACACAACGGAGCTAAAAGTTCAGTCTGGCCAATAAAAATACAAATTTCTTCTGGGCGGGTTGTTACGATAAGGTTCAACCTTTTCCATGGGTAAAAGGCGGTATAAAAGGCAGGGAACCTGGGCACCAGACAAGACCTCGAACTCAGAGGCACATGCCTCCCGCGCTTTTCAAGATGAACAGAGTCGAAGTCGCTCAAAACGGTTTCCAACATATTTTAGCACTTCTTTGATGAATCACTGCTACCACTCGTTCTAGTTGATGTTATATGATAACATCAAAAACGCCTAATAAAACAAACAGTGGCTATACAAGCTGGATTTCTTTCCCCACGAGGAATAATTCATGTTGTTTCTTTGGAAGCCGCAACTCAATACTTATCTTTCCGTTGGATTATTTAACCCTAACCCTAAACATCGACAGTAACGACCCCTTTTGTTACCAAAACAAGAAGTCTTATCATTTTCGCTAACCTTAAATGATTAAGCTTTCGGAGCGCTGGGTAATGTTGCTGCGATTTTGTGGCTGGTTTATTGAAGAATCCAAGACTCTTCAATAGAAGTAAGTTCCTCTGACATTATACTTCACATTACAGGGAATGTGACATGACATCACCATAAAATTGTTAAATAAATATCAGCGATTAAATTTTCAGCACGTCATGAATGAGGGGCAAAGACAACATCTGAGTCCTCAATGGCATTTGAGCCAATGACCTCCTATAAGTAGGGACATTGTAAAGGTCTAAAAATGTTTGCAACTGGATAAAACCAAAAACCTGGGGTCCTTACCATTTACAAAAACCATCCGGTTGGAAATTTCAGGCATAAAAATTAAACAATTAAATTGAACGTTGCGGGAGAAGGAATCGCTATAAAGTATATCCACATCAGCTAGAGAGACTTAAAAGAGCAGAAAAATAGCATCACCTCAAATCACAGCCCATATTTTCTGAAGCTTCCCAAACGGAATGGGGCGAACCATTTGATTTTCCAACTGGAATTTCCGGTTTTCCCATGTAAATGGTAAGTACCCCTGCTCCCAACAGCCCCAAAAAGGTCTTTCCATGTTTAAAAGACTTCATACCTCAAATTTTGCCTGAAGATATCTCTGCGTTGGTTATGTTCCTTCTTGTCCACCATGTTGGCATATTGTTTAGGATGTTTAATGAGGAAGTGTTCAAACAGCTCATGAACTTTTTCCTGG
>Ga0099806_1060546_pt1 | contig 20464 bp, 15 predicted proteins | sample OrbCnscriptome_3_FD_81147 | JGI IMG/M metagenome (GOLD analysis project Ga0099806, IMG submission 81147) | Metatranscriptome of coral microbial communities from Puerto Morelos, Mexico - Orbicella C C metatranscriptome (Eukaryote Community... | ecosystem: Host-associated > Invertebrates >... | reverse complement strand
ACGTAACTCGAGCTGGCCAATAGTTTGCCGCAAAAAGTTTGGAAAATGGTGAAAATCTTAGGGGTGTCCATTGAGAAGTGAAGAGCCAATGCCCGGTTTTGGGAGCCGACTCCTGGTGTCATTGCCTAGGGGACAGGGAGCCCTTAACAATAGTCTGAGAGCGTCAAACTTGGCACCCACACACAACTGAGGCTGGCCAATAGTTTCCCGCAAAAAGTTTTCAAAATGGTAAAAATTTTAGGGTTGCCCATTGAATAGCAGTGAGCCGACACCCGCTTTTGGGTTCCTACAGGAAAGGGACCTTGAAACGATCGTCTGAGAATGCCAAACTTTGTGCTTGCACGCAGCTGAGAGGGGCCAGTAGTTTCCTGCAAAAAGTTTTGAAAATGGTGAAAATCTTAGTTTCGTGCATAGAAGGGGAGCTGACGCCCGGTGTCGTTGCCTTGGGGACAGGGACCCCTTAACAATAATTTAAGAACACCAAACTTATTGCCTGCACGCAGCTGAGAGTGGCCAAGTTTTCTTCAAAACGTTTTGAAAATAGTGAAAATGTTAGGTCTGTGCGTACAGGGAGCTGACAGCCAGTGTCAATACAGAACTTACGCATTTTTAAGGCAACGGCAACTTTAGTGACTGAAAGAGCCTGGGAAAAGAATGTCATTGCCGCCAAAATATAAACGTTAAGCAGCTAGACGAGTTTGCAGCAGCGACGTTGGTAGTAAACTCTGTTTGCTTTTAAAATAAGCTGTTTGAGAGAATGTCATCCTTCAGTGAAATGAGAAACCTGCTTCTTTAATGTATGACAGTAAAAGCATCTGTGATAAAGAATTTTTGACCTGGTACGAAAGTTGTAGTTCCGAGAATCCAGAATTCCCTTAGAGCTCCTACCCAAAGTTTGATTACGACCAGACGGATGAATCAGAGTGTTTAGCGGAGTTCAGAGTGCGAAAACAGGACACAACATTATTGGCAAATGTTCTTCAATTGCCAGTCGCTTTCCAATGTCTGCAAAGAACAACTTGTGATCGAACTGAAGGGCTTTGTATGCTTCTGAAGCTCTTCTCATATCCATGTCGCTATTCAGACATGATTCATCGTTTTGCAAGACTAGTTCCTGAAATAAGCATGATTACCAATACAGTGATGGATCATATTTTTTTGAGCCATGGTCATCGAATTTCAGAGTGGAATTTTGATATGCTGAGTCCGCCAATGCTACAGGAGTATGCAGATGTTATCTATGCTAAAGGTGCACCTCTCAGCAATATCTTTGGGTTTATAGATGGGACAGTCAGACCAATTTCTCGCCTAGGCCAACACCAAAGAATAGTGTACAATGGACATAAACAGGTACATTCACTCAAGTTTCAGTCTGTCGCTCTACCAAATGGACTTGTTGGAAATATGTGTGCGGGCCTGTTGGTAAGTTATGTTCACTAGGATGCCATAAAAATAAGCTGCCACTTAAGGTTTCACTAATTTATTAATCTTAGTTATCTGTTTTGGTATGCAGAGGGGAAAAACACGATGCAAGCATGTTGGTAGATTCCAATCTTCTTCAAGAATTGGAAAGGAATGCATTTTCCCCAACAGGCCAGCCCATGAGTGTTTATGGTGATCTCGCCTATCCCCTGCAAACACACCTACAGGCACCATTTTGCCATGGTGTCCTAACACCAATGATGGAACAATAAAATTTTGACATGGGTTCTGTTAGAGTAACTGTGGATTTTAAGAAAAACCTAAAAATTGGAATGAGTAGTGTGGGAAAAATGTATGTTGTATGTGCACTTCTTAATAATGCTATTACCTGCCTATATGGCAACAAACCTCAGAGTTTTTTGGTCTAGACCCTCCATTGCAGTATTATTTTAGACAAATTCTCTCAAATAAACAGAGCAGAAATGGAGGCCATTTTAATTAAACCCAAATTTATTAAGTATTTGAATTCTTCTTGGTGGTCACCAATTTAAGAGTCAAACTTGTAACAACAATAATGAATGATCTTTTTTTTTTCGAATTCACAAAATGCAAGTAAATAATACGACATCAATTTCAACAAATGCCTGTGTTTTTGTTGAAATAAATAAACACTGACTTTACATGTTCACATGTTCATAGTTGGGGAAATTGTCATTGTTTCTTCTCAAGAAGCTTTTGGATAACCAACAGAATAGCTTGATTTGTTTGTTGTTGTTGCTGTAAGACAGTCACCATCACTTGCTGATTCTGCTCTTGTTGTCGTAATTCTCACTCATTCTTGGCTTTCTCTGGCATGAATTCAACTAGTGGTTCAGTGTGAGCACTTCAGTTTCTTCTCGCATTCATCGCCATTCTCTGTTGACCTGCGCTTTTTTGCTTTGCTGTATCGCTGTAAAGCTTTCTGCCGTAAGTCCTCTGCCTTGCTTTTATCTTCTTTTTGCTTTCTTGCCTGAGCGTCACCAACTTTGTTTAAGCTCTCTTCTTTTCTGACGAGTTCTTCAAGTAAAACATCTATTTCAGGCATGTCATCCACGAATATACCACCTGCACTTTCTTCTTGATGCATCTTGGCCTTATACTTCCTCTGGATAAGAACCCATCGGTCTCTTACTGCCCTCGTATCTTTAAGATGAAAACTGATTTTCTTCACTTGATTTAACTTTTCTGCAATCGATTCCTACCTTTCTCTCCTCACAACGCTTCCTTTTCTGAATGAAAACAAATCACTCACCAGGATTTCTCGAGGCAAAATAACATCATGATCTTCAGTCCACTCCATAGCTCTAAAAGCAAAATATGACAATTCAATATATTTGACCGACAATCGCGAAAAAATGTAAACTTAATAAAGATGTACATCAACATATTTTCTGTTGAAATGTCTTTGAAACACTCAGTAGTTCAGCTTACTTTGGTTTTCCATCAGAGGCCAGTGCTGATATCTTTTGCTCAAAGCTACGAGAAATGAAAATGTCTGTTTTTATCTCTGTCTGGGTATACAATTTGAACAACATCAACGAAAATACTTCTAAAAAGATAACAAGAGCAAAATAAAATGTTAAAACAAGTTTGAGACAAGCTAGTGAGGGAAAGAAACTCACGTTCTGGAAACAATGCCAAAATCAAGGTTTTCACATTCGTGTGAAATGAAGACAACTTGACAGACAACTCCAGAACGCCTACCAGAACAAAAAGTCACTTCCGGTCGCCGTCGCCTTTGCAAAATAGCCTGGTGCTTAAGTTCCCTATTGCCTAGGGGACAAGGACCCTTTAATGACGGTCTGAGAGCACCAAACTTGGCACCTGCACGCAGCTTAAAGTGATCAATAGTTTCCCGCGAAAAGTTTTTGAAATAGTCAAAATCTTAGGTCCGTGCATAAAAGGGAAGCCGACGCCCATGTTGTTGCCTAGAGAACGGGGATCCCTTAACGATAGTCTGAGAGCGCCAAACTTGGTGCCTGCACGCAGCTGATGGTGGCCAATAGTTTTGCGCAAAAAGTTTCGAAAATGGTGAAAATCTTAGGTCCATGCATAGGAGCGTAGCCGATACCTGATTCCATTGCCATTGGAACAGGGACCCCTTAACAATGGAATCTGAGTGCCAAACTTGGCGCCTCACGCAGCTAAAGATGGCCAATAGTTTTCTGCAGAAAGTTTTGAAAATTGTAAAAATCTTAGGGGTGCCCATTGAATAGCGAAGAGCTGATGTGCGGTTTTAGGTTCCTAGAGGACAGGAACCCCTTAGCAATAGTTTGAGAGTGCCAAACGTAACACCTGCATGCAGCTGAGAGGGGCCAATAGTTTCCTCCAAAAAGGTTTTGAAAATGGTAGAAATCTTAGTTCTGTGCATAGTGGAGGAGCTGATGCCTGGTATCATTGCCTCGGGGACAGGGACCCCTTAACAATAGTTTCAGAGCCTCAAACTTGGCACCTGCACGCAGCTGTAGGTGGGCAATAGTTTTCTCCAAAAAGTTTTGAAAATGGTAAAAATTTTAGGTCCGTGCATAGAAAGGGAGCCAATCCCCGGTGTCGTTGCCTAGGGGACAGGGACCCCTTAACAATAGTTTCAGAGCGCCAAACTTGGCGCCTGCACGCAGCTGTACGTGGCTAATAGTTTCCTATAAAAAGTTTTAAAAATGGTGAAAATATTCGAGGCGCCAATAGAATAGCGGACAGCTGATGCCCAGTTTTCGGTTTCTAGAGGACAGGCACCTTTTTACGATAATTTGAGAGCACCAAACTTGGCACCTGCATGCAGCTGAGGATGGTCACTAGTTTCTTGCAAAAAGTTTTGAAAATGATGAAAATCTTAGGTCCGTGCATAGAAGGGGAGCCAACGCCCTGTCTCGTTGCCTAGGGGACAGGAACCCCTTAACAATAGTTTCAGAGCGCCAAGCTTGGCGCCTGCATGCAGCTGTAGGTGGCCAATAGTCTCCTGCAAAAGGTTCTGAAAATGGTGAGTGTTAGGTCTGTGTATAGAAAGGGAGCCGACGCCCGGTGTTATTGCCTAGGGGACATGGACCCATTAACAATAGTTTCAGAGCGCCAAACTTGGCGCCTGCACGCAGCTGTACATTGTTAATAGTCTTGTGCAAAAAGTTTTAAAAATGGTGAAAATCTTACAATGGAATTTGAGTGCCAAACTTGGCGCCTGCACGCAGCTAAAGATGGCCAATAGTTTTCCGCAAAAAGTTTTGAAAATTGTAAAAATCTTAGGGGTGCCCATAGATTAGCCGAGAGCTGATGCCCGGTTTTGGGTTCCTAGAGGACAGGAACCCCTTAAGGATGGTTTAAGAGTGCCAAACTTGATGCCTACATGCAGCCGCAGGTGGCCAGTAGTTTCCCGCTAAAAGTTTTGAAAATGTGAAAATCTTAGGTCCGTGCATAAAATGAGAGCCCATGCCCGGTGTTGTTGCCTTAGGGACAGAGACCCCTTAATGATGGTCTAAGAGTGCCAAACTTGGTGTGTACACTAAGTTGAACACTACGAATAATTTCCAACTAAAAGTTTTGAGGTTGAAAATCCCAATTTTGCGCTTGTTAGGGGGGCGTAAGAGTAAGCCATGCTCAGTAATGTGTCCCCAGGTACCTATAGTTTTGAGAATAGCTTTCGGAGAAAAGACCACGTATTCACTGTGTTACACTGTAAGTCTGCATTGAAATAGTGCCTGTGTGCCCCCCCGTTTTGGAATTGCTGATGTACAGTTAATACCAGTTTTAATTCAGCATCATGTCACAGGAAACTAAAGATTCTTTCCAACTGAAAGGTAACTTTATCACTTGTCTTTAGCTGCAAAATTATCACTTTCATACCGATTTGTAGTTATTGACAGTTACACTAAGCATTAACTTTTCAAGCGTTCCTATGGATTTAAAGTTGTTAACATAGTTACAACTCTATAAACACGGTAGGTAAGAACTCTGGGTTGAACTGATGGCTCTTGTATCGCTGACTGAACTGAGTCAGCTTCTAGTATCGACCAAATAAAATTTATATCAAAAAACTAATTCTTGTCTATCGAGACCCTAAATACCCCCATATAAAGTTCATCATTTTCCTAAAGTAAATAATGTTGGACTCTGTCATCGAAACAAATTCCAGAACTGGGTCAACAAGAGAAAAGTTTCAGATTGGAGTAGTTAGAAAATGGGGGTACGAGTGCATTATGCAAAAAATGGCCTTTCCACCCCTCCGCAAACCAAAAAATACCCTCGCCGGGCCCCAACTCAAAAAATGCATTTTCAGGCCTCTCAGAGGATGTTCTGTCCTAAGCCCTGTCGTGAGCAAATTTTGTCTCCAACCCCTCCAGAAATCAAAAATCTTTCTGCCAGAAACACTTCACGGAGCTGGCTCGTGATCAAAAAATACTCTTGCCACCCCTCCGGAAATCAAAAAAATCCTGCCAGAAACAGCATAAATTAGGCTGTCCCAGGCTTCTGCAAATCAAAAATGGCTCACCAAGTGGCAAACCAGAGCTTTTGATTAACAATTAAAGAAAAATCGACATTAATACAATGGGAATGAGTATGAAAAATAGAAATTTGGAAAATAAATTATCTAACTATAATATAGTAATGATGAATAAATCAAATTTGAATAAATTATCAGACTCGATTAATTGAGAAAATTAAATTACTTACAGCTGAAAACCAACAACTAAAAGTTATGGTTAAAAGCGAACCAAGTCCTAACCTCAAAGAGTTATTGTTAAAAGTGTTCCCAAACCTAAATTAACTCAAAAACAAAAAAAACAGAAAAGAACAAAGCTTTTTTGGCTAGAGTTTGAAAAATTAAAAAAGGCTACTGAGCAACAAATGGATAAATCAGTAGAAGATATTGAAAAGAAAAGCCAAGAGTTGGATGAAGAGAGTCGAAAATTAGATGATAAGTATAAATCACTAATTGGACTACCAACCAAAGCTCAAGCTTTAAAAGATGCTGTTAAAACTTATGAGATTAATTTGAAAAATAAAAATGATCCATTAATTCAATTGCAAACAACCAGGCAAGCAATTGAACACTATTTTAATGAATGTTACTTGAAAAATAATAAAAATTTTAAATTTTATGAGTCCTTGAAAGTGACTTTTGTCAAAGAAGTTTCTCATAATGCAAAAAATGATGATGATGTTGAAGTTGAAATTGATATTATTGGTGGGAAGCATCATGTTAAAAGAAAAACAGCCTACTTCAATAGTCAAGCTCAGACTGTTCTAAATATCATTGATTTAAATAAACAAAAATGGCTCAAGAACAGATTTTGAAAAAAAAATCAGCCAATGGTTATCTGAAGGATCTGGCTGGATAATCGATAAAATTGATGATCACTATTTGAATATTGTTAAATATAAACCAATGAAGGGTTAATCATATATCTAGCTTCCAAAAGAGCCGAGAAACTCATTAAAGGGTTTGATAAATATAAAAAATAAGTTTAATGAATGTTTCAGACGGTGTCATATTAGACATATTAATCCACAAAACAAAGATCAAGAAAGAGTAAAAAAAATTGATCGAGAATACGTTAAATATTTAAATTATTCTAATGTTGAATTTCCTGTTAAAATCAATGATTACATTAAAATTGAAAAACAGAATAATATCAACGTTAATGTCTTTGGATATGACAATAAACAACCTCTTCCGATTTACATTAGGAAAGAAAAGTTCAATGATCATTTGAATCTTCTAATTTTGCCTTCACTACACAGCCAAACACACTCAAGGTTGAGGCATGGGCGTGTTGGTCAGCCAGGCCCAAGATATGTTATATTTACTTTACTACAACAAAGTGGACAAGAGATACATCAAGTAACGTCCTACATGCGCCAAAGCCGGACACGTAAGCCCCAAAAACCTCTTGTTAGGAAAAATAGGGACCGTGTAACTGCAGTGGCACCACCTTTGGGGTTTTAAGGTTGACCTATAAACAACAGAATGAAAAAACAAATCATATGACGCTAATTAGACAATAAAAATGAACCTCATGGGAAAGTGCTAGTGGCAAGGCTGACCGTAGAATGTCACAAGTTTCTCAACCGTCTCTTTTCACAAATGTACTGCACATGAGCCTTTGTGTACTACTTTCCCACCCAGTTCTCCGTTGTGTTGGCAAAATATTACTTTATGTCAATAGTGATTATCACAAATTACATACTTTGCCTTCACTACACAACCAAACACACTCAAAGGTTGAGGCATGGGCGTGTTGGTCAGCCAGGCCCAAGATAGAAAGCTAAAGGTATGGCTTGAGCTCACAGAGACAGAGCCTTAGAGACTTCTGGCCTACTGGCAAGAGAATCCTTCGCTGTGACTGAAGCCCAGCAACCATGGCACTGAAGATTCCTTTCTGAAACACCAGAGCTGGCAGCTTAAGTAGCTCCACCTGACCTAGCTGAATGAGTGTTAAACTTAAGGATATCTGGTACAATATTCACGAAAGACTTTTAAACGACTGCCTACAGGTAGAGTAGCTAATCGGCTTGTTTATAGAGATAAGGCGCTTATAATTGCCTGAAGCTGAAATGGCCCTAAAAAGATACTCGTCTGAATTTTCCGGAAACTGGGCCTTCCGCATATACAGCTTAAGTAAAGAACACATACACGTGGTAGATGAGGATCCAGCGATAACGACCGATCTACCCTCCCTCAGTTGGTCCGTCTTGCTTTTCTCTATGCTGATTGTAAGGTAACCCTCGTTAAACTGAACATCTCTGCTACGAACAACGCATAACTCAAAACTTCTAAGAAAGCTGGAAGATGGGAGAATGAACAAAAGTAAATTTATTAGTTGTAGAAGGTCTTCTAGATTAGTCTCTGCAGCAAGAAGCTTGAGGTGGTGAGCATCCAGGGGCTCCTTCCTATTGACTACTGGCTGACTGGCAAGGCGAACAGCTCCTTCTTTTACGGCCATAACAATAGGGTGTAATGTTGGTCAGTCGATGCCTACAAGAAGATGTATCCACTTGAATGCATAGAAGGCGCAGTTGATCATAGCAACGGACTTGGACGACTCGAGGAGGTGTTGCAAGTAGAGGGCACAATCGATGGGTCTGACTGGCAACTCTGAGGTACCCAAGACATCACTAGCAAAGGCTCTCAAGTAATTTTTGGATGCCCCAGATGCTTTGGAAGCAAGCACAGTAGATTTGAGATTCTCCATTAGCTGAACCACTCTTGTGGAACTTTGGGCCTCTGAAGACCAGAAAATGGAAGTGAAGATATCTAAGGATAAGAAAAAGGAAAAATATCAAGAAAATCTAAAAACATATCAATGAGACAGGCAGCAATGCACTCAATGCTGAATTTCCATTTAACTCACTTACAGAGTTTTTGCTAATGGTTATGCTGTTCCGTCTAACAGTCTAATGTTAATGGCTAATGGATACATGTCTCTTGCTAATGGTTGTAGTCTCCCTTGTAACGGCCTGATGCTAACGTCTAACGGTTGGGCTAATGCCTGTAACGTTTTTAAGAAAACTTTCTAACGGATGACTAACGGATGACTAACGGATGCTTAACACTTTTGCCCATCTAACGGAAAAGCGTTAAGGTATGTTTTCCTGTGCATGGTCACATATTATTTAGTCCAACCCGAAATATGTTCCTAACTTTTTTTCTACGGCTTCCATAGCATGAAAAGCATCTCCACCGATTGCATAAGAGTTCATTGTGAAACCCATTCTCAAAAGATGAGCAGACTTTATCAATCGTAAATGAAGTTTTCTGTATCTTGGATGGGGGATCTGTTTCTTTGATTTCTATCGGATCAATTCCAGCAATAGTAGTGATTAATTTATTACCCGTTTTAGTACTCCATGACATTATCTGCTTGTTTATGAATTTATTTTTATTGCCAGTTAAAAATGTGAAATTGTTTGTTCCTCTCAATGTTGCATTCAAGAAAACACACCGTTACTTTTCATAAAGAAATATGATATCAATATATCACCTTCCTTTTACCCATTCAAATCCCCAAATAAATATCACTCCTAACATTGAAATCTATTTGACACCAGCAAAAATTGTATAATCTTTGGTCATATCAAGTTCGACATCCATTTCACCATAGAAATTATCAAAACCATAAGTCACGCTAAAATCAGAAAATGGTTTGCAACTTGGTGAACCAGTTGAGGTAACTACGTTCAAATCGTTGAACACAGTCACATAGGACCACTCCTTTTGAACTCTTCCCGATCTAATAAATCAGCGTAAAATTCGAATATTCTTTTGAACACCTCGTCGTGTAATGCCACTCAGGCTATTTGAAGATGCTAGTGGAAAACCCTCCTAAGTGACTATTTAGGTCAAAAACTTTTTTCATCAAAAGTGCCTGATTTTTTGCATATGGCCTTCAATTTACTTACTTAACAATGCCTTGCTGTTTTTTTCACCTGTTTGCTTTTCGTTTTCGAGAAAATGGAAGCCACAATATCGAAGAGTCCTTGAATGGTGTGCAATGAAGCGAAACAAAAGGAAGTCATTATGTAAATTTGCCAGCCTCTGTTAGCATGTGTTACATGGTGCAAGTGATTAAAGCGTGTGGATGTGGTAAAATTTGGTATAGGATGTCGGTTCAAATCCCGAATTTTTCCCGTTTTTTTCTTTCTTTTGGCTCTTCATTTTATTATATTTTTGTTAACAAGAAAAACCTATTTGTCAATTTAAACCACTGAACAATGCCAGTCAGATCTGCTGGTTCAATGCTGGCTTTGACATTTTTCCTTTACTTGACAACTCGTCATGGACGGATTTTTTTTTAATTGATTGAAACGATCTTCTGCAAATTGTTGCTCTGGTTCGTCATTGAGCTGTTTGAAATGATCATCGATTTTGCGATCGCTTTGCTTAATGGCACGAAAACGCACATGCATGCCACACAGACAAATTCTTTTACGTACTCAAAATTTCATCGCAAATGGATCATTAGCACTCCTAGCTCAATCGGTAAGGCGCTAGATTGTTGAGATATCGCTAGTGAGATCCGCTGGTTCAACACTGACTAAGACACTTTTCCTACACTTGACAACTCATCTTGGACGGCTTTTCTTTTCTTTCCTTTTATTGCTGATTATTTTTAGTTTGAAATCGAAGTCTGATTCACCCAACCAAGAAAATCAGCAACTGAAACAAGCAAAGCACAGTACACAGTCGAGCCAGCCTGGTTACCAGGCTCATATAAAGAGGCCCTAAATCACTTAATACTGCTTAATAACATTCCGAGTGCATTGGAAGATTCGCCCATTTATCGAGGCCGTGGTCGATAAGCTTTCCAAGGTCTCTCTTTAAAGTGAAGTTTGAGCGTTTGAACATGCAGCGTTTTCAAAAAGCAAATATGAGCGACCCAGTTGTTCGAACCTATACAAGCATTGCTCTTATAAAATTAATGGAAGGCGGTCATGTTGTCCCCTTAGCACAAGCAATAAAAGCCCTGCGCCGTGCATCGTGAACGTTAATATTTTGTCGTCAGACCGGTTCGACACAACATCAGCCCCTTTTTTTTTGTTAATCTCTCTCCTTTTTGAAACCAAAACATTAAAATAGGCCGTACTATTGATGCTGCTAGTGTTAAAATAAACCGTTAAGTTCACATTGAAATACACCTTCGATTAATAAAGTACTGTGTATATCGAAAGATTCACCCAATGATCTATGCCGTTGTCGCTAAAGTTTTCAAGGTCTTTTTTTAAAGTGAAGTTTGAGCATTTGAGCATGTAGCGTCTTCAAGAAGCAAATTCAATGAAATAAAATCAGCGACCGCTAGGTTTTCAAGCCGATAAAAGTATATATTACGTTTACAAAATTAATGCCCTTTGGTCATGTTCAAATAAACTAACGTTCTGTCGAGAGACTGGTTTGACACAACATTTTTCCTTTACTTGACAACCTGTCATGGACGGATTTTTGTTTAATTGATTGAAACAATCTTCTGCAGATTGTTGCTCTGGTTCGTCATCAAGCTCTGTTTGAAAAGATCATCGATTTTGTGATCACTTCGCTGAATGGTGTAAAAACAAACATGCATGCCACGCAGACAAATTCTTATACATTAACATTCATAGCTCAATCTGTAAGATGTTGGGTTGTTGAGACAATGCTAGTCAGATCCGCTGGTTCAATGCTGGCTTAGACATTTTCCCTACACTTGACAACCCATCTTGGATGGCTTTTTTCCTTTTGTTGCTGATTATTTTTAGCTCGAAATCGCCCAGCCAAGAAAACCAACAACTGAATTAAGCAAAGCAAAACGCAGTTGAGCTACCCAGTTATGGGGCTTCTCCAATGCGCACGCTTACATGAAATACACTCCCATATGTATTCGTGACTACATCCTGTATGTAGTTCACACTGTTCCCAAGACAATTCAATTTACGATATGGATGAGCCAAAGGAAGATATTCCTCCTCCCCCTTCTTCTCTTCTACGTTTAAAATGGCAGAATGCCCTCTGGGGTACTAAGCTTCTTGAAGCTTTAAACCCAAAGGGACCTGGTGCAGGCTGATTTCGTACAGCCACTCGGGGGGCCATGGTGTCCCACATAATCAAAACGTTAGAAAGCCAACATTGATTCTCTTAGTAAACAAAACGTCTTCTAAAGCAGCGTTTTAGCGAGTCTTACAAGAATAACAAAGAAACTTTTCGGTGGTGTCTTGCGCGTGTCAATGGAAAGTAAAATAGAATATGTGGCCGAAAGTCCGGATTTTAGACGTTTATTTTTTTCGTTCGAAATCGTAACATGAAGCGAAGTGAGAATCAATGTATGAAGAAAGATACATAGTTCTCTCAAGGATTTTTAACTTTGAGTGTTCTTTTCGTGAAACTTGGCTTTACTGTCACAGTCTTAATATATAGATTTAGGCCAGCCTAAAAGCATAGCTCCTGGGCCGGGTTGTTCAGAGCCAAATTAAGCTAATTCAGGAAAAGGTAGGAATTAATTTGAGTTTTGTAACTTTGTGTTGAGGTTTTCTGTATATTGTTTGGCTTTCTGTTCTGAGTTTTAATATCACTATATACACAAAACAAACCAGCAAAAAACATTTGTATAGAAGAAAAAGTTACAATTTGGTTAACTTTTAATCCTGGGTTAGCATTAACCGGCTTCCAAACAATCCTGCCCTGTTTTCAACAAGTTAACCTGAGATGTGCCTGCGATCCAATCAAAAACCAGCACTTGGTCAGCAGTCAACTTCAAAAAACATGCAACCTCGATGAGCTGTAACCTTGAGCCCGTGATATGGTCACGTTACTGGTCAGCGGATACCTTGTTTTGACAGGTGTCAAGTGATCAAAACATAGATGTCCAATATCAAAGAAGTACATGGTAAACCAAGGCTGCATGTCTCTGTCAACCTATTATTTGGAATGTGGTTGCCATGTTGCGCGACTCCGTCGTCATCGTTGTCATCGCCGTTGTGTGTACGTGCCCATGAGCAATACCGCTAGCCATGATAACCATGAGAAAATCAACTCATGGGTTTCCTTTTGTTTCCTATTTGAGTATGGGGCTCCACTTGGCGGCCCTTCGGGCTGCCGGAGCTCCGCTGTTAACAAGTAGACAAAGACAAAAGCCGGGGTTGAGGCTGAGATTAAGCTCAATTTTAAGAACGTACTAAAAACTCGTAGCAAGACTAAGAGTCAATTAAGAACATCTTTATCTTTCTCATTTGTTATTTTTTAAAATGGGTCGTATCAATAAAGACAAAGTGAATGTGAAACTGTAGTCTAACAGTAAAACTGACCGAAATACTACTGAGCTTCAAAACTAGACGTCCTTATAAAAAGAAACAATGTAGTGACTAACAAAACAAGGCAAGCAAGTTTTTAAGGTTGACTAAGTCACATACCGGTATTCTCTTGAGGTCCAAGGTTTGTACAAAATACTCCTACATGAACACATGCTTCCTGTCTTTTCCTGGCTTATTCATGTTGAGGCATCCACCTGTGCCAAGACGTTTCGGGTCCTTTCCAATGATTAAGCCCGGGAGGTAAAGATTCTGGTTGCTGGTGTCCCCCATGCCGTTGAACGCCTCCAGTATCCTTTGTCTTTCGTGGTTGTCGACTTGAGAGAAGCACTCTCAATGACATCCACAAGAGGGATCGGTTTTCCTGGATGGTGCAGGTCTCCCTCTGCAGTCTGTTGTTGGCTGGCCTCACGCAAATGCAATTTTTCGTTTATTTCTTTTCCAACTAGAAAACAGGTACAAAGAATTGGAATGTATTGATTTTAAGCTAACATAAAAGGCTTCATATTGTTTCTCTAGCAAATTCTATCAGCCCTATTATTCATGAAAGCCTAACATTTTTAGACTAGACCCGCAGGAGGCCATCGAGTTGAAAATTTGACTTTTTTGTTTGTCAGTCACAAATTCCTTAAAAGATGCCAAAACATGAGAACGAAGTGTCTTGGATAAAAAAATCAGGACTTTAATTCGATGCTGAGTAGTGAATGAAGTCCAGAAACTGAACCCCTGAACTTTTATCCAAGAAAAGGAAATTGACTAATCAAAGACACTCATCAATAAACTTGAATAATTATACGAAGGATTCAAGATGGTGACCAAATAGATTGGTACCGATGAAAAATTTATTAACCACGAGGTTCGCTGCTCATTCTGTTTAAAGAGAACTGTATAGTCAATTGCTCTAAATTCCAGTGTTCTAAAATTCTAACACCTTATGTCATACTATCATCAACTCTACTACAGTTTAATAGTTTGCCTTGCGTAACTAGTGCTTTCCCTACAGTCACGAGTATTGTGAAATCCCAACCCCTAACTATATATATCACACCTAATTTAATCTTTTATTTTGCAATAGCATGTTTTCTTGCATAATTTAACAAGATATAGGCGCGCAGTTGCTTCAAGCCCAATACAGTGATTAAACTTTGCTTAAATTCTGTGAAATCTGGCACGCACTTCAATTTTAACCTTTTTAGACTTTTGTGGCATAATTCTAAATTGATAACTGCACAACTTATTTCTCCAGACAGTCAATTCATAAGGACGTATAAACATTGTAGAAGACTGCTAAAATTTTGAAGCTGATGCGCCCAGGGCGTTTCATTTGCAAAACCATAGTGTAAACACTGCTCAACCTGCAAAGCATTCTGAACTTCCGACATACAATGAAACAAATACTGTATTGATACATTGCTACTTTTTAAATTCAAGATCCGCGATTATTTAACAATGATGCGTCTTTTAAATGTTGAATAACAGATTTGTCATTAGCTTTGGCCGCACGAGAAGTCTCCTGCAGAAAACACGGAAAACGACAGAAAAACACAGAAAAGACGCTTTACCAATCAACAAATACTTCAGGTCCAAACACGGTTTGCACTCCAAAAATTTATTTCCCTGTCAGACAGAGACGAAATTACGCATTCACTGGGAATTTTGTGGAGCACAAGTAGGCACATGGTTCAGAAACAGAAGGGTGAAACATCGAAGAGAACTTTAAGAACTTAAAAGTGATGTTCGAGCTGCAAAGATTACGGACAACGAGAAATTTAACCAAGCTTGGGGGTGATGTAATCTTGAAGCTTCTTTATTCATTTATTTTCATTTATTCATTTATTTATTTGCCAATTCAATATGTTACAAGGAGTTCTGTTATTAAACTATACCTAGGCAGTAGCTCTCAACAAACACTTTTTTCTTCCATCTGCTTTCACATGACATATCTCAGTATGGCAGCTCCATACTGGCTCTGTAAATTTGTTCACAACATTACTTTTTTGTAGTTTAGAGCTGTTTGTTGGGTTTGTAGTGCAAGACGTCTGCATATCTCTCTTTGATGTTTTCATTGAATCCATTGAATAAATCTCATGAAAACTTTTTGTAAATATTATTTCCAAAAGTAAGGAAGTAATGTAATGTTCTTTGCCAAATTGTATTAAATCAGCTGATTAAATCACTTATTGGTCTTTTTTATGTTAATGTGAAATAACCTGTGATTTTCTTTGTAAATACTATTACATCAGAAGAAATATTTTTTTTGCAAAGTTTTCTGTCACTGTTGAAAAATACTATAATTATGTCACAATTTGTCTTCATTTTTCATCGTTTTAGTGTTTTTTTTAATATTTGTAAATAGTTCAAGTTTTTGCATGTTCCTCCTTTACTTGTGTTGTGAAATAAAAACAAAAATTATGAGTCAACATTTAACAATGTTGATTATTCTGGTATAAGAAACAGGACAGTGGAGGGGAATGTGTATGGGAGCTCGAGGATATATGACTATAATATTTGTATTCCCTCCATCAGCTAGCGGCTGATGGGAAGTTTTGCTGGTTCAAATGCCAGGGGACTTGCCATAGAGGAAATGTTGAAATTTCAAATTTATGCAGACAAATAACCGAAGATGAAATCAATAGTTTTTATTCTAATTGGAACTGAAGTCTAAATAATATTTTCAAATATTTTGTAGGATTGTATATATTGGTTAATCTCTGCTTCAACGTTCTTATAAAAAGTTCCTTATAAAAAAAGTTTATGGCTTCAAAGTTTAGATTAGCCTCTTGTGCTAGCCTGTGTGCAGTCTATTCTCATGCTAATTAAAGAGTATGATGCCTCGGCTAGTTACAGTTAGGGAAGCGGTCAAAACTATTATGCCTATAAAGGACCCACTTGAATAACTTGAGGCTACTGTCTCTTTCTGTAGCCCCCTACCTTAATCCAGATACCAATGGTTTCTTTTATAGCCCCCCCTCATCCCTTGGCAAGTGACCCATGGTCTCTACTACAGCCCACCCCCTCCCTTGACAAGTGACCCATGGTATCTTTTATAGTTGCTGCTATCCTATGGTCTCTTGCTTAACCCCTTCCCCCCACTACACACACAAAAACAAACACACAGAGAGAAACAGTATGCCAGGTTGCGTACACTATGGTCACAAATCAAAAATCCAGAACCAAAAACCGGAATCCAGAAACCAGAAACCAGAAACCAGAATCCACAAATCAAAGAAAACAAGTTCTTTAAATACTGGAAAATTGTTTTGCTTAGGTTTTTGCCTGTAAAAAGTAAGTGGCTAAGTAAAAAGGACCTCAAACTGAAACAAAAATTCCCCATCTGTTGAAAATTGTGCAACCATTATTTCTAGTGAGGGCTATGATTATGAGAATCTTAGTAAAGTGCGTCGTAATTTTATTCCAAGCACCCTGAGAGCGTCTAAAATAAGCTTGCTGGTAATTAACCACGCAGCCATGGGCCAAGCACGGTTTATGTTCTACCCTGTTTTTTTTTGTCGGTGACCAGACCCAAACTTCCTCCTGGCCAAATTTTGAATCACACAACCTGTGATGTTTATTTACCATGTCTGTGGAAAATTTATCTGATAAATACTTTCAGCACTTTATTCTTCTTGTGGAAGCAATCTGGCTATTAGATCAGATTTCAGTTTCACCTGAGTGCTTACAAAAAGCACGGAACTTATTACAGCACTTCTGTCCGAGAATTGAAGCATTGTATGGAAGCCGGTACGAGACTTTTAATGTTCACTGTCTCCTTCATCTACATGATTGCGTAAAGAACATTCGTCCTCTGTGGACCTCCTCTTGCTTTTGGTATGAAGACTATAATGGTGACTTGAGAAGATTATTCCGTGGTAAAAACAAAGTGGAACTGCAGATTGCATTTTCTGTTTGTGTACAACAAAAGATTCCAGAACTTGTACCTCTACTACCACATGGTTCAGCTAGCAAAGAGTTTTATGAGCGGATGACACAGTAAGTTACGTGCACGGGTATCCAGAGCATTTACGTTTAAACGAATTCAAGTAAACCAAAACATCATTCACAGCAAAAGCTATCTGAACATTTCTCAAAGAAACAGTTCTACAGTTTATGTGAATGATCTTGGGTTTGTTGAAGTTAAGCTGTACATTAAAGTATTTGTGCAGTGTCAAAATGCTTTATTTTGTTCGGATCCATGCAGCTGCAAACATCCAAGTTATTATGGAATTGCTGACTGCTGTTTACAACCAGCTGCTGATATCACATTATCTTCAGACAATTTCACCAACTGTAAACCAGGCCATACTATTCCTGTTAGGAGAGAGAATTGCAGTAATGTAATCTTCTCTGTCACAAGCATCACAGCTTTGTGCATCTTAGTGGACTGTAAAAGTGGCCAGTGCATGTTTGTTTGTAAACTACCTAACATGTATGAGAAGGATTAATTATGACATGCTATTTTCAGTAGTCATGAATATTGTTAACCACAGTCAGAAATTATAAGGGTTCATTTCCTTCCTCATTTGCAAGTGTGGTACAAATTGTGTAAACAGAAAAGAAGTAAAATAATTTTATCAACAAACATGTATTTAGTTGCAACAACTCTTTGAAATACCGTCTCAGAGTTATACCCTTACTTTACACCAAAGTTATAGGCGAATCTTTGCTAACGTCATTGTTTACATTTTTCCTCATTAAGATACGAATTTGCCCATAGAAGGCATCATGCTAGACACGATTTTACTAGAAAAACTTAGAGCTTGTGGAACTTAGTAAGTGATGAAATGTGTGGCTCTTTGGGTGTATTATTCGAGGACAAATTGGCTTTCAAAAACACCAAAATTTCTGTGTGGCAAAAGCGCTAATGAGCACATACATTCTTTGTAAAATTTTGAGCTTTTAAACCCACGTTGCACAAAAAGTATTCAATACATCACGCTCAAATTCCTTAGGACAGTTAATCGTGCTGTGCCCTTTCAATATTCAGTTTAATCTTGTTGTAGCTCCATCAGAAACTGTATCGCTTATGGTATGAGACAAATATTGTAAACAAAGATTCTCCTATATCACTGGTTTGGAAAAATAACTATTATTGTTAATTGTTCTTTATGTCTGGTATGTGCATATTGTATATGCTTACACAAATAATTTAATTGTTTTTGTTAGAACAGCTGTAAACCACTTCATTTGTGATACCCTGCTGTATAATGGTTACTCCCTACATCGTAATTTGGGAAATGCAGGGGAGTATTAAAATTCAGTATGCATGCTTCCCATTTCTTTTGATCAAAGTTTCTGTTTATATATATTGCACTAGTTATTAAAAAAACTAAAATACTGACATTAAGCAAGAAATATGGCTCCTGTTGCTTCTTGACAATTGTGTTCTACTGATTTAATATGTTTTCACCCAGGCAGTGACGCCCGGGTTTAAATTTCGGCTCAGTTTTTTTTCCCTCGTTCAGTCACAAATCGCTGTCTGGTCTCTAAAGTGCATGCGTCACCTGTGCATTGTATGATTGCATTGTATGATCTTGAACCAAGTAGAATCCCAGCATGAACTCAAGAGCGTCTGAGCAACAAGAGCAGAAAGGTTAGAGAATTTGTTTACAAATGTATCTGTTTGAGTACACCTAAGTGAAATGCTCTGAGAAACTTCGTTAAGTATTTTCTCGTTATTTTCTTGTATCCTCACTATACCTCTTCCCGCCAAGCCTCTTAGCAATTCGGTTTTTTCATCCGTCTCAAAAACAGCATCGTTTTGCTTTGCAAAACTTGCTTTAGTTTTCCATACCAAAAAACCTGCTTGGGGCTGCACCTGACACAGAGTGTCGAGATCCCAACTGTAAATAAAGTGGAGACGATTTTTTCAATCACAGCACACATGGCAATTTTCGATGTAGTATTTCGGTATTTGCCAATTTTTCTTGCGTTATTGCAGTATTGGGTACCCCCTGATGTCCCCCACTTTTAGGGAAGAGAGTATCAAGAAGAATGATGCCTGAAGTTCGCGTTTTAGTTAATTTTTAAATCAGGATCTAAAGGCAGGTAAAGGCTTGTAGTCCAGAGTAATCTGGTTGTATTGTGGCTCATGAAAATGTGCACTTTTCCAATGGAAATTACAAACAAGCTCAAAGCTTGTGGATGAAAACATGAAACTTTGACTTGAATTTCAAAGGACCTACGGTTATTTGTGGCTTGCAGACACCTGCAGTAAGATTGCCTGAACTAGCATAACAGTTAGAAAGACTAAACTCCTCCCACTGGTTCTACTCCGAGCACAGAAGAGAATATCAGACCAAGCTTTGAACTGACCACTCGTTGGTTCATTTCATCGAGATGACCAGAGCACGAGTGTTACAACACTGCATGTAAGTGTTGTTTCAGCAATTGAGCATTTTTCCAAAAATAAAGCTTCTCATCATAAACAGAGACAGCTCAATTGTTGTTTTCTTTCGTGGTTTAACTTCTTAAGTATAATTTCTGTCTTAATAACAAATATAATGTCTTTTATCGAAGCACTGGTGAGGTTGAGAATTTGTTTAATTCGCTATGTGTTTTGTTGGCAGGAATCTAGCAAAACTTCCTATTTCAGTCCAGTTTTAACACTACTGTTGCTAAAAATGGTCTCCGTGAGTCATATTTACAGCAGACAAAGAGTTTCTTTCCATTTTGTTTGTCTGAGTCACAGGGGATATTAAATTTTGGTCAAATTTGTCAAAATTGCAAAGCAAAAATTTGAAAGCCAGCTTACCGTCATCAACCCGTGCTCTGTTCTCTGATAAAGCACGCTGTTTCAGCCAATCAGAGCCCTTGTTACATGGAACTTTATTAATATAAATACAGTTTCAGTTGGTTAGTTTCTCCACGAATCATCTTGGAGGATCACCTTTTGCCGGATTATCATTATTAAATTTATCATTATTTATCAGTAATTAATGAATTCATTAATTTCTCAGGCTTCTGTAAGAAAGCCGAGTCATAACATGCAAGCTGTTTTTGGTCGACAAAAGGGGGGTCAAGGTCATGGTCCCAGACGTTCCATGCGTAGAAAGTGAACACTACAGATGAGAATGAGACCTTGTGTGATCTCTCTTCGTGAACTGCGTAATATACAGAATGCAGTGTTTTGTGAAGTAGGTCTTGGAAAGAACCAGGCCTAATACGTTTATCTCACAAAGATGACGATCGTTTTCTGAATGGGACAGTCCATGAAGTATCTTGCTTGAAAGCCTGCCAA